>Ga0207422_1000625_pt1 | contig 101820 bp, 103 predicted proteins | sample MarCyaLeptolynsp_FD_187757 | JGI IMG/M metagenome (GOLD analysis project Ga0207422, IMG submission 187757) | Marine cyanobacterial communities from Panama - species 1 Leptolyngbya sp. (SPAdes) | ecosystem: Environmental > Aquatic > Marine > Unclassified | place: Panama: Panama City | collected...
CGTTTTGGTGAACACGATCCGGTCGGCAACAGCCGCCTGTTTGCGCGCCTCTTCATGGTTTTCCAGCGTGGACAGGCCGTTGATCGCATCGACGAGGGTAATCACGCTGTCGAGCCGGTACCGCATGGCGAGATAGGGGTGCAGCATGATCGTATGCAGGATTGGCGCCGGGTCTGCCAACCCGGTTGTTTCAATCACGACCCTGTTGAGCCGGTCCGTGCGCCCATTGTCCAGATGGCGCAATAGATCTTCCAGCGTCGTCACCAGATCCCCCCGGATCGTGCAGCAAAGGCACCCTGAGGAAAGTTCCACGATGCCGTCACCCGCCTGATCGACAAAAAGATGATCGAGGCCGATCTCGCCGAACTCGTTGATGATCACAGCCGTATCTGCCATGACCGGATCTTTCAGGACCCGGTTCAGCAGGGTCGTCTTTCCGGACCCCAGAAAGCCCGTCAGGACGGATAGGGGGATCGGGGTTTTTGGCCCTCCGCGCCCAGTGTCTTCGGAAGCCTTATTTGACCCCATAAACCGTAACTCCCGTCAGTGTACCGCAGGCTCTTGGCCCAGCTGATGGGATAGAGACACCATCTGCCCGGCAAAAATTCGAACGAAACGGCTATCACCTTTTTCAACCGGACGTCAAAGGGAACAACGACTGGTATCTCGCTCGAGATTGCAAATAATATACGAAACGTATATGTTTTATATAAAGAAGCAACGGAGGACCTCATGGGGATCGTGAAAATCGGCGATGAATTGCATGAAGACATCCGCCGGGCCAGCTCCGTGATGTGCAGGTCCATCAATGCACAGGCAGAATTTTGGATGAAGATCGGCATGCTCGCCGAAGCCAACCCGACCCTCTCCTTCAACGAAATCATCCAGATGCAATTGGAAGCGGTACAAGAGTACCCCTCAGACGCTGCGGTGGCGTGAGGTGGTAAAAACCCCTGACGAACTCTCGCTGATGCGCGTGTCCGGCAGATTGCTGGCATCGGTCTTTGAGATGCTGGACGCGGAAGACCTTGTCGGCAAGTCAACTCTGGACATCAACGATCTGGTAAATTCCTTTATTGTCGACGTTCTTGCTGCGCGTCCTGCGAGCAGGGGGCAATACGGCTTTGAACATGTTCTGAATTGTTCAGTTAATCACGTGGTTTGTCACGGCGTTCCCGATTCCGGGGAAATCATCTGCGACGGCGACATCGTCAATCTTGACATCACGCTGGAAAAAAACGGCTACATCGCGGATTCGAGCAAGACCTACGTCGTTGGAAATGCCACGCCTGCGGCCCGCCGACTTGTGCGCGTTGCGCAAGGCGCAATGTGGCAGGGGATAAAGCAGGTGCGTCCTGGCAATCACGTTGGCGATATCGGCTTCGCGATTGAACGGTTCGCCAAGAAAAACGGCTATTCGGTTGTGCGGGAATATTGCGGACACGGGATCGGGCGCACCATGCACGAAGAGCCGCAGATCCTGAATTTCGGGCGGCGTGGAACCGGAGTGAAACTGCGCGAGGGGATGGTTTTCACGATTGAACCGATGATCAATCAAGGATCTCGCAAGGTGACAACCGAAAGCGACGGCTGGAAGGTCGTGACAAGGGATGGAAAACTGTCCGCACAATTCGAACACACGGTTGCGGTCACCGGCACAGGCGCCGAGGTCCTCACTCTGCGCCGGGGTGAAACGCCGGTTGTCAGCCTGCAGTCGTGACTCGATCACACGCAGTCGCCGCGGCAACTTTTTCAGAGTTGGAAGGACATTTGAGCCGTCAGGTGTGACGGGTCAGCCAGCGTTCAGGACGACCTCTTCGGACTCGTCTTTTACGGCAGTATCTTCTGCATCCGCCTCTTCACCGGAAAGATCCATGGGCGTGAGATCCTGAACGAGATCGATCTCGGGTGCGTCCTCATCACACTCTTCGTCGGTGTCAATCACCATGCGCACAGCTTCGGCTGCCTTTCGAAGGGTCGTGATGACTTCCTCGATCGAAACACCGTCTTCCAGCTGATCGGCAGACAGTTCCGCAAGGCTCGCGAGTGCCCGGATAGTCGCAGTGGATCTCGGTTCAATCATCATGTGATTTCTCGACCTAATTCGTGTCCGCGCGTCCAACGCTCATCTGATCTGCCGGTCTTCGGTGCAATCCTTGCCTTGGACCACCTTCGTCAGATGAATGCTTACTGGAGTGTTAAGCAGTACCGTAAATAAACGGTTAACCTTCGCGGTCTGACACGCCTTTAACGAGGGAAATCTGACCGCTTGAAGGCTTATTTTCGCGGGCTTGGCGTCGGAACCGGTACGGTGAAATCCAAACCTTGCCGGAATATCGAGCCCGGCGCTGCCTGGGCTGTCCCTGTATCCGGTTGCGGAGACACAGCGGAGGCTTGCGCAATTGCGCCCGTCGTGCTGCCTTGCTCCGAGGTCTGCAGTTGGGCCCGGATCTTTATCTCTGCAAGTCTCACCGGATTGGCGACCGGTACCGGAATACCGTCGGCCGGAACGGGCGCTCCGGCAACCGACCCTGCCGCAGTCGGCGATCCCGTCGGGTTCCCGAGACCCACCTGCAACGGACGATAGGCGAGCCGCCGTGGCCCGAGTGTCCGGTCCAGGATCTTTGCCCAGTCAGGCTTGCCGTTCGCGAGCGTAAATCCGCTTTCGTCGACATTCTTCAGTTGTCTGTCATTTGCCTTCTTGAAGAACAGGAACCCGCCGTTCGACTTATTCTCCATATCGAAACGCGCCATGTACTCCTTGGCGCCCGGGCTTCTGTTGCGCCGGCAATAGCCGTCCGCAGGCGGACCAGCGGACGAACCGGTCAGGCTCGTAACTTTCTGCCCGCCCTTGCGCTTCCTGAAGCCGTTGTCGAAGAGTTGTCGCGCAAAGGCGGTTCGTTCCAGGCCGGACCCGGCGCCCAGGATGATGGCGATCAACGTTCTTCCGCGCCGCGTGACGGAAGCAGCGACATTGTAGCCGGAGTTGCAGATATAGCCGGTCTTCATGCCGTTTGCCCCGGGCACCCGCAGGAGAAACTCGCGGTTCGCCGAGCGCAAAGTCTTCTTGCCGAACCGGATACCGGGATGATTGTAGAAGTCCCGTGCCTCGGGAAAATCGCGCCTCAAGGCCATTGCCAGAATAGCCATGTCGCGTGCAGTGGTGACCTGCCGGTTATCCGGCAAACCGTGTGGATTGGTAAACCGCGTGTTGGTCATGCCAAGGCGTTTGGCTTCGCTGTTCATTGCGGCAATAAAGGCTGCTTCGGACCCGGACACCGCTTCGCCCAGCGCGACGGCCACGTCGTTCGCCGATTTGATCAGGATGATCTTGAGCGCCGTGTCGATCGTGAATCGCGTTCCGACCTTGAACCCCATCTTGCTCGGCGGCTCGGAAAGAGAATTTTTAGATTGCACCACGGCCGATTTCAGCGTGGCCCGCCCTTCCCGGATCGCCTTGAAGGTCACATAGGCGGTCATCATCTTGGTGAGCGATGCCGGATACCACTTGCGGGTCGCATTCTTTTGCTCGACCACCGCGCCGGTCTTGGCATCAACAAGAATGAACGCGCCAATATCTGCTCGCGCAGGCCCCGCCGCCAGACTCGCAACGAGAACCAAAAAAGCAAAAGAATAGATTGTCAGGCGGCCAAATGGGCTTGAGAACACGTGTATCCCTCGCTGGTCACACCGCTTAAGAAAACGCACACTGGTTAAAGACTGATTGCCTTGCTTTCTGTGTCTATAAAAAACCGGAACATTTCGCGTAGGGCAACCCCCCGCAGGGATTCCACTTATGCCAATCATTTCAGCAGCCGCCTTCTTTTTGGGCAGTTGCGGGCGACAATCTGACTTATCGTCTGAAATCTCAACCGCTTTTCCCGTCGCGACAGGCGCTAGCGAATGGTCATTTGATTTGGCCCGCCTCTTGCTAAGATCGACAAAACAAGAACTGATGCGCGTAGACAGGCGAGCCGCAGCGCGGCAAAGCGTGAGCGCGGACTGGAAAAAGCGAATGATACCGGGGCGGAAGCAATATGTATGATGCTGCCACAGCATCGCAATTTCACTTGCAGGCAGCAAAATTGCAGCGCGTCGAGGGCATCTCGCGCGTAGGCTTTGAGGTTTCCGGTGGACGAACAAGGCTTGCCGATCTCTATCAGCAGGGCTCTGCCAAAATTCGCCTTCCCAAGGTATATGACAGCGCGTCGACGGCCGTCCTGATCAACACGGCGGGCGGGCTGACAGGTGGCGATTCACTCGCCCATGACGCGGCCATCGGCGACAATGCACACGCAATAGTGACCAGCCAGACTGCGGAGCGCGCTTATCGCAGCAATGATGGCTCCGCAAAAATAACAGGACGTTTGAAGGTCGGTGCCGGTGCGACGCTGGAATGGCTGCCACAGGAGACGATCCTGTTTGATCGCTCCAGTCTTGCGCGCAGGATCGATGCAGACCTTGCCGCAGATGCGCGGCTCATGCTTCTGGAGTCAGTCGTGCTGGGCCGCCGGGCAATGGGCGAAGAGGTCCGGTCGGTGGCCTTCAAGGACAGCTGGCGCATTCGGCGCAAAGGCCGGCTGGTCTTTGCCGACGACATCCGCCTTAACGGCAATCCGAACCAGGTGCTGGTCGGATCCGCGACAGCAGCTGGAGGCCACGCGCTTGCAACCTTTGCCGATTGCGCCATCGATGCCGAAGACAGGTTGCCGCTCGCTCGATCCCTTCTCGACGCAGAGCCTGCGAATTCCGTGCAATCGGCGGCAAGCGCCTGGAACGGCGTCCTGGTTGCCCGTTTCGTATCCTGCGACAGCCGCGATCTGCGCGACGCCCTGATTTCCTTTCTGACCGGCTATCGCGCCGCCGACTTGCCGCGCGTCTGGTATTGCTGATGCCCCTTTGGAGAAAACGGAGGACTTTCCTGTGAACCTCACACCCCGCGAGAAGGACAAGCTGCTCGTCTCAATGGCCGCGATGGTCGCCCGCCGACGTCTTGAACGTGGTGTGAAGCTCAACCATCCCGAAGCCATCGCGTTCATTACCGACTTCGTTGTGGAGGGCGCGCGCGATGGCCGCTCCGTCGCCGACCTGATGGCGGCAGGCGCAACGGTGCTGACACGCGATCAGGTGATGGAAGGCGTTGCGGAAATGATCCATGATGTTCAGGTCGAGGCGACGTTTCCCGACGGTACGAAACTCGTCACAGTGCACGAACCGATCCGCTGAACCATTGGGAGAATGACGTGATACCCGGAGAACTCTTCCCCGCAGAGGGCACCATTGAGCTGAATGCCGGTCTTGAAACCGTGGAGCTGGACGTTTCCAACACCGGTGACCGGCCCATTCAGGTCGGCAGCCACTACCACTTTGCCGAAACCAATGAAGGATTGTCCTTTGATCGCGAAAAGGCCAGGGGCATGCGGCTGGACATTCCGGCCGGAACGGCGGTTCGTTTCGAACCGGGCCAGACCCGCTCTGTGACGCTGGTGCCCTACCGCGGCGGCAGAACCGTCTATGGCTTCAATCAGAAGGTCATGGGTGAACTATGAACCGCCTTCGCGCCCTGTCCGCAAATGCTTGCCTGACGTTGGGCTTGTTCGGATTCCCGGGCTCTCAGGCAATGGCTCAAAACAGTGTCGACTGTACCGGGCCTCAGACACAGATCGAGATGACATATTGCGCCGAGCAGGACTGGAACGCTGCAGATGCTGACCTGAACGCGGTTTACAAGACGGCCATGGGCAAGATGCACGAGGTCGATTCCTACCTCTCCGACAGCCTGAAAGGCGCGGCCGACGCCTTGCGGGACGCCCAGCGCGCCTGGATCACCTACCGCGACAAGGCCTGCGCCGCCTACGGGTATCTTGCCCGGGGCGGAACCATGGAACCGCAGCTCATCTATATCTGCCGGGCCAACCTGACGCGTGAGCGTACCAAAGAACTGAAAGATCTTGCAGAAGGACTTGGAAACTGATGCGAAACCGGCTTCCGTTCGTCCTGACGGCCTGTGCGATGCTGATGACAGCAGCGGCTCAGGCACAGGATCAAAATCAAAACCAGAGTCTGGAAAACATCGACTGCGGCTATCCGCTGAACAACAACGAGCGCACCTACTGCGCAGAAAAGGCGCTCAAGGACGCCAATTCCAAGATGGAGGCCGCCTACGAGAAGCTGCACGCCAAGGTGGTCGAGATGGACGATGCCTTGCCGGAGCACCTGAAGGGCAGTCCGGCGGCACTCGAAACCGCGCAAGCGGCCTGGAAGGACTACAGTGAAAAGGACTGCAAAGCCTACAGCTTCCCCTTCATGGGCGGAACGCGCGGCAATGCCCTTTATCGGAATTGCATGATCGTCCTGACGATGCATCGCACGGAAGATCTGGAAGCAACGCTCGAAGACTACGGCAACTGATCGAATGATAGGCCTTTCGCCCATACATATTCTTGTTCTAACCGGCTTGGTGCTGCTGGTCGGCGGTCTTTGTATAGGTTTGTTTCTGCAGTTCTCGAAGTCTCATGGTCTTCGCGTCGCAGTCCCGTCGGTGGTTGTTTCCCTGTTTTTGCTTTTTGTGCCGCTCACCAATGTCAACTTGGGCGGATATCGCGGATATCACATAAGTGCATTCGCAGTGCTGTTGTTTGCCTTGATTGCGATTTGGCAAAACCTCAGAAGGCCCATCATGCTTCTCCTGCCGGTCGCGACAATCGTCGGCCTGGCGTATGTCTGGGCGAGTTGGCCTCCAAGCACGCCTGCCGTCTTCAGCTCGCGCGGTCCCGAAGGCTTCCCCGGATTATTGTTCCTGGCATTTAACCTTGGAGGGGCTGCGATCCTGGCATTCGTCCTTCTGGTTCATTGCTCCACCTCCCTTACGAAAAAAACGGAGACGTAAGACATGCCGTATCAAATGTCGCGCGCCGCCTATGCGGACATGTTCGGACCGACCACGGGCGACAGACTGCGCCTTGCCGATACGGATCTCGTCATCGAGGTCGAAAAGGACTTCACCACCTATGGTGAGGAAGTGAAATTTGGTGGGGGCAAGGTCATTCGAGACGGCATGGGCCAGTCCCAGGCACCACGGTCGGCAGGTGCCGTCGACACGGTGATCACTAATGCGCTGATCGTTGACCACTGGGGCATCGTAAAGGCCGATGTCGGGTTGAGGGACGGCCGCATCGTCGGCATCGGAAAGGCCGGCAACCCGGATGTCCAGCCGGATGTCGACATTGTCGTCGGACCTGGAACCGAGGCGATTGCCGGCGAAGGCAAGATCCTGACCGCAGGAGCGCTGGACGTTCATATCCACTTCATCTGCCCGCAGCAGATCGACGAGGCCCTCATGTCGGGCGTCACCACGATGCTCGGCGGCGGTACGGGTCCAGCGACCGGCACCAACGCGACCACCTGCACTCCTGGTCCCTGGCACATCACCCGGATGCTGCAATCCGCAGACAGTTTCCCAATGAACCTGGCGTTTGCGGGCAAGGGCAATGCCTCGCTTCCGGCGGCGCTCGAGGAACAGGTGATGGCAGGCGCGTCAGCTCTGAAGCTGCACGAGGATTGGGGCACCACACCCGCCGCCATCGACACCTGCCTCTCGGTTGCCGATGAATACGACGTTCAGGTGATGATCCACACCGACACGCTCAACGAGTCCGGCTTCGTCGAAAACACCACGGCGTCCTTCAAGGACCGCACGATCCACGCCTTCCACACGGAAGGCGCCGGTGGCGGCCATGCCCCCGACATCATCAAGGTCTGCGGCGAGATGAACGTGCTGCCGTCTTCGACCAATCCGACAAGGCCCTACACGGTGAACACGCTCGAAGAACATCTCGACATGCTCATGGTCTGTCACCATCTCGACAGTTCCATTCCGGAGGATGTCGCCTTTGCCGAGAGCCGCATCCGCAAGGAAACGATAGCCGCCGAAGACATCCTGCATGACATCGGGGCTTTTTCGATCATCGCCTCTGACAGTCAGGCCATGGGCCGGGTCGGCGAAGTCATCATCCGGACTCTGCAGACCGCCCACAAGATGAAGGTCCAGCGCGGCCGCCTGCCGGAAGAAGCCGGCGAAAACGACAATTTCCGGGTCAAACGCTATATGGCCAAGATGACCATCAATCCGGCGATTGCCCACGGGCTCGACCAGCATGTCGGCTCGATCGAAATCGGCAAGCTGGCGGATCTGGTTCTCTGGGACCCGAAATTCTTCGGTGTGAAGCCGGATATGGTTTTGAAACTCGGCACGATCGCCGCGGCTCCCATGGGTGATCCCAACGCTTCGATCCCGACGCCGCAGCCGGTGCATTACCGGCCGATGTTCGGAGCCTTCGGCAAGGCAATGACCGAAAGCCGCGTCACCTTTGTTTCCCAGGCCGCCTATGACACCGGTGTGAAGGACAAGGCAGGCCTCACCAGCATGGTGCTGCCGGTCAAGAATGTGCGCGGTGGCATTTCCAAGAAATCCATGGTGCACAACGATGCAACGCCAGACATTGAGGTCCACCCGGAGACCTACGAGGTGCGTGCGGACGGTGAGCTGCTCACCTGCGAACCCGCGGAAGTCCTTCCCATGGCGCAGCGTTACTTCCTGTTTTAGGGTACGGGTCGTCGATTGGGAAAGAAAGACATGTACAAGATCGTCGGATTTCCGCGTACTCGGGCGATGCGGGTGATGTGGCTGCTGGAAGAACTGGGCGAGCCTTATGAGATCGACCCGGCGATGCCGCAGTCCGAGACCGTGCGAAAACTCGATCCGGGTGGCAAGGTGCCGATCCTGCTGGACGATGGCAATGTGATCACTGAATCCGTCGCGATCTGCACCTATCTTGCCGACAAGCACGGACAGTTCACTTTTCCCGCCGGCACGCTGGAGCGGGCACGTCAGGACAGCTTTACCCAGTTTGCCGTTGATGTCCTGGAGGGCGCTCTTTGGACCGCCTCAAAGAACACTTTCATTCTTCCTGAAGACATCCGGGTTCCCGAGATCAAGGACACCTGCAGGAAGGAATTCCGGCATGGTCTCGAGATTCTTGAGCAGAAGCTCGGCGATGGACCCTACGCCATGGGCGAGACCTTCACGATTGCCGACATCATTATCGGTCATTGTTCGGGATGGGCGGTTGTCGCCAAGTTCGACCTGCCGCAGGACGGACCGGTTTATGACTATTTCAAACGCTTGCGCGAGCGTCCGGCTTTCAAGGCGATGAAGGCAAAGGTCGACGCAGCGCAATGATCCGTGTCCAGACAATCCACCCCGCCAAGACCTGGCAAAACGCTCCGGCTGACCGGATCACGCTTGACCTCGATGACAGGTACCGCCGCCGTGCAGTCCTGACCGGCGAGGGCGGTTTGAGCTTCCTGCTGGATCAGCCAAGCGCGGTTCATCTCCAGCACGGCGATGGCCTGGAGCTGGAGGATGGACGCATTGTCGAGGTGCTGGCAGAGCCGGAAGAGCTGGTCGAGATCGAAGCCGACGATGAGGCTCATCTCGTACGCATCGCGTGGCACCTGGGCAACCGCCACCTGCCAACCCAGTTGATGGGCGCGACACTTCGGATCCGGCGTGATCACGTCGTTGAGGACATGGTCGAAAAGCTCGGAGGCCGCCTGACACCTCTTTCCGCACCGTTCGATCCCGAAGGCGGAGCCTACGGGCACGGCAGAACACATGGCCACGATCATGGAGATGGCCACCATCATCATCATGGGCACGGGCATTCCCATGACTGACCCTGTATCCGCGTCCGCGCTTTACCGGTTGATGACCTTTCTGTCGCCCGCCTTTCCGATCGGCGCTTTCACCTATAGCCATGGGCTGGAGCAGGTTATCGAGCGGGGTGACGTCACGAATGCCGCCGACCTCGAAGCATGGCTGACCGATATTCTGCGCTACGGCACAGGGCGAAACGACGCGATCTTGCTGCTGGAAACCCATCGTGCCTGCGTGGAAGGAGACCGGGAGACGCTTCTGGATCTTCGCGAACTCGGTCTTGCGCTTCAGCCATCCAGGGAGAGGCACCTTGAGACCAGCGCTCAGGGCACGGCGTTTCTGGAAACCGCGGCAAAAAGTTGGGCTCCCGGAACGGTTACGCGGGCGGAAACCCTGTTTCACAGCGTCGCCAATGCTAACCGTGACCCCTGGCCCTATCCGGTCGCGCTCGGTCTCGTCTGCGCTGCCCACGCAATTCCGGCGGAGGCCGCAACCACCTCCTTCCTTCAGGCCTTCGCCGCCAACATTGTTTCAGCGGCGATCCGCGCTGTTCCACTCGGCCAGAATGATGGCCAGAAGGTTCTGGCGCACCTCGAGCCGGTGATTTTCGAAGTCAGCCAGACGGCTGCGAGCAGCGGACTTGAAGATCTCGGCAGTTCCACCTTTTTGGCTGACATCGCCTCCATGGCACATGAAACCCAGTATTCGAGGCTGTTTCGCTCATGACATCCCCAAATGGTCCCTTGCGTGTCGGTATCGGCGGTCCGGTCGGCTCCGGCAAGACCACGCTGACCGACCGGCTGTGCAAGGCAATGCGCGAGCGCTTTTCACTCGCGGTCATTACAAACGACATCTACACCAGCGAAGACGCCGAAGCGCTGATGCGCTCCCAGGCGCTCACAAGCGATCGCATTCGCGGTGTCGAAACCGGTGGCTGCCCGCACACGGCAATCCGGGAAGACGCGTCGATAAACCTGGCCGCTGTCGATGACCTCTCCCGCTCCATTCCGGACCTCGACCTGATCCTGATCGAGTCGGGCGGCGACAATCTTGCAGCAACTTTCTCACCGGAGCTCGCCGACCTGACGATCTATGTGATCGATGTCGCAGCGGGTGAGGAAATTCCGCGCAAGGGAGGCCCGGGAATCACCCGCTCCGATCTTCTGATCATCAACAAGACCGACCTTGCGCCTCACGTCGGTGCCAACCTTGATGTCATGGACCGGGACGCCAAAAAGATGCGCAAAACCAGACCTTTCGTCTTTGCGAACACACGCGCGGGCGAGGGGCTCGAGACGGTCGTGAATTTCATCGTCGAGAAAGGCGGGCTTGAATCCGGCGCCAGCTGAATTTTGTCCGTGACGGAACAACTCCTGCTTGATCTTTCAGCCGTTTCCTCCCACCCTGCACCCGCAGGAATACGGAGGGGCTGAACCATGATGTTTGACGGTGTGAATCTGATCGCGGTTGCAGTGGCGGCCATCGGATCCTTTGTGTTCGGGTCAATCTGGTACGGCATTCTGGGAAAGGCCTGGATGAGGGCGGCCAGCCTGACGGAAGAGCAGACAAAGCCGGACCCGGTAACACTCGGCATCGCATTCGTCTGCCAGATCGTGATGGCCTTCGTCTTTGCCGGCGTCATTTACCACACGGGTGAAACCAGCATCCGCACCGGCATCATCTCTGCCCTGATGATCTGGGTCGGCATCATCATGACCACGCAGATCATCAATCATCGCTTCCAGGGCCGTCCCTGGAGTCTCACCTTCATTGATGGCGGTCACTGGCTCGGTGTCATTGTGGTCCAGGGCATAATTATCGGCTGGTTCGGCTCCTAGATGACAGGGCACAAACATGTCTACGCCTAATTCACTACGTATTTGAACGCATTAGACCAAGGACTCGGCGACTAAAGCACTAATGTTTGGTTCTGGACGCCACAGGGGGGCATACGCATAATGGCCCCCGGAAAATAAGCCGGTGGAGGTAGGATGTGACCCAACACCGGCCAATTTCGGTTTCGGGAGGTTCTCAAAAATGTCTGACTCTGTTTTTCCCGTTCCCGCGGAGGTCGCCGCGCGGGCGTATGTCGACAATGACAAGTATCTGGAAATGTACCAGCGCTCCGTGGAGGATCCGGAAGGCTTCTGGGGTGAACATGGCAAGCGGGTGGATTGGATCAAGCCTTACACCAAGGTGAAAAACACCTCCTACGATTATCACAACGTTTCCATTAAGTGGTTCGAGGACGGCTCGCTCAATGTCTCTGCCAATTGCATTGACAGGCACCTGGAAAAGCGCGGCGATCAGCCGGCGATCATCTGGGAAGGGGATGACCCGAGCGAGCACAAGGTCATCACCTACAACGAACTGTCCAAGGAAGTGAACAAGTTCGCCAACGTTCTGCACGCTCAGGGCGTCAAGAAGGGCGATCGTGTCACCATCTACCTGCCGATGATCCCGGAAGCCGCCTATGCGATGCTCGCATGCGCCCGGATCGGCGCCATCCATTCGATCGTCTTTGGCGGCTTTTCCCCCGACAGCCTGGCGCAGCGCATCGAAGGCTGTAAGTCGGAATGCATCATTACCGCAGATGAAGGCTTGCGCGGCGGCCGGAAGGTGCCGCTGAAGGCCAATGTCGACAAGGCCTGCGAAAAGGCACCCGTCAGTTCCGTGATCGTCGTCAAACGCACGGGTGGCGACATCGACATGCAGAGCGGTCGCGACGTCTGGTATCACGACGAAGCAGGCCGCGTGTCCGACCAATGCGATCCGGTCGAGATGAATGCGGAAGACCCGCTCTTCATCCTCTACACCTCCGGATCCACGGGCCAGCCAAAAGGGGTGCTGCACACAACCGGTGGCTACCTGGTCTATGCGTCCATGACCCACCAGTACGTCTTCGACTACCATGACGGTGACGTCTACTGGTGCACGGCCGACGTCGGCTGGGTGACGGGTCACAGCTATATCGTCTATGGACCGCTCGCGAACGGCGCCACGACGCTGATGTTCGAAGGCGTACCCACCTACCCTGGTCCGGGCCGGTTCTGGGAAGTGTGCGACAAGCACAACGTCAACATCTTCTACACCGCACCGACGGCCATTCGCGCGCTGATGGGGGCCGGAGACGAACACGTCACGAATACCTCGCGCAAATCCTTGCGCCTGCTCGGCTCAGTGGGTGAACCGATCAACCCGGAAGCCTGGACCTGGTATTACAACGTGGTCGGCGAAGGCCGCTGCCCGATCGTCGACACCTGGTGGCAGACCGAGACCGGCGGCATCCTGATCACGCCGCTTCCAGGTGCGACCGCGCTGAAGCCGGGATCTGCAACCCGTCCGTTCTTCGGCGTACAGCCCGCCATTGTCGACGCGGAAGGCAACTTTCAGGATGGGGCGACAGAAGGCAATCTCGTTATCAAGGACAGCTGGCCGGGTCAGATGCGAACCGTCTATGGCGACCATGAACGCTTTGTTCAGACCTACTTTGCGACCTACAAGGGACTTTACTTCACCGGTGACGGCTGCCGGCGTGACGAAGACGGCTACTACTGGATTACCGGTCGTGTCGATGACGTCATCAACGTGTCCGGCCACCGCATGGGCACGGCGGAAGTCGAGAGTGCCCTTGTTGCACACCCGCAGGTCTCCGAGGCTGCCGTGGTCGGTTATCCGCACGACATCAAGGGGCAGGGCATCTACGCCTATGTCACTCTGATGGAAGGCGAAGAACCGACAGACGAGCTGAAGAAGGAATTGGTCAAGCATGTTCGTGCCGAAATCGGTCCGATCGCTTCGCCGGATCTGATCCAGTTTGCGCCGGGCCTGCCGAAAACCCGGTCCGGCAAGATCATGCGCCGCATCCTGCGCAAGATTGCCGAAGACAGTTTCGATAACCTTGGTGACACCTCGACCCTGGCCGATCCGGCAGTGGTCGACGACCTGATCGACAACCGCCAGAACCGCGGCTGATCACGGCATCACAACAAAAAAAGCCCGCCAACCGGCGGGCTTTTCTTTATTCTGAGCAAGGTCCTTACTGCGACAGGAAGACCTGCTGGATCTTCTTGGCGATGTTTGAAAACGCCGAGACCAGATCATCCGCGGACGTGGCGACGTAATACTTGTCCGGATCCGCGCAGTCTTCCATCACTCTTGCACCGTCGGACCCCGTCGCGGTTCCGAAATAAACCGTATAGATCGTGATACCAGCATCCTGCATGGCGGAGCACATCGAAAGCGCCCGCTGTGAAGACTTCCCGGAATATCCCCATTGGGACTTTTCCAGCCAGTAGTCGTTTGTGCCGTTGTAACAGGTGCCGTCATATCGGCCGTTGTTTTTCTTGTTTTGGCACTGGTTCTTCGTCAGGGTCTCTTTGTCGTAGTGCGTATTGAAATCACCATCCGTCATTATCAATGCAAACTTCAACACTTCGGTATTGGAGTACGCGGCAGGCGCAGACTCTGTCGGCCAAAGATCTGACCAGTTGGGAGAAAGGGTGTACCAACCGATCCCAATGCCGGTTTGTCCTGCCGTGTAACCGTCTGTCGTAAGACCAGAGATCGCTGACATGAGCGTCGTACGATTGTCCGTAAGTGGCTGAATGACAGAGTCGGAACAATCCTGCGAGCGGTAGGTCCCTGATCCGTCGCCGAGAGGTTCGACAGTAAAGCTCGCGTCGGTATATTTTTCGTCGCCGTCGCGTTCAGTTGCGCAACGCGTGCTCAAACCGTCGGTCGCCGAGGACGCATAGGAATCCAAGTTGACGCCGACGCTGTAGGGCACGATCGAAATCTTAACCTTGCTCTCCGTGGTGCCATCCGGAATGAGAATGTTGACCACCGATTCCGCGGCGTCCTTAAGGTCTTCGATCTCGCCGGACATCGATCCGGTCACGTCGACAACCATCGCCATTTCAACATCGAAGCGCGAATAGGTCACCTGCGAACTGGTGCCGAAGGTGAATGCCTCCGGGCCGAAAGCCTCTTGTCCGTATCCGCCCATGTCGATGAACAGGTTGTCCATGGTGGCGGCTGAGCTGACGGTGATCAAACCGTTTTCGCTATCGACGGTAAAGGACAGATTTTCAATTGCCTCGGTCAGGAACGTGTCGTCCGCCAAGTTGGCATTGAAGGAATCCGTAATGATCTCCTGGATCTCGGAGTCCGTCAGCTCCTGCGTTGACAGGTCCGTGGCCGCGGCAAGTGCGGCTGCATCAAGCGCATAGGAGAGCTTCTCGCGCGCATTGACGACCCTCGACACGTCCACTGCGGCACCCGCCATAACGACGATGATGACCAGCATGAGACCGAAGAGCGGAATGATCGCCCCGTTACGGTCCTTAAGGAACCGTGCTTTAAGATTTTTGATAGTTGAAATTCGATGTTTGATCATGACTGCCTCACAGCTTTCATGAGACAGTTACTACAGAAAAGTACCTAAATTCTTAAATGAACTCTTTAAAGGGAGTTAAATAAGTCTTAACGCGCATAAATAAACTCTGCCCGACCACTCTGGCGGGCGGCACAACCGATACCGAAGCCTTGATTGCTTTACGGTTCCAGTTCGGTATCCCAATAGAGGAAATCCATCCAGCTTTCGTGCAGATAATTCGGCGGAAAGCCGCGGCCGTTGTTGTGCAGGTCCTGGATCGTCGGCTGAAACGGCATGTGCATGGGCCACATGTTCAGCTGCTCGCAGGACTTGTTGGATTTGCGGAGATTGCAGGGGGAGCAGGCGGTGATCACGTTATCCCATGTGGTCAGGCCACCTTTGGAGCGGGGAACGAGGTGATCGAAAGTCAGCTCCTCTTTGGAGCCGCAATACTGGCACTGGAATTTGTCGCGGAGAAAGACGTTAAAGCGGGTGAAGGCGGGGTATCGGCTGGGTTTGACAAAGGTTTTGAGCGAGACGACGCTCGGCAATCGGAACTCGAAGCTCGGACTTCGGACCGCCGCATCATACTCCGCAACAATGTTTACCCGATCCAGAAACACTGCCTTGATGGTGTCCTGCCAAGACCACAAAGACAATGGATAGTAGCTCAATGGCCGGTAATCCGCATTGAGCACCAACGCCGGATGGGCTCCCGACGAAACCGCTACTGTCACCTTCCGCTCCTCACACCTAGCCGGAATGTCCGGTGTCCGGTCAATCGGACAGCGGAACATGTCCTTTTGTGACGCGAACATTGTAGTGCCGAGGTGACAGTCTTGTGAAGCCCGTCAATTTCAATTCTGAAAGCGCTTGTTGAAAGGTGTTTTCTGGCAAAGGATTTTTCGTAAATCTATGAATTATTTGCGCAAAAGGAAAAACTTCTGCGTCATTTTGACGGATTTGCGATCCTGACGGAAAAGGGCGCCACCAGGGCGCCCTTTCACATTCGGATTCGATTGACGAAGCGACAATCGAATCAATTGACCGTCCAGTCGCGGATGTCCACGAAATGTCCGGCAATCGCTGCGGCGGCGGCCATGGCCGGTGAAACCAGGTGCGTGCGGCCCTTGTGGCCCTGCCGGCCCTCGAAATTCCGGTTCGACGTGGAAGCGCACCGTTCACCCGGCTTGAGCTTGTCCGCGTTCATGGCAAGGCACATGGAACAACCGGGCTCGCGCCAGTCAAATCCGGCTTCCTTGAAGATCACATCAAGACCTTCTTCCTCGGCCTGCTCCTTCACCAGTCCGGACCCCGGAACCACCATGGCATCGACATGCGAGGCTACTTTGTGGTTTCCGATAACAGCAGCGGCAGCGCGCAGATCCTCGATACGACCGTTGGTGCAAGACCCGATAAACGCCCGGTCGATCTTGATGTCGGTGATCTTCGTGCCCGGTTCCAGTCCCATGTAATCGAGGGCACGCTTTTTTGAATCTCGGCGGTTTTCGTCTTCGATTTCGTCGGGATTTGGCACAACCCCTTCAACGGAGACCACGTCTTCCGGAGACGACCCCCAGGAAACGATCGGCGGGAGATTGGCAGCGTCCAGTTCCACGACCTTGTCGAAATCCGCATCTGCATCGGAATGCAGGGTGCGCCAGTGGGCCATCGCCATGTCCCAGGCCTCGCCGGTCGGCGCCTTGGGCCGGCCTTTGACGTAGTTAAACGTGGTTTCGTCAGGCGCGATCAGTCCTGCGCGCGCGCCGGCCTCGATCGACATGTTGCAGACAGTCATCCGGCCTTCCATGGACAGCGACCGGATCGCGTCACCGGCATACTCGATCACGTAACCGGTTCCGCCTGCAGTCCCGATCTTGCCGATGATCGCAAGCACAATGTCTTTCGCCGTCACGCCGGCCGGGATTTCGCCATTGACCTTCACCAGCATGTTCTTGGCTTTTTTCTGGATCAGGGTTTGTGTGGCCAGGACGTGTTCAACTTCCGACGTGCCGATACCGTGCGCCAGCGATCCGAAAGCGCCGTGCGTCGAGGTATGGCTGTCGCCACAGACAATGGTCATGCCCGGCAGGGTGAAACCCTGTTCCGGACCGACGATGTGAACGACACCCTGGCGCATGTCGAGTTCGGAATAGTATTCAACACCGAACTCTGAGGCGTTCTTGGCAAGCGTTTCGACCTGCAAAGCAGATTCAGGGTCGTCGATCCCGTGGCGGCGGTCGGTCGTCGGCACGTTATGGTCGACAACAGCGAGGGTCTTCTGCGGGCTGCGTACCTTGCGACCATGCATGCGCAGACCTTCAAAGGCCTGCGGGCTGGTGACTTCATGCACCAGGTGGCGGTCAATATAGAGCAGTCCGGTCCCGTCCGGCTGCATGTCGACCAGGTGGTCGTCCCAGATCTTGTCGTAAAGCGTGCGTGCTTTCGCCATGGGTCTCTCCTCAAATGCGTCCGGTTCCAGGCGGTGCCAGCGTCCGGCCGCTCGCCTCCGGCATCGTTGTCCTTGGCCGTCAGATGCGGCACAGAGTGTCCGTTAATTCTGGCTAGTGAATGACGCAGCGCCGCTGAAACGTCAAGTTCTGTCGGGTTGAGCTGAATTCAACTGAGATTGATTGACGGACGGGCTGCGTCAAAGCCGGGCCAAATCAAAAAAGGCGGTCGCCAGGACCGCCTTTCAAAATGTCATGCCGGACGGGCTTATTCAGCAGCGCTTTCGGCAGCTTCCTGCTCAGCCTTCTTGGCTTCCGCCTTGGCGGCCTTGACCGCAGCCGCTTCAGCGCGCGCTTCTTCGTTGAGGCGCTTGGAGCGGACATTGGTGTTTTCGGTGATACGAGCCGACTTACCGCGGCGATCGCGCAGGTAGTAGAGCTTCGCGCGGCGGACCTTACCGCGGCGCACAACTTCAACGCCTTCCAGCATCGGAGAATAAATCGGGAAGACACGCTCGACGCCTTCACCATAGGAAATTTTACGGACGGTGAAGCTCTCGTTGATGCCGCCGCCTGAACGGGCAATGCAAACACCTTCGTAAGCCTGCGTACGGGTCCGGTTGCCTTCGGTGACCTTCACGTTGACGCGAACCGTGTCGCCTGGAGAAAATTCAGGAAGCTTCCGTTGCGCTTCGATTTTCTCCATTTCTTCAGCATTCAGCTGCTCGATGATATTCATGGCATTTTTCCCTTTTCAATTACAAAGCGGTCAAAGCGTTTCCTCGCATAGGCCGGAAACGAATCCACCAGCTCTGGGCCATGTTGCATATCTGCCGGTTTGTGTTTGGGTTCAAACCGTTACCGGTATTCCCCGCAAGCCATATCAGTTGAAATTGACCTGGCTCTGTCCAGCTTCGCGGGCGTATACAGGAATTTCCCCGCTTTGTCATTCGGTTTTTAGCCCTGCAAGGTAGACGAGTCAGGCCGAAAAGGAATGCGCTGAAAACAAAAGCAGCGGCACAAGTGCCGCTGCTGATGTTCAGCATAACCTAAAGTAACTTAGCATATTTGCTTAAAATAAATACAACTACTAAAATAAATTGGGTTGCAATACCAATTATATAGCACATATTAAAAAAAATGTCACCCTGGCATTTACGGGAAATTAAAAATAAAGTTTATTGCAGAGCAGCAAACGTCCGCGCAATGTTTACGGATTTCAACATATGGTAGCAGATCAGGCTGGTTTACTACATAAACTCTACTCTTCTGCTGTACTGGAAGGTGGCATATCTGGTGTGTTATCAGATCTTGCGGCCATATATCCTGATCTTCCGATCTCTTATCAGGCGCAATGCGTCTATGAGAACTCTGTCTATGACTGCGCCATGTTCAATCATGGCAGCGATGCTGAAACCAGGCTGTGCGAGGCGATTTCGCCCAATCCGTTTCCCCCGATTGCCTTGAAGTGCAATCCTTCCGACGTTGTCTTTACAGGTGACTACGTCGCCCCCGCAGATGTTGAAAATATGGATTTCTATCATGAATTCCTGAAAGACCATGGTGAGATCAATCGCGCTTTCGGCGTCATCTTGCACCGCCATGGTCAGGACTCGGCATTCGTCGCGGCCAATCTGCCCAAGAACATGGGCATGCGCGAAGAGCAGCACGTCCGCGATCTGTTCGGCTTCCTGAGGCCTCACCTGCAAAACGCTTTCAGCCTTCTTCTTGAGGTCGCCAAGCGGGAGGCGGTGCCGGCAAACCCTCAATTCTGGCTCGATCGCATTCCGACAGCAGCCCTGCTTGTCTCGCCAACCGGCAAGATCAGGCATTTGAACCAGATGGCAAGGAGAACTCTTGCCGGCGGTGGAATGATCCACTCCGACCGGATGCTCCGACTGACCGCACGCAAGTCCAGCGTTCAGACCGCCCTTCAGGCCGCAATTGAAAAAGCGTCACGCACATCCATGCCTGTTGGACCGGTTGCTTTGACCGAGGAACGGCAGGCCGGGCCCTTCTGTTTTGTCATGCCGATACAGCACAAGGACGAGATCCATCCGGGTTTCGCGCCTTTCCTCGCGCCCGCGCCACCGCTTCTGGTTACGATTTTCGACCCCGCCGACGTGCCAAGGCCGTCCGAGAAGATCCTATCCGCTGCTTTTGGCCTGACGGAACGCGAAAGCCTGCTCGTGCAACAGCTTGTTCTCGGCTCTTCTCTGAGAGAAGCGGCAGACACCCTGCAGATTTCCTACAACACGGCCAGGAACCACCTGGCGAGCGCAACGTCCAAGACCGGCGCCCGTTCACAGGCCGACATCGTCCGGCGGGGTGTGCAGGTTCTGGCGAAGCTGGGAGAGACTGAAGCCGGACAGATTCAGGGTCCGTGACACGCATAATGTGCGGCAGTTTCAGTCGACGTCGTCCTCATCGGCCATGTAAGCATCCCATAGATCCGGACGCCGCTCCCGGGTCAATCGCTCGGCCTCGGCCATGCGCCAGTCATGGATTTTCTGGTGATTGCCGGATGTCAGCACATCGGGAATGGCATGACCTTCAAACAGGGCCGGGCGGGTATAGTGCGGGTGTTCCAGGAGACCTGTTTCAAAACTCTCCGCTTCGGCACTTTCCATATTCCCCATGACACCTGGCAGAAGCCGGATCACCGCGTCCAGCATGGCAATCGCACCGATTTCGCCACCTGACAGGATATAGTCACCAATGGAAACTTCCTCCAGCTCCCTGGCGTCGATGACCCGCTGGTCGATCCCCTCAAAACGGCCGCAGACAATGATGGCGCCCGGCCCTTCGGCAAGTTCATGGGCGTAATCCTGCGAAAAGGGCCGCCCGCGCGGGCTCATGAGAAGCTTCGGGCGCGGATCGGTTGAAGGTGCCGCCGCATCGATCGCCTTTGCCAGAATATCTGCGCGCAAGATCATACCGGCCCCACCGCCGGCGGGCGTATCGTCAACACTGCGGTGCTTGTCGCTCGCAAAGTCCCGGATCTGACTGGTTTCGAGCTGCCACAAGCCCTTCTCAAGCGCGCGCCCCGACAGGCTGTGCCCCAGTGGCCCTGGAAACATGTCCGGGTATAGCGTCAAAATGGTGGCTCTAAATGGCATCAGGCGTCCAAGCGAAGGCGCCTCGCTGAAGCGCCGGTAAACGACATCAGATTGGTCTCTGTTTGTTGCGGTCGTTCATAATACTCTATTAACCCTGATGATCGGAAACCCGGGTTCTCAACAGGCCAATAACGATATGGAAAGAACTGATTAAGGCTCGGGGTTCAAGCTGGCAAGAGCGTTTCAATCAGGTTCTTCGCCGTGGTCCAGTTTCCAGTTTTTCGTTTCAAGCTGCCAGCCTTCATACAAAAGCGGGTCGAACAGCACTATCTCGACATTTCACTGAGCCGGGTCATTCCGCTTATCAGTCTGATAACATTCGGTATTCTGGTTGGTCTTGTGTTCAACACGGGCGTTGGGCACCCCTACGACAAAGTCATTCACATCGGCTTTTTCGCGTTGCTGACGCTGTCTATCCACGCGCTTTTCTGCTGCCGCCTGCGTTTTTCGGCAGTGATCGCATTCGGCATGGGTCTTGCGGGCGAAATCGCGCAGGGCTTCCTGCCCCACCACGAGATGTCCATCCCGGATACGGTCGCAAACGGCATTGGAGTTGCGTTGATTGTCGCCTTGATTGCGCTGCTCCGCTCCGAGGTCTCGCAAGCGGTCCGTGACCCGGACGAAGAGCTTAACTTGAATCAGATGGGGCTTGAGCCGGTCCCGATCCGTTATCTTTCGGGCGACGCTTCCGATGGTTCGGGCTTTTCTTCCGAAAAGTAGTCTTCCGGCAGATCAACCTTCACAAAACTTTCAGCCAGAGACACTTCCGGCACGAAGTCCTTCGTGAAGGGAATATAGAAGGTTCTGCCACGCTTCGGCCGGACTTCCAGCAGATCGCCCGCACCGAAATCCTGAACCGCAACGATCTTGCCCAGCTGTTCGCCAGTCTGATCCAGAACGGTCAGTCCATTCAGATCCGAATAGTAGAACTCGTCGTCTTCAGGGTCCGGAAGCTGATCCCGGTCCACAAAGAGTTCCAAACCATTCAGGTCTTCAGCCTGGTTCCGGTCGGTGATCTCCCTGAATTTGGTGATCACGACCGTTTTCTGCACCCGCGCTTTCTCGACTTCGAACGAACGGTTGCCGTCCTTCGTGGTCAAGACACCATAATCGGTGAATGAAAGCGGGTCGTCGCCAAAGGGCTTGACCCGGACTTCCCCGCGGATGCCGTGCGCGGCTCCGATCTTGGCCATCAGGACTTTCTGACCGTCCGGTAAACCCATGTCAGGAAAGTCCTTTCCAGCCTGAGCCGCGCTCTTAGCCCGATTATTCAGCAGCAGCTTCTTCGGCTGCGGCTTCGCTCGGAGCTTCGGCCGGCTCAGCAGCAGCGGCAGCGGCTTCTTCCTCAGCCATGCGCTTGGCTTCCAGACGTTCCTTGGCCTTGGCGCCGAGTTCGGCTTTTTTCGGGTTGTTGCGCGGCTCGCGCTTCAACAGGCCAGCGGCATCCAGGAACCGGTGGACGCGGTCGGTCGGCTTTGCACCGTTGCCGAGCCAGTACTGAATGCGCTCGACGTCCAGCTTGACGCGGTCTTCAGAATCCTTCGGCAGCATCGGGTCGTAGGAACCAACCTTTTCAATGAAACGGCCATCACGCGGTGAGCGGATGTCAGCAATAACGATGCGGTAGTACGGGCGTTTCTTGGAACCGCCGCGTGCCAGGCGAATTTTCGTAGCCATTTTTGTTTCTCCAGTTTTTCAGTTGCCGGCGTTAGCGGCAATGGCTTCGTGGTGCCGGATGACTTCTCGAACGATGAAGTTCAGGAATTTCTCGGCAAAGTCAGGATCGAGATTGGCGTCGGCAGCGAGCTGGCGCAGTCGTTCGATCTGAATTTTTTCCCGCGCCGGGTCCGCCGGCGGCAGGTCGTTGTTGGCTTTCAGGACACCCACTTTCTGAGTGCACCGGAACCGTTCGGCGAGCATGTGAATGAGCGCCGCGTCGATATTGTCGATGGAGGCCCTCAGAGCGACCAGTTCCTCAAGGGCTTCGCTCCGCCCAAGCTGGATTTCCGCTTCGCTCATCGCTTCTTACCCTTGCCCATGCCCGGCAATCCCGGAAGTTTCGGTCCGCCAAGACCGGGAAGGCCCGGCATTCCCGGAGGCAGGCCGGCGCCACCAAGACCGCCCGGCATGCCACCGGGCAAACCTTTGGGCAATTCCATTCCACCCGGGAGCTGTCCGGATTTGGCCATTTCCTCAAGCTGCTTGGGATCGACATCCGGCATTCCGCCGCCCATGCCACCCATCAGCTTGCCGAGCATGCCTTTGCCCTTGCCCATCTTCTTCATCATGTCCGCCATCTGGCGATGCATCTTCAGAAGCTTGTTGACGTCGGCCACCTGCACGCCGGAACCGGCTGCAATGCGCTTCTTCCGGCTGGCCTTGAGAAGGTCCGGTTTCGAGCGCTCTGTCGGGGTCATCGACTGGATAATCGCAATCTGGCGCGCGAACATCTTGTCGTCGATGTTAGCCGCCTCGATCTGCTTCTTCATCTTGCCGACGCCCGGCAGCATGCCCATCATGCCGGACATGCCTCCAAGCTTTTCCATCTGCTTCAGCTGCTCGGCGAGATCTTCCAGGTCGAAATGACCTTTCTGCATCTTTTTCGCCATCTTCGCGGCTTTTTCCGCATCGATGGCTTCGGCTGCCTTTTCGACGAGGGAAACGATGTCGCCCATGCCGAGGATACGGTCGGCAATCCGCTTGGGGTGGAAATCTTCCAGTGCGTCGGATTTTTCACCGGTACCAATCAGCTTGACCGGCTTGCCCGTGACCGCCTGCATGGAAAGGGCGGCACCACCGCGGCCGTCGCCGTCCATTCTGGTCAGCACGATACCGCTGATGCCGACGCGTTCATCAAAGCTCTGAGCCAGATTGACAGCATCCTGACCGGTCAGTGAATCGGCAACCAGCAGGATTTCGTGAGGCTGAGCGGCGGACTTCACGTCCGCCATCTCGATCATCAGCGGCTCGTCGATATGAATGCGGCCCGCCGTATCGAGCATCACAACGTCATAGCCGCCGAGCTTGGCGGCAGACATGGCGCGGTTGGCGATCTCTACAGGACCCTGGCCCTCGATGATCGGCAAGGTGTCGATTTCGTTCTGTTCACCAAGGACCTTGAGCTGCTCCTGCGCCGCCGGGCGGCGGGTATCGAGCGATGCCATCAGCACTTTCAGCTTGTCGCGCTGCGTCATGCGCCGCGCGATCTTGGCTGTTGTCGTGGTCTTACCTGATCCCTGAAGGCCGACCATCATGATCGCGACCGGCGCGGGCGCATTGAGATCGATCGGCTGAGCTTCGGCGCCCAGCATATCCACCAGCTGATCGTGAACGATTTTCACGACCATCTGGCCAGGCGTCACCGATTTGACCACTTCGGCGCCGACGGCGCGGCTGCGGACCTTGTCCGTGAACGACCGAACGATCGGCAGGGCAACGTCGGCTTCAATCAACGCGCGCCTGATTTCGCGCATCGCTTCATTGACGTCATTTTCCGACAGCGCACCACGTCCGGTGAGCTTGTCGAAAATTCCACTTAGTCGATCGGACAGGCTTTCAAACATCAAAGGGTCCTTAGGTCATCAATTCGGGAGATCTCCCGAACCATATGGTCAACCGAAGTTCAGATCCAACCGTATTGCGGCTCGCAAAGCAGTTTGGCACCCGAGGGCGCATCGCGCTGTCGGGTGTTAACCTCCGGGATCTCTTTACACCTTTGCGGGTCCCGGTCGGCGGTCCAAAATGTCAGTCACTCATATGGAGTTGGCGGGTCTATGCCCGAAGGTGCGGAAAGAGTCAAGATTTGACTGCGTCCAAACAAGACCTGGGCAATCACTCCCGCTTGGACGTTTCATAGCGTGCCGACTGTTCATAATAGTCATTAAAGCCGATCCGGTCCCGGAGCTCGGTGAAATTCATCATCAGCGGCGCCCTGTCGGAGTCCGTCTTCAGCTTTGAGAGGGTTTCCGTCATGGCCTTCATCGCGCTGGCCATGAGGGTCAATGGATAGGCGGCAATCGCAAACCCGATGTCTTCCAGTTCCTTGTGCGACAGTTCCGGCGTCTCACCGCCCTCAACGATGTTTGCCATCTTCGGTCCCGGAAGCTCGCGGCAGATCGTCTCCATTTCCGCGACGGTTTTCGGTGCTTCGACAAACAGAATGTCAGCTCCCAGCTCCTTGAAGCGTGCCGCCCGCTTGATCGCTTCACTCAAACCATGCTCATGGCGTGCGTCGGTCCGCGCCAGGATCAGGATGTCCGCACCGTCTTCTCTTGCATCGTTGGCTGCGCGAATGCGGTCGAAGGCTTCATCGCGTGAAACCACGGCCTTTCCCGGAGTGTGTCCACATCGTTTGGGTGACAGCTGGTCCTCGATCATCACCGCGGCGGCACCAGCCCGTGCAAATCCCTTGACGGTCCGTCGCACATTCATCGCATTGCCGTATCCCGTGTCGCCGTCTGCGATAACGGGAAACTCGACGGCATGCGTGATATTGCTGACATGATCGAGCACTTCGCCGTAGGACATGAGCCCGAGATCTGGTTGCCCGATGCGCGATGCCGACGTCGCAAATCCCGACATGAATGTCAGATCGAACTCCGCCTGCTCGATCAGCTTGGCCGAAAGGGCGTCGAAGCAGCAGGGCATGACATGCAGTTTGTCTGTTTCAAGCAGTTTCCTGAGTTTGTCGGCCTGGGATGACATGCCTACCTCTTGAGCTCAGTTAGAATTTGAACGGTATGTAAAGCGCGAGATCGGTCCAGACATACAGGATCACAACCGATAGCAGCATCAGCGCCAGGAACGGCAGAACGCCGCGCGACACATCGGAAAGACTGGATTTCGCGACGGATTGAATGACATAGAGATTGAGACCCACAGGCGGCGTAATCAACGCGCACTCCACCATGACCACCATATAGACACCAAACCAGATCGGGTCGAATCCGAGCGCCATGGCCGCCGGCAGCAGAACCGGCGTCATGATCAGCACCATGGAAAGAGCCTCGAACACCAGTCCCATGATCAGCAGAACAATCGAAACGACCAGGATAAATGCCAGGGGCGTATCGATGTTCTGACCGATAAACATCGAGATTTCCTGCGGAATCCGGTAGAGCGTGATGGCCTTACCGAACACTTTCGCTCCGGCCACAATCAGAAGAATCGCAACGGTCGTGACCATGGAATCATAGGCGGCCTCCTTGAGACCCTGCCAGGTCAGCGTCCTCAAGATGGCGCCCGTGATAACGAGCGCGACCGCGAAACCGATCGCTGCTGCCTCGGTCGGTGTTGCAATCCCGGTATAGATCACGCCGATCACGAAGGCTGCAAGCACCACTGACGGCAGGGCGCGCAATGAACTCCAGAACCGTTCCTCCGCGCTCGCGGCAGCTTCGGCCTGATAGCCACCAAACCAGCGCGCATGGATCATCGCGAATGCGATGAAAAACACCACCAGAAGAATGCCCGGCCCGATGCCCGCCAGAAACAGCGAGATGACGGATTGTTCGGTAACAAATCCGTAGACAATCATCGGAATGGAAGGTGGGATCAGGATCCCGAGCGTGCCGCCGGCTGCGAGCAGTCCGTAGACAAAACGGCGCTCATATCCGCGGCTGATCATTTCGGGAATGGCGACTGTGCCGATCGTTGCGGCGGTTGCGACCGAAGACCCTGAGATTGCGGCGAAGATCGCACAAGAAAGAATTGTCGCGACGGCGAGACCGCCGGGCCAGTGACCGACCCAGGCATGCACGGCGGCAAACAGATCCTTTCCAACACCCCCTTTCAAGAGGATGTTCGACATCAGCAGGAAAAGCGGAACGGCCAGAAGAATGAACCCGTCCAGCGTCGATAGAATTGCCTGTGGCGCCATCAGTGGTGAGAAGCCACCGAAGATCAACAGCGCCAGACCGAGGCCACCAAGCGTGAAAGCGACCGGCACACGAATGAGCAGGAGTGCGAAGAGGGCAACCAGGATCAGGAATGTTGTCATGACGCCGGCGTGCCACGCTGATCTGTGCGTCTGATGGCCGTGCCGAGCTCTATGAGAGCCTGCACGAAAAGCAAAGAGAAACCGAAGGGAATGGCAAGTTCAGACACCCAGGTCGGTAGATCGAGCATGGAACCGGTGGTGCGGCCGCGCTCAAACGAATCGTAGAATATTTCGCCGCCTTTCCAGGTGACAATTGCACTGAAAAGCGCAATCGCTGCCATGGCGAGCACGCGGCAGGCGCGCCGCGCTGCGTCGCCGAGCCTCTCGGTGACAGCATCGACCGCAATATGCTGATTGGTTTTCAAGAGCCAGGGCATTCCGATCATGCTGCCCCAGATGAGACATAGCTGCGACAGCTCCGCCGCCCAGATCGTCGGAGCGATGAACAGATATCGGGCGCTGACTTCATAAGTCAGCATGCACCCGGCGAGAACGAACAAGAGCGCTGCGACCCCGGCAAGCGCGTGCAAGACAGCGTGGAACGCTTTCATTGGTTCATGGGCAATCTTTGTTGGCGGGAACGGCTAAGGGAAAGCTGCAGCATGCGCCTATCCCTGAATGGCCGCTCAAGGCGGTAAATCGAAAAACTGAGCACACCGCCGCCCTGTCAGGAAGGCGGCGCGCTTCAAACGGGTCGCTTCAAAGACCCTTTGCTGCATCCATCACGGTTTTGCCCAGCGGCCCGGCCTTTTCGGCATAGGTGTCATAAACCGGTTGGCTCACGGCCTTCCAGGCCGCAATCTCGTCTGCAGTCGGCTTATACACCGTCATGCCGTTCTCTTCGGCGGCCGCATATGCGTCTGCCTCGATTTCGGCCATACGATTGCGCACGTCGTTTTCCGCTTTCAGCGCCGCAGCCTGGATAACCGCTTGCTGGCCCTCTGGGAGGCTGTTCCAGAAGTCAGTGTTCACCACTACAATGAATTCAATATCGGCATGGTTGGTGACAGAGATCGTGTCCATCACTTCCCAGAGCTTTCTGGACTTGACACCGGAAACCCCCGTCATGCCGATGTCGACGGTACCGCGCTGATAGGCAAGATACTGTTCTGAACCGGAAATCAGCGTCGGCGCGCCCCCTGCCGAGCTCACAAAGTCGCCAAGTGTCTTGCCGAAGACCCGGACTTTCTTGCCCTTCATGTCTTCCGGCGTCTTGAGCGGTCCATCCTTGGACAACATGATCGCACCGCCATAGGCCTGCCACCACAACACCGTCGAACCAGTGTCCTTGATCGCTTCATCCAGCGGCGCGCGCACCGGAGAGCCTGGTGCGACTGCGGCCCGGACCTTTTCCTCGGTATCAAACAGGAACGGCTGATAGAAAATATCGACCGCGGGAATGTCACCGACGTAACGCGTCAGCGAGGCAACGCCCATTTCGATCGCACCTGAACCGACGGCTGCCGGGACTTCCTTGTCCTTGTAGAGTTGGGCGGAATCATAAATTTCAACGGCAATCTCACCGTTGGAGTTCTTTTCGACCTCTTCCTTGAACAGAAGAAGGTTCTGGCCAAGGTGGCTCTTGAGCGGCAATTGCAGAGAAATACGCAACGTCGTCTCTGCGGCAAGAGCGACACCAGAAGAAAGGCCAAGCGCAACGGCTGCGCCCAGGGCCCAGGCAAGTGATTTCATGATTTCCTCCCGTTATTTGCGTGCAGTTTTGCAAAGGACCAATTCAAGGTCAACATGACGAAGCGTCGGGAAGAATGACGAACACGAAACAAAAAACCACCGCCGGCGTGACCGTACCGGCGGTGGTCTTTTTCAGACGACCCCGCTGCAACTGCAGCTTACGGGGGGAGGATCGCCCGAAGCCGGATTACGGCTGGACCGCTGCAAATTCCGACGGATCGAGCAGGTTGTCCTGGTTCGCGTCAGCAGCCTTGAACACGTCTTCCGACATGGTCGGAACGGCAGCCGTGATCTCTTCAAAGCTCACGAAGCCGTCCTGGTTGCTGTCGATCGTCTCAAACGACATGCTCTGTGCGAGCGCTGCTGTGGACGCAGTGAAAGCACCGATGAGAAGAGCAGCGGTAAGACGTTTGGACATGATATGACCTCCAACTGTTAGGTATTGGTTGGGTCGTTCCTTTCCTTGGAGCTTGATGAAGTCGAAAGGAACGCCCACCTCGTGTTCCGTCCACCCGGCAGGCCCCTGCGACCTGCCAAGCCGGAACTGGGTGGACTGTGCTGTGAGATCAGGACCGGTAAAGGGCCGCTCTTTGAAACATTCGGGGCATTGTTATGACTGTCCAGCGTATTCAGTCACAGGTCAGTCTCATTCCAGTCACTTTCACTTGTTTAAGGCAAGATAACGGCTGGAGACTACATTGTAATTTGCTGATTAGATCGAAATTAAAAGCAAAATCAGAATACTATACGTGCTGATAGTAAAACTATACTATCAAGCAACATCCGAATTTTATGTTGGACCCCTGTCTTCGTAGCCAATCAGCCAAATCCGACCTGAGATCACATTGGCTTAGGCTAACAAACAATCATGGGTAATCTCGGGCACCGAAAATTGCGGACCCAACGCGGACATGCGTGGCGCCAAAGCCGATGGCAACCTGGTAATCGGACGACATTCCCATCGAAAGCCGGTCGAGATTGTTGCGTCCGGCAATTTTCTCCAGAAGGGCAAAATGCTCCCCGGGCGCGTCCTCAACCGGTGGAATGCACATCAGCCCCACAATGTTCAGGCCGATCGACTCCTGGCACTCTTTCACGAACGCATCCGCGTCTCCCGGCGAGATGCCGGCTTTTTGCGGCTCTTCACCGGTGTTGACCTGGATGAAACAGGGCAAGTCCCGGCCCTGCTTTTCCATTTCCACTTTCAACGCCTTGGCGATTTTGGCCCGGTCGACCGTATGAATAACATCAAACGTCGCAACGGCTTCCTTTGCCTTGTTGGATTGCAGCGGCCCGATCAGATGCAATTCAATACCGTCAAATTCGCGGCGCAGTTCCGGCCATTTGGACATGGCCTCCTGCACCCGGTTTTCTCCAAAAACCCGTTGCCCTGCTGAAAGGACCGGCCGGATATCGTCTGCAAAAAACGTCTTGGAGACGGCAATCAGCGTTACGGACGCTTCCGTCCGCCCGAATTCGGCCTCTGCAGCTCGAATGTCGGACTGGACAGAGAAAAGACGGTCTGCTGCGGACGTCATTGATGTTTCCTTCAAGTCATGGGCCGTACCCTAGCCTGTCATACGACCTGCCAGATCCCGTTCTGAAGAGCAAGGTCATCCGTCGCCGACGCCGGCCGAACCTTCCTGCCGCATGTCCGGTTCCGGCCTGAACAAACTCCGAGTTGCTATTTCCTGCTTTTCCGCGCTTTGGCGGCTCAGGCAGCTTTACGAATGTGGCATTGCGAAATAAACAGTCATCCAAAGGGTCTTTCGCATCTCGCATGTTGACCCGGAACCGGATTTCTGGTGACAGTCCGGCAGTTGAAGATTCAGGAATTCCGCCAGTTCGGCGGCAAGAAAAACGGCACAGTTGATGGCAACGGAACGGTACAACGCGCGCGAGGTTGAAGCGCGCTGGCAGAAAGTCTGGAACGACAAGGACGTTTTCGTCACGCATAACGACGATCCCCGCGAAAAATACTACGTCCTGGAGATGTTTCCCTATCCGTCCGGCCGCATTCACATGGGTCATGTGCGCAACTACGCGATGGGCGACGTGGTCGCGCGTTACAAGCGCGCCAAAGGCTTCAACGTTCTGCATCCCATGGGATGGGACGCCTTCGGCATGCCTGCGGAAAACGCTGCGATGCAGAACAAGGTCCACCCCAAGGACTGGACCTACGAGAACATTGCCGCGATGCGCGATCAGCTCAAGATCATGGGCTTGTCGCTGGACTGGAGCCGTGAATTCGCTACCTGCGATGTCTCCTACTACACGCAACAGCAACGCCTGTTTCTGCAATTTCTGGAAGCCGGGCTTGTCTACCGCAAGAACGCCAAGGTGAACTGGGATCCGGTGGACATGACTGTTCTGGCGAACGAGCAGGTCATCGACGGCCGCGGCTGGCGGTCTGGTGCCCTCGTCGAACAGCGTGAACTCACCCAGTGGTTCTTCAAGATATCCGACTACTCGGAAGATTTGCTGGAAGCGATCGAAACGCTCGACCGCTGGCCGGACAAGGTCCGCCTGATGCAGAAGAACTGGATCGGCCGGTCCGAAGGTCTGCGCGTGCGCTTTGCGTTTACCGAACCGGCACCAACCGGCGACAAGACCCTGGAAATCTTCACAACACGGCCGGACACATTGTTCGGTGCATCTTTCATGGGCCTCTCCCCGGATCACCCGATCTCGACGAAACTCGCAGAGACAAATCCGGCGCTGAAGAACTTCATCGACGAGTGCAAACGGATCGGCACTTCCGAAGAAGCCATTGAAAAGGCGGAAAAAAAGGGCATCGATACCGGGCTGCGGGTCAAGCATCCGCTGGATGCTTCGCTCGAGTTGCCGGTCTATGTCGCCAATTTCATTCTGATGGATTACGGCACGGGCGCGATTTTCGCCTGTCCGGCACATGACCAGCGCGACCTGGACTTTGCCCGTAAATACGGACTGCCGGTCAAGCCTGTCGTGCTGCCGAAAGACGCGGATGCGGCAACGTACGAAATCGGAACCGAGGCTTACACCGACGACGGGACGATCTTTAATTCCGATTTCATGAACGGCATGTCCATTCCGGAAGCCAAGGAAGCGATCGCGCAAAAGCTGGAATCCGTCACTGTCGACGGTGAACCCCAAGGCGAGCGGCAGGTCAACTACCGCCTGCGCGACTGGGGCATTTCGCGCCAGCGCTACTGGGGTTGCCCGATCCCTGTCGTTCATTGTGACGACTGTGGCGTCGTGCCCGAAAAAGACGAAAATCTGCCGGTGCAACTGCCGGATGACATCAATTTCGACAAGCCCGGCAACCCGCTGGACCGGCATCCGACCTGGCGCAACACGGTCTGTCCGAAATGCGGCAAGCCGGCGAGACGCGAAACGGACACGATGGACACGTTCGTGGACTCGTCCTGGTATTTCGCACGGTTTACGGCGCCCGACTGCGACCGACCTACCGACCCGACGGCGGCAAATGGCTGGCTGCCGGTCGACCAGTATATCGGCGGTATCGAACACGCGATCCTGCACCTGCTTTATTCACGCTTCTTTACGCGCGCCATGCAAAAAGTCGGTGCGCTCGATCTGAAGGAACCATTCAAGGGTCTTTTCACGCAAGGCATGGTGACCCACGAAACCTATCGTCTTGGCGAGGGAGCGAACGGGCACTGGGTGTCTCCGGCCGACATCAAGATCGAGGACATCGACGGCAACCGCAAGGCAACGCTTCTGGAAACCGGTGAAGAGGTCGCCATCGGCTCGATCGAAAAGATGTCGAAGTCGAAAAGGAACACCGTCGACCCGACCGACATCATCGATACATACGGTGCCGATACCGCGCGCTGGTTCATGCTGTCCGACAGCCCGCCGGAACGCGACGTTATCTGGACCGAGGACGGGGTCCAGGGCGCCTGGCGCTTCGTTCAACGTGTCTGGCGCCTGATCGGCGAAGTTTCGGACAAGAGCGAACCGCGCGCCGGGGCTGCTCCGGACGTTTCCGGCAAAGCACTTGAGCTCCGGAGAGCGAGCCACAAGACCCTGGCCGCCGTTTCCAACGATCTTGAATCGCTCGGTTTCAACAGGGCTGTCGCGCGTCTTTACGAATTGGTAAATACAATCAGTAAGATACTGAGCGATGGTGTCGCTGATCGGGGCACGGAATACGCAGTACGGGAAGCCGCTGACTATCTGGTCCAGATGATGGCGCCAATGATGCCTCATCTTGCGGAAGAATGCTGGTCCGCGCTTGGCCATGACAATCTGATTTCGGAAGCCAAATGGCCGGTTGCCGATCCGGATCTGCTGAGCGAAGATTCGGTGACATACCCGATCCAGATCAACGGTAAACGGCGCGGCGAACTGGAAATTGCAAAAGAAGCTTCCAAAGAGGAGGTCGAAGCAGCTACCTTGGCGCTGGATTTCGTCAAGAAGGCGCTCAACGGCGGCGCCCCGAAGAAGCTGATCGTAGTGCCGCAGAGGATCGTGAATGTCGTTGTATAACAGCATCTTCAAGCGCAAAGGCAATTTACGGCAGGTTGCCATCTGTTCTGCCTTCGCAGCGGCTGTTTTGCTGAGCGGGTGTCAGATACGCCCGCTCTACGGCACAAGCGCAACGGGCGATTTCGGCTCACAGTCCTCACCAGTCGCCGCTGAATTGTCGGCGGTCGATCTTGATTCGATTTCCTCCCGCTTCGCGAACGAAGATTCGGCACGGGTTCTGTTCAATGAGCTCACGTACCGGCTCGAACGCGGCGCCGGTTCGGAGCCAAAGAAATACAGGCTCAAGGTCCTGGTCGATACCAACAATGCCGCCGTCGGTGTTGAACAGTTCGCCGACGTTCCTTCAGCCTACACGCTGACAATGAACTCCACCTACGTCCTGAGTGATATCGCAACGGACGAAACGCTTGCCACCGGCCGGTCGTTCCGCTCCGCATCCTACGACTTCTCCAGTCAGCGCTTTGCGAACCAGCGCGCCCTTAGGGACGCCCAGGAGCGTGTTGCAAAGGCAGTTGCCGACGACATTGCGACAAGGCTTGCCGGTTACTTTGCCAGCCAATCCTAAGTCCGCGGCAGGAGGCAATCGGTTGTGACCGTCCTGAAAGCCGCTGAAATCGACCGGTTCGTTACCAATCCACCAGATGGTGGTGCGGTTGTTCTGGTATTCGGACCCGATACGGGCCTGGTTTCGGAGCGCGCAACCAGGCTTGTTGCCAAGGCCTCTGAAGGCGATAGCGACCCCTTCAACCTGATCAAGATAGACGCTGCGGAACTTAGCTCCGATCCAAACCGTTTGATCGACGAGGTCCTGACCGTGCCTCTGTTCGGCGGACGCAGGATTGTCTGGGTCAAGGATGCCAGTGGCAAGAACCTCAATCCGGCGCTTGAACCCGTGCTCAATCTGGACGACTGGGAAACCTTCGTGGTTCTGGAGGGCGGTGATATCAAGAAAGGCGCCGGCCTCAGAAAGCTGGTCGAAACCCACAAACGCGCCGTTGCCCTGCCGTGCTATGCCGACAACGATCGCGGCATCGATCAGCTCATTGACGAGGAAACGCGCGAAGCGGGTCTGACAATCACACGCGAAGCCCGCACGGCTTTGCACAGCCTGCTTGGCGGCGACAGGATGGCGAGCCGGGGTGAGCTCAAAAAGCTCTGCCTCTATGCCCTCGGCAAGGGTCGGATCGACAGCGAGGATATCGAGGCGATCATCGGCGACGCATCCGCATTTGAAATGTCGGAACTCATCGATGCGGCTGCCTCGGGCGACATTGCCACGCTGGACCACGGATTGGAACGCCTCTCCGAAGCCGGTTCGAAGGCCTCGATCGTTGCCAACCAGGCCCTGAAACACTTCCAGCAGCTGCATCGGATGCGGATTGACGTCGACAAGGGAAAACCGGCCCAAGCCGTTATCGACGGTCAACGCCCGCCGATCTTCTTCAGCCGCAAACCGAAGTTTTCGCAACAGCTTCGGATCTGGTCCCTAAGGGACCTGGAAAGAGCCATGGATATCCTGAGCGACGCCACCAGGATCTCCCGCCTCAATGACCCGCTCGGTGTTCCGGTTCTGTCAGAAGCCCTGCTGAAACTCGGCCGTGCAGCCCGCGCCCGCAACCAGCGGCGATAGGCCGGCATCCCAAACTTGAATACGCGATCTTATCCTGAGGATGATTGGTCAGCCTTGATGGACGGGTCGCGAACATGCAGGTAAGCCACGCATCCTTCGAGACGGACCTGGCGGTCCTCCTCAGGATGAAGTGTTTGTTGTCAAAGGTTTCGCAATGGCAGCCAGCCGCACCGCCTCATCCTGAGGAAGCGCGAGAGCGCTGTCTCGAAGGATGGGTCGCACGGTCAAGTAAAAGCAAAGAGACGACAAGGCGGGCAGCAGCAATCGGGTTCTGGGCGGAACGCCGATCTGTCCGGGCATAGGCCGAACCCAGATTCAAATATTTTCAGTGGTTTACCGCGTTTCGACGCCCAGTTTCTTGCACAACTCGTCGAGCTGCTCCAGCGACGTGTATTTTATTTTGAGATCGCCGGACTCCTTGCCGGGCTTGTGGCCGACCACCACTTTCAGGCCAAGCGTGTCCGTCAGCCGTTTTTCAAGAGCCTTGGTGTCGGCATCCTTCTGCGGCTTTTCGCTCGGTGTCTTGCCACCCTTCAGCTTTGCAAGGGCATCGGGATCCTGGGAGATCTTTTCCGCGTCACGAACGGTAAGGCCTTTTTCAACGATGAGTTCGGCCAGCGCCGCCGGGTCTTCGACCGTGATCAGCGCCCGTGCGTGGCCTGCCGTCAGAAGGCCTTCGGCCAGGTAGTCCTTGACCGAATTCGGCAATTTCAGCAGGCGCATCGTATTGGCAACATGGCTACGGCTCTTGCCGATCACCTTTGCCAGTTCGCCCTGACTGTAATTGAATTCTGCCGTCAGCTGCTCGTACCCCATCGCCTCTTCGATCGGATTGAGGTCTGCACGCTGCACGTTTTCAATGATTGCAAGCTCGAGCGCTTCCTGGTCGGTCACGTCCCGGATAATGATTGGCGCCTCATGAAGGCCTGCCCGCTGCGCCGCGCGCCAACGGCGCTCACCGGCAATGATCTCAAACCGGTTGGTCTTGCCCGCCGCCGGGCGTACCAGGATCGGCTGAACGATCCCCTTGGCCTTGAGCGACTCCGCCAGATCAGCCAGATCCTTTTCGGTGAAGGTCTTGCGCGGATTGCGCGGGTTCGGCTCAAGGTGCTCGATCGGAACTTTGCGGGTGTCGCGAACAATTTTTTCAGGCGGCGCTACTGCTTCAGGAGCCGAATCTCCAATGAGAGCGGCCAATCCACGGCCCAAACGTTTGTTCTTGGCGTCCTTGTCAGCCATTACGTACCTATTTCTTCTTATATTTCAATAAATTAGGTCAAGACAACAAAGCCGCACAACCGCAAGCCTGGTCATTTGTTTCAGACCCGAAACCAAATCGCCGTCTAAGCGGCGACCCGCCGCAACTGACGCTCGCGCTGGATAATCTCCGACGCAAGCCGCAGATAAGCCTGGCTGCCGGCGCACTTCAGATCGTAAAGCAAGGCCGGCTTACCGTAAGACGGTGCTTCCGAAATGCGGACATTTCGTGGAATGATCGTTTCATAAACAGCATCGCCCATGGTCTCGCGCACATCGGCGACAACCTGGCTGGAAAGATTGTTGCGGCTGTCATACATCGTCAGAACGATACCGTGAATGCTCAGTTCCGCATTCAGCGCGCCTTTGACCTGCTCGACAGTACTCAACAACTGGCTCAGACCTTCCAGTGCGAAAAACTCGCACTGCAGTGGCACCAGGATAGAGTGCGAAGCTGAAAGAGCGTTGATCGTCAGCAAGTTAAGCGACGGCGGGCAATCGATCAGAATATACGTGAACCCGACTTCCTGGAACAGGCGTGAGCGGGTCAGGCTCTCGATCGCGCTGCGCAGGCGAAATGCCCGGTCACTGGTCGAGGCGATTTCGAGTTCAAGCCCGAGCAGATCCATGGTCGATGGAGCAACCCAGAGGCGCTGAACGGCCGTTTCGCGGACAGCCTCTGCCAACGAGCAATCACCACTCAGAATTTCGTAAGTCGACAGGCCCCGGTCGCGGTGCTCGATGCCGAGACCCGTCGAGGCGTTCCCTTGCGGATCGAGATCGATAACGAGAACTTTTTCCCCGATTGCCGCAAGAGCCGTGCCGAGGTTGATGGCTGTGGTGGTCTTTCCCACCCCGCCTTTTTGGTTCGCGAGTGCGAGGACACGCGGTGTTTCGGGAAGCATGCTCATTGCCACGACACCTTCCTGGGCTACTCTTGCCGGGCTGAGATATTCGAGAAAATAAGCATCCGGCTCACTGGATCGATAAGACTTTTCTTTTCTACCAGATCGAAGTTCCAAGCGTCAGAGGCTTCATCAACTTCTCTTTGAAAATCCTGTCCTTTGTGGAAAACAGCCTTTGCTCCGGCCGAAGTGAAGGGCTCCGACAACCGGAAAAGCGCATCCAGAGAGGCCAGAGCGCGCGCAGAAACCGAATCGGCCCGTCCAAATGTCCATTCTTTCGCAACCGATTCGATCCTACCCGGATGAACCGTCCCGGAGGAGCCCGTCTCGCGAAGCACTGTTCTCAGGAACGCTGCCTTGCGCTGGTTGCTTTCGATCATATGAACATGGGCATCCGGCTCATCAGCCAGGAGGATCGCGGTGACGATACCCGGAAAGCCGCCTCCACTGCCGATGTCGACCCAGGTTCGCGCCTCTGGAAAACTCCACTGCGTTTGCAGGCTGTCAGAGACATGGCGTATCCAGATGTCGGGGATCGTGGACGGTGCAATAAGGTTTTGTGCGGGTTGCCACTTCAAAACCAGGCCCACATAGATCTGGAGTCTGTCCAACGTTTCACGTGAAACATCCCCAAACTTATGCACAACCTGTCCAGTGTCGTTCAACACCACGGCACTGCCCATCAGGCGGCCCCTTTATGTGTGCCACGCTTGAGATGGGAAAGGATCAACGTCAGAGCCGCCGGGGTCACGCCGTCCATTCTGGACGCCTGGCCAAGCGTGGCCGGTCGAATATCGACAAGTTTCTGCTTGACTTCGTTGGACAGGCCGACAATCGCTTCGTAGTCGAAACTATCGGGGATTTGCAAGGCTTCATCGCGCTTCAAAGCTTCGATATCCGCCTGTTGACGCTCCAGGTAAACCGCATAAAGAGCATCCGTCGTCACCTGTTCCGCGATCCCTTCTTCGACCTCATTCAGGTCTGGCCATATCCGGGTCAGCATGTCGAAAGTGACATTCGGATAGGAAAGAAGATCAAACGCCGACCGCCGAATTCCGTCCTGGTTCACAGGAAGCCCCTGCTTTTGAGCTTCTGAAGGCGTCACCGTCAAACGCTTGAGCAGATCCCGCGCGTTTGCGATCTTCTCCATTTTGGCATCAAACGCCAGTCGTCGCGTTTCCGAAACGAACCCTCTTGCTGCACCAAGAGGCGTGAGCCTCTGGTCGGCATTGTCTGCACGAAGCGAAAGCCGGTACTCGGCCCGCGACGTAAACATGCGGTATGGCTCGGTTATCCCGCGCGTCACGAGATCATCGATCATGACACCGATGTAGCCATTCGACCGGTCGACAACAAACGGATCTTTGCCCGCAACCTTGAACGCTGCATTGACGCCGGCAACAAGACCTTGCGCTCCAGCTTCCTCGTATCCGGTCGTGCCGTTGATCTGGCCCGCAAGATAGAGACCCGCACAGCGTTTGGCTTCCAGCGTCGGCCTGAGCTCTCGCGGATCCACGTGATCATACTCAATGGCATAGCCGGGCTGGATGACCTTCACGTCCTCGAGCCCTGGGATGGTTTTCAGGAACGCAAGTTGTGCGTCTTCGGGCAACGACGTCGAGATCCCGTTCGGATAGACCGTATGGTCATCAAGGCCTTCCGGTTCCAGGAAGATCTGATGACCGTCTCTTTCTCCAAAGCGAACGATCTTGTCTTCAATGGACGGGCAATACCGCGGCCCCCGCCCCTTGATCTCACCTGAATACATCGCAGACCGGGAAAGATTGTCGCGAATGATCTGGTGGGTTTCAGGTGTCGTCCGGGTGATATGGCACGGGATCTGCGGCGTTTCGATCCGCTCCGTCAGCGTCGAGAACGGGATCGGCTCGTCATCGCCAGGCTGCTCTTCCAGCTTATCCCAATGGATTGTCCGCCCATCAAGGCGCGCCGGCGTCCCGGTCTTCAAACGCCCCAGGTCAAAGCCTATTTCTTCAAGAGACTCCGAGAGGCCCAATGCAGGCGCTTCGCCCGATCGCCCGGCCGGAATCTTGCGATCCCCGATATGGATAAGCCCGCGAAGGAAAGTACCGCTGGTCAGGACGACGGCCCCGCACGATATGGTACGGCCATCGGAGAGTTCGATCCCTGCGATCGAACGTGTCGACTCCCCTTCATCGAACAAAAGTTTGTGCGCTTCCGCCTCCACCACGGTCAAACCATCGACTGCGGCGATCTCCGCCTGCATGGCCTCGCGATAAAGTTTCCGGTCGGCCTGTGCGCGTGGTCCGCGTACGGCCGGTCCCTTGCGCCGGTTAAGCATCCGAAACTGAATTCCACCCCGGTCGGCCACCCGCCCCATCAGTCCGTCCAGAGCATCGATCTCCCGAACAAGGTGACCCTTTCCAAGGCCGCCAATCGCCGGATTGCACGACATGACTCCGATCGTCTCTGCCTTGTGGGTTACGAGCGCTGTCGCCGCGCCAGCGCGTGCCGATGCTGCGGCCGCCTCGCAGCCCGCATGGCCACCGCCAATCACCACAACATCGAATGTCAGTTCGCGCTCTTTCATAATCTCACCGTGCACGAAAACGCCTTTGAGCGTGCCCGCAACTTTCAGACAAAATTTCCGGATCGGTTCCTGGCGGCAATCAGATTATCACAGGATGACGCTGCCAGCATTTTCTGTGCGGCTTTATAGAGTGTGTTGGCACCAAGGTCAAAGTGCAATTCAGACCAAGAAACCGATCAGTTCGAGACCGCTTCAGGGAGGACAGGAGGAGTCGTTTCGTGATTCACGTGAAACATGTTCCGGTTCTGAATCGATCCTTGCTTCGCCTCAATGATTCACGTGAAACATCACTTGCCGATGCAAAAATCCCGAAAGATGACATCCAGCAGATCCTCGACATCGATCCGGCCCGTGATCCGCCCGAGCGCATCCGCCGCGCGCCGCAGGTCTTCGGCACGAAGTTCAGGGGGCAGGTGAACCGCATCCACCGCTGTTCTCAATCCGGAAAGACACTCCTTCAGGTAATGACGGTGCCTTTCCCGCGTTGCCAGGGGAGTTTCTCCAATGGAAATTATTTCATCGGCAAAACGAGTAAGGGCCTGTATAAGGTCGTTCAGGCCGTCTTTGCTTTTATCGGAGCAAGCAATTTCCTTGATCGTTCCGGAAGAGTCTTGTTTCGGTTGAGTCTCTAGGTCACTCTTTGTTCTTACGACCCACATCGGAACATTTTTCTGCAAGTCTTCAGGCAGACCAGCTTTGGGATCATCCTTCTCCACCCCGCCCGGCTCGACGGCCCAAAGGATCAAGTCCCCTGCGTGCCCTCGCGCTTGCGCCCGTCGAACGCCTTCGCGTTCCACTGCGTTTTCCGCATCCCGGAGCCCGGCTGTATCCACCAGCGTCATCGGATACCCACCCAGATCCAGATGTACCTCGATGGCGTCGCGGGTCGTTCCGGCTTCTTCCGTAACAATAGCAACGTCCCGTCCGGCAATCGCATTCAACAAACTGGACTTGCCGGCATTAGGAGCACCCATCAGGACGACCTGCAATCCGGATCGCAATCGCTCTCCACTTTTCGAGCGCTCCAGATGATCGGCAATCTCCGAATGTAAATCGGACGCTTCTGTCCAAACCTTGTCGGCAACGCTGCCTGGTACGTCTTCTTCGTCGGCAAAATCGAAGTCGGCTTCAATCATCGCCCGCATGTGGATGAGCCGCTTCCGCCAGCCATCATAGAGGTCGCCAAGAGCACCCCCCATCTGCCGGACCGCCTGCCTGCGCTGGCTCTCGGTCTCCGCAACAATGAGGTCAGCAAGACCCTCGACTTCAGTGAGATCCATGCGCCCCTGGTCGAAAGCCCGGCGCGTAAACTCGCCCGCCTCCGCAGGCCGGCAATCTGCAAATGTTCCAAGGACCGCCAGAAGCCTGCTGATGACGGCGCGCCCACCGTGGCACTGGAACTCTGCCACATCTTCGCCGGTAAAGCTGTGGGGCCCCTCAAAATAGAGGACAAGGGCTTCATCGAGGATATCGTTGGTCTCCGGATCCTTCAATTTGCTCAACATGGCCCGGCGACCCTCAGGCACACGGCCGCAAATTGCGCTGACGATCGTTCGGGTTGCACCTCCGGAAATACGGATGACGGCGACACCTGAAGGCACCGCTCCGCTCGAAAGCGCATAGATCGTATCCCGCATCTGGTTCCTCTCTGAAGATGACCGCACCTGTCCTGACAGACTGCGGTCGGGGCAGCTTCTTTAACAACAACTGGTCACAAGGAAAAGCACCCGCTCTCGCGACCTTGGCTAGTCATTACCAGACTGCTGACCGTTCCGGTGACGAATCGGTCTCAAAAGTATCCGTAATGCCGCAGTGCCTGTTTCACGTGAATCAACCAGCTTTTGTGACGGCGATACTCGCGTCAGAAAATGCACGTGGCCGCATCACCTTCGCGTCCTGTCAGTTCATTTCCGATTCTATTTAAGGATTCACGTGAAACAGCAAAACAGCCTCAGCAACTCGAACCACCAAATCAGACTTTACCCGGATCCTCTGTCTCCGGCAGGGGTGTTTCACGTGAATCTCTCAGGTCCAAACGCGCTCGGAGACGCGAGATTCAGATCGTTTGTGTTCGCCAGTCCGCGCCGCTGAGCCTGTAGAGAACATGCGGAGCGATCGGATGGTCATTCGGCAGTGAAGGATGCAGGAAATTTCCGTCGATGTCCCGGGTCATCCCGATCCGCTCCATGACCCTTTGCGACGGCAAATTTGCGGGAATCGTGAAAGCAACGATCTCTTCAAGATCAATGGTTTCAAAACCGAATCGAAGCCATGCCTTGGCAGCTTCGCTGGCGTAACCCTTTCCCCAAGCCGATTGCTTCAATCGCCAGCCGATTTCGACACAGGGGTCAAACGGCAATGGCGCCGCATAACTGGGACGGTTCAAGCCGACAAACCCAAGAAACTCACCCGTCTCTTTCACTTCGATCGGTGCCATGCAGAATCCATCCGCTTTCTGCTTGTCGATGCATTTAGAAATCAGATGTTCTGTTTTTTCGCGTGACAAGCGTTCCGGAAAGTGGCGCATCACCTCAGGGTCCGCACATATCTTGGCAAATGGTGCAATATCCGTGTCTTCCCAGGCGCGCAGGAACAGGCGCTCGGTTTCCAAAAAAATTGTGCGCGTCATCAATACGGTTCCGATTCAATTGGTTCGGCAGGATTCACGTGAAACACCCTAGGGTACGGACTCATAAATGAAGCTGGTTTGAAGGCAAAAGAGAAAGGCGCAAACCATACGGTTCGCGCCTTTCTCGGTAACACTCGATCCGTACAGGATCAGGTATTCATACTGTCGAAGAACTCATCGTTCGACTTGGTCTGTTTCAGCTTGTCGAGAAGGAACTCGATGGCATCTACCGTTCCCATCGGGTTAAGGATCCGGCGGAGCACAAAGGTCTTCTTGAGACGTTCATGCGGCACAAGCAGCTCTTCCTTACGCGTTCCCGACCGCTGGATATCGATGGACGGGTAAACACGCTTGTCGGAGATCTTCCGGTCGAGAATGATCTCGGAGTTACCGGTTCCCTTGAATTCCTCGAAGATAACTTCGTCCATGCGGCTGCCGGTGTCGATCAGGGCGGTCGCAATAATCGTCAGTGACCCGCCCTCTTCGATATTTCTGGCGGCACCAAAGAAGCGTTTCGGGCGCTGCAGGGCGTTCGCGTCGACACCCCCGGTCAACACCTTGCCAGAAGACGGCACAACGGTGTTATACGCCCGGCCCAGACGTGTGATGGAGTCCAGGAGGATCACGACGTCACGGCCGTGTTCTGTGAGCCGCTTTGCCTTTTCGATCACCATTTCAGCGACCTGGACGTGACGGGACGCCGGCTCGTCGAAGGTCGACGAAACGACTTCACCATTCACCGTGCGCTGCATGTCGGTGACTTCCTCCGGTCGCTCGTCAATCAGAAGAACGATCAGATAGCATTCCGGGTGGTTGTTGGTGATGGACTTGGCAATGTTCTGAAGAAAAACGGTTTTACCCGTGCGCGGCGGCGCTGTGATCAGCGCGCGCTGGCCCTTGCCGAGCGGTGCCACCAGATCGATCACCCGCGACGACAGATCCTTGATGGTCGGATCTTCGATTTCCATCCGGAAGCGTTCGTCCGGGTAAAGCGGAGTGAGGTTGTCAAAATGAACCTTGTGCCGGGCTTTTTCGGGGTCTTCGAAATTGATCGTGTTGACCTTGAGAAGGGCAAAATAGCGCTCGCCTTCTTTCGGACTGCGGATCTGACCTTCGACGGTGTCGCCGGTCCTTAACGAGAAGCGGCGAATCTGCGACGGCGAGACGTAGATGTCGTCCGGTCCTGGCAGATAGTTGGCGTCCGGTGATCTCAGGAAGCCGAAGCCGTCCTGCAACACTTCGACGACGCCTTCGCCGATAATTTCCACATCCTGTGCGGCCAGGTTTTTCAGGATGGCGAACATCAGCTCCTGCTTGCGCATGGTGCTGGCGTTTTCGACTTCGAGCTCTTCGGCAAATTGGAGCAGCTCTGTCGGTGTTTTTTCTTTTAGATCTTTGAGTTTCATTTCCCGCATCGAGTAGGGGTAAGAAGTTATTGATGTTTGGCTTGGAAGGTTGTTCTGGGCCGGATGAGATGGGTCGGCCAGAATGTATCCGAGAGACTTATAGACGTGTCCAGATTGTTCGGCGAAACGTAGCGACTAGGTACGAACACTGCGCCGATCGGAAGTGGCGCGAAGATACGTTGTTTTGCACTGAATCGCAAGACCGGAATTCTGCCGGTTTTTTAAGCTTGCCCATGTCTTTGAGACAAAGAGCCAATGGCAAATCCAGCCCTGCAATTGCCGCCAATTTGATCACGCCAAGACCGGTCAGAACGGTTTGACAATCACCAGAATGACAATGACGATCATCAGCACGGTCGGCACTTCGTTCAGGATCCTGTAAAAGCGTGCCGGCTTCGTATTCTGGTCCGAAGCGAAAGTCTTCACGCATTTGCTCAAGTAACCATGAGCGCCAGACAAGACAAGGACCAGCATAAGTTTCGCGTGGAACCAGCCGTCCTGCCAGGCCGATATCTCGTAGGCCGCCCAAAGCCCGAAGACCCAGGAGGCAATCATGGCAGGTGTCATGATCGCCTTCAGAAGACGCCGCTCCATCACCTTGAAGGTTTCCGACTGGACCGACCCGACCACGGCATCGACGTGATAGACGAAAAGGCGCGGCAGATAGAGCATCGCCGCCATCCAGGCAATGATCGAGATGACGTGGAGGGATTTAACCCACAAAAACAGATCCATGTGCCGGCTTAACCTCTCCGAACCTGTTCAACCATACGTGCCACATTGTCCGGATCCGCATCCGGCGTCACGCCATGCCCGAGATTGAAAATCAGCGGACCCTTGTCGAACGTCTTCAGAATGTGGGCAACACCGTCTTCAAGCGCCTTTCCGCCGGCGACGAGGCGCATCGGGTCCAGGTTGCCCTGAATGGGAACCGTTTTCTGAATCTCAAGCGCGAGGTGATCAGGCGCTGTCCAATCAAAACCGACCGCGTCAACGCCGGTACCTTCGATATAAGCTGACATTCTGGCAGACGATGCCTTGGGGAACCCGATGATCTGTGCACCAGGTCTTTCGGCCCTGACCCCGTCAACGATCCTTCGGGTCGGTTCAATGGACCAGCGACGGAAGCCTGCATCGTCGAGGACGCCGGCCCAGGTATCGAAAATCTGTACGGCGTCCGCCCCCGCATCGAGCTGCCGGATCAGATACTGAATGGACGCAGTCACCAATTGATCGATGAAACGCTGCATCAGGTCCGGGTCCCTGTAGGCCCCAACCCGTGCTGCCACCTGATCCTGCGTCGTATGTCCGGCAACGGAATAGCAAGCAACTGTCCAGGGAGCCCCACAGAAGCCCAGGAGGGTCGTTTCGGCAGGCAGCTCCGCCCGAAGACGCGAAACCGTCTCTATGACCGGTTTAAGATGATCCTCAGCACGTTCCTGTTCAAGACCGTCAAGGAGTTTGCCTGAGAGAGGTTCCAGAACAGGACCACGCCCTTCCTCAAAACGAACCGGATATCCAATAGCGTCAGGGACGACGAAGATGTCGGAAAACAGAATGCTTGCATCAAAACCATACCGGCGGATCGGCTGAAGTGTCACCTCAGTTGCAAGATCCGGGGAATAGCAGAAATCAAGGAAGTTTTTGGCCTTGGCTCGGACTTCACGATATTCGGGAAGGTAACGTCCTGCCTGACGCATCATCCAGATGGGAGGTGGCCAGATCTTTTCTCCCGAGAGAACCCGCATGACGGCTCTGTCTTGAGATTTCATATGCTCGTGCCTTTCCCACATTTCCAACCAAACAAGATTCTTATTTGAATCTGTTTTTTCTTATTGAGCGTGGATTACAGGGATCATTTTCTATCCACAATGCGTTTACGCAAATGTCCAGCCGGGAAAAATCCGGCACTCACATCTGCTGAAACGCTCCCCAGGAGTCGATAACGGAATTTACGAATTAATTCCAGATACTTGATGGGCTGTTTACCTTTCGTTAAGAAATTGCATTCACGTGGAAAATCTGTCGATATGTCACAGTCCAAATGTGAATCCACAACAACGCACATCTGTTTCGGAATCGTTTTCCGCGCGTCAATGCATTGTTAACAATTCATGCTGAGCGGGCATAAACTTCGTGCTACGCACGCAAGCTGGAAGACAACTCCCAATTCGTCAACAAGCCTGGGGATGACACCGTGAACAAGTCGAGACACTATTTTCATCTGCACCTTGTGTCCGACTCCACCGGTGAAACCCTGATGACGGTCGCGCGGGCCGCGACGGTTCAGTATGACAACGTACAGGAAATCGAACATGTCTATCCGCTGGTTCGATCCGCAAAGCAGCTCGACCGGGTGATCTCCGAAATCGAGAACGCGCCCGGGATTGTGCTCTACACGTTGGTGGACGACGAAATCGCCAAACGGCTGGAGCAGAAGTGCAAGGATCTCGGAGTGCCCTTCGTCAACATCCTGGATCCTGTCTTTGCAGTCTTTCAGTCGTATCTGAATGTGACCCAGACGCATCGTGTCGGCGGACAGCACGAGCTCGATGCTGAGTATTTCCGACGGATGGAAGCGCTCAACTACACCATGATGCACGACGATGGCCAGATCTGGGATGACCTGGAATCAGCCGATATCGTTTTGATCGGGATATCAAGAACGTCCAAGACGCCGACCTGTATTTACCTGGCCAACCGAGGCATCAAGGCCGCGAACGTTCCATTGGTTCCCGGTATTGCCCTTCACGATCACGTCAAGGACCTGAAAGGCCCGATGATTGTCGGTCTGATCGCTTCCGTAGAACGCATTCATCAGATTCGCCGCAACCGCGTCCTGTCATTGAATTCCGAAGGCTACAACGACACTTATGTCGACCGGAAGGAGATCTCTCAGGAGATCAACATGACGAGGCGGCTGTGCACCGAGAATGGTTGGCCGCTGATCGATGTATCCCGACGGTCGGTTGAGGAAACAGCAGCTGAAATCCTGACACTCTTCCGTGATTTTCGGGCAGATGCCGAAGGTGCGATGGAAAGCTGATTGATTTCAATGGTTTATAAGAGGATAAAATGACACTCGTACTGGCGAGCGGAAGCAAGATCCGTGCTGAATTAATGAAAAACGCAGGTCTCGCCTTCGAGATCGAACCGGCAGACGTCGATGAGCGCGCCGTTGAGGCGCCTCTGCTGGAGGCCAATTTTCCACCTGAGGATCTTGCGAGTGTTCTGGCCGAAGCGAAGGCGAACGATGTCAGCGGCCACCGCGGCCGCGATCTTGTTGTCGGCGCGGACCAGATCCTCGCTTTTGAAGGCGAGCGCCGGACCAAACCGGAAGATATGGAGGCGGCCCGCCGGCAATTGCTGGCCTTTTCGGGCAAGACCCATGAACTTCATTCCGCAGTGGTCATTTCACAGAACGGCGAAGCCATATGGCGCCACGTCTCTGTGGCGCGCCTGACCATGCGCGACCTGTCGCCGGAGTTCGTCGGACACTACCTCGCCGACGCCGGGAACACGGTGCTGTCAAGCGTCGGCGCTTATCAGCTCGAGGGCCTTGGGGTGCAGCTTTTCGATAAAATAGACGGCGACTACTTCACAATCCTTGGTCTGCCAATGCTCCCGCTTCTGGCGAAGCTTCGGACCCTCAAGGTCATCGAAACATGAGCGAAAACCTGAAAAGAGCTGCTGTAACCGGCCATCCCGTCGCGCATTCCAGATCTCCCCTCATCCATGGCTATTGGCTGAAGAAGCACGGAATTCAGGGCGAATATGGTCGGGTCGATGTTGCTCCGGAAGAGGCCGCCGGTTTTTACCGCGACTTAGCCGCGGCCGGGCTTGTCGGCGTGAACGTCACGGTTCCGCACAAGGAAACTGCGGCAGATGCCTGCGATCAGCTTGACGACGCGGCCAAAAAGATGGGCGCTGCAAACACGCTTTGGCTGGACGACGACAGACGCTTGTGCGGCGCCAACACCGACGGACTGGGTTTTCTCGGCAATCTCGACCAGCTCGCGCCCGGTTGGGACAAGCAAGCCGGAACGGCCCTCGTTCTCGGAGCAGGCGGTGCCGCCCGTGCAATCGTCTGGGCGCTGCTTTCAAGACAATTCACAAAAGTGCATATCGTCAACCGAACGATAGAAAAAGCGCAGAAAATCAGCGATGAATTTGGCTCCAAAACGAATGCCCAAGGTTGGGATAAGTTGGGGATGTTGCTTGGAGAAACCGATCTGCTGGTCAATACAACGTCGCTCGGCATGACGGGTAAGCCACCACTGGATATTGATCTTGACGGTCTGCCCAAACATGCGCTGGTGAACGACATTGTCTATGCGCCCATGGAAACTGAGTTGCTGAAGCAGGCTGCCGCGAAGGGCAACCCGACTGTCGATGGAATTGGAATGCTGCTTCACCAGGCCGTTCCGGGATTTGAACGATGGTTCGGCGTTCGTCCCGACGTAACCGAAGAATTGAGAACCCTTGTGCTGAAAGACCTCGGAGTGATTTCGTGATCAGGATCGGTCTCACCGGGTCCATCGGAATGGGCAAATCGACGACGGCGGACATGTTCGCTTCGCGGGGCGTGCCCGTTCACGATGCCGATGCCACGGTGCACAGGCTTTATGAAGGACACGCGGCGCCTTTAATCAACGAGGCGTTTCCAGGAACTGTGGTCGACGGCAAAGTCGACAGGTCCTTGCTGTCGAAGCAGGTGCTTGGCCAGCCTGATGCAATGAAGCGCCTGGAAGAGATCGTGCATCCTCTTGTTCACGAGGAAGAGCGGACATTTCTCGATATGGCCAGACTGGACGGCCATTCTGTCGTCTTGCTCGACATTCCCCTTCTCTTCGAGACAGGCGCCGAGGACCGCGTCGACGTAATTGTGGTCGTTACTGCTGATGCCGATACGCAGCGGGAGCGGGTTCTTGCCCGGCCTGGCATGAACGAAGAGCGGTTCCAATCGATCCTCGAAAAACAGGTTCCGGATGCTGAGAAACGCGAAAAGGCAGATTTCCTGATCGACACGGGTCTCGGATTGGACGCGGCGGAGCGAAGGGTCGACGAGATTTTGGAAGAACTGGCTTCAAAGCCATAGAAAGTCTTTGAACACCGGGGAAAACAGCACGCCGGGCTTGCCTCGACACGTCATCGCTGCACACTGGAATGAGGCAAAAGGCGGAATAGATGCGCGAAATTTCCTTCGATACGGAAACAACGGGGCTCAATCCACGCGGCGGTGACCGGCTGGTGGAAATTGGCGGTGTGGAACTTCTCAATCACATCCCCACGGGCAATTCCTACCATGTCTACATCAATCCGGAACGCGACATGCCGGAGGAAGCCTTCCGCGTCCACGGACTTTCCGAAGAATTTCTGTCCGATAAGCCTCTGTTCGCAGCGGTCGCGGACGAGTTCCTGGAATTTGTCGGCGATGCGACACTGGTCATTCACAACGCTGCCTTCGATATGGGTTTCATCAATACCGAGTTGGAACGCGCAGGCCGCAGGAAGATCCCTAACACCCAGGTGCTCGACACGCTGGAAATTGCGCGGCGCAAGCACCCCACCGGCCCCAATTCACTCGACGCGCTCTGCTCGCGCTACGGCATCGACAATTCCAAGCGGGTCAAACACGGCGCGTTGCTCGATGCTGAAATCCTGGCGGAAGTTTACCTGGAGCTGATCGGCGGACGCCAAACCGCGCTCGGCCTGATGCCGGACGAAGACCAGTCGGCTGCTGAAGGGTCGTCCGTGGTCTCGGGCGAACTTGGCACTTTCAACGCAAAGCGTCGCCCGGCACCGCTTGCGTCCCGTCTGTCGGAAGACGAATACGCCGCTCACAAAGAGTTCGTCAAAGGCATGGGCGACACTGCGCTATGGGGGAAATACGGAGGCTAGACAGCACCGGCATCAGACCCAGGCTTAAATTCCCGCCCAAGAAGAGCGGGAAGGACAACAAAAAAGCGATTTTTCAGGCGGTTAGAAGCTAGTCCCATAACAACCAGCGCACCGTTTCGAAATGCCGTTCGGCATGGGAACTCTCGAATGCCCAGGCCATTGTCTGTCCGATGGTCCAGAACCGGGCGCGGTCCCGGTCAAGACCAAGCTCTTCGGACAGGCGGTCGAGACGGAAAAGCGCTTCCTTTTTTGAATGACCAAACTCGAAACTCCGCACGATCGGAGCAAGAGAAAAGGCCGGATCTCCGACGAGCGGCTTCGGATCGATTGCGAGCCATGGTTCCCGAGACGCAGACAGGACATTGTGACCGTGAAGATCCTGATGGAGCAAGACCTGTGGTGTCGTCTCCTTCGGGAGTTCGGAAAACGCCCACTTAGCCGCATCCACCAGGCGCTTTTCGCAAGGTTTGCCTGATGTCTGCCAATCCTGTTCCAGATCTCTCAGCCAAATCGCGGCTTCGTCCGTCAGACTTTGAAACGGCTTGCCCGCAGGAATGAGCAGTTGACGGAGCAGGTTTGCCAACGCGCCGATCCGGTCCGCGTCTGGGTCGTCGGCAAGAAAATGCCCGGGATGGCATCGTTCCAAAAGCAGCGCGTTGTACTCTGGCGCATGATCAAGAAGACGGACCGCGCCGTGGCCGGACCACAGCCTCAATGCGTCGGCCTCGAACCGGCATTCGCGATCGGGGAATTGCAGTTTCAGGACAGCATCTTCACCGTTCCGCATGACGGGCGCGACATAAGAAACATTCCCGCCGGCAAAGGGATCGCCGGGTCGTTCCAGTTCGAACCTTTGGCAAGCAGCATCGAGAAGATCCGGCAAGGTCTCCAGCCAGAGACGGCCGTCCGCCCTGCCGTTAAGCCAATGAAGCGCTTCGGGAATCTTGAACGCTGCGTCTGACCGTCGGACGGACAACAGACCCGCTCAGAGCATCGACGGCAGCACCCTGTCCGGCGGACGGTGTCCGTCCATGAAGGTCTTGATGTTGATGATGACCTTCTCGCCCATTTCGATACGGCCTTCGATCGTTGCCGATCCCATATGCGGCAGCAGAACCACGTTCTCGAGTTTCACGAGTTTCGGATTGACCGCCGGTTCGTGTTCGAAAACGTCGAGACCGGCGCCGGCAAGATCGCCGGCTTCCAGCATCCGGATGAGCGCATTTTCGTCGATCACCTCACCGCGCGCGGTGTTGACCACATAGGCGTCTTGCTTCAGCAGCTTCAAGCGGCGTGCCGACAGAAGGTGGAAGGTTGCCGGTGTGTGCGGACAATGCACTGAAACGACGTCCATGCGGGCCAGCATCTGGTCGAGGCTTTCCCAATAGGTCGCTTCCAGCTCTTCCTCGATCTCTTCGGGCACCCGGCGGCGATTGTGATAGTGGATCGACATGCCGAAGGCCTTTGCCCGGCGGGCGACCGCCTGACCGATTCGGCCCATGCCGATAATGCCAAGCCGTTTGCCCCAGATCCGGTGTCCCAGCATCCATGTGGGCGACCACCCTGCCCAGTCCCCAGCTTCGAGGGCACTGATACCTGTGGCAAGTCGACGCGGAACCGACAACATGAGCGCCATGGTCATGTCGGCAGTGTCTTCTGTCAGTACGCCGGGCGTGTTGGTGACGTTGATGCCGCGGTTGTTGGCGGTGACCACATCAATGTTGTCGACACCATTTCCGAAATTCGCGATCAGCCTCAGATTTTCGCCGGCTTGCGAAAGGACCGACGAATCGATCCTGTCCGTCACTGTCGGAACCAGAACATCGGCCGTTCTGACAGCTTCCACCAGCTCCGCCTGGCTAAAAGGCCTGTCATTTTCATTGAGACGCGTTTCAAAAAGCTCACGCATCCGGGTTTCGACCACGTCCGGAAGCTTCCGGGTGACAACAACGACAGGCTTCTTTTTCGCCATACCTACTGCCTTTCGCGCTTCGTTGAAGGTTTGTTAACCCCAACGGATTCACCTTGATGCTGCGCGTTGCGCGAGCGCATGAGACCTCACCCTTTCCTTACCAGATGGTTCGGCAGAAACAAGAGATCGGTTTCAATCGCGGCGCATTGCCCACGAGCCAAATCCGGCAAGGTGGTTTTTACGCAGTTTTTTCGTTACAGGTTTGACGCAGCTCAACGATCAAAAACAATTGGACAACTGGCCAATATGACCCGTTCCACAAAAGGCACCCGCCTTCTTCTGTGTGTAGTGACCATCCTTTGCGCAATCGGCTGGAACAGCCTACCAGTGGCAGCCCAGGGCACAACGACGGGCGCTTCCGGGCTTCCCGTTCCGCGTTTTGTGAGTCTCAAGTCGGATCGGGTCAATGTGAGGGTGGGTCCCTCGCGCGAACACGCCATCGCCTGGACATTCGTCCAGTCCGGACTGCCCGTCGAAATCATCCAGGAATTCGACAACTGGCGGCGGATCCGCGATTGGGAAGGCAAGGTCGGCTGGGTGTTTCATTCCCTGCTCTCGGGCAGGCGGACAGCACTGGTCACCCCCTGGGAGCGAAATGACAGAACTCCGTTGCGGGCGCGGTCCCGGTCTGACGCAGACATCGTTGCCGAGTTGGAACCCTTCGTCCTGACATCAGTCACCGAATGCGCCGGCGGCTGGTGCCGTGTCAATGGCGACAAATATAACGGCTGGCTCGATCAGACTCGCCTCTTCGGCGTTTACCCGGACGAAATCCTGGACGATTGATCCGCTTTCGACGCAACTGGTCCAAGTGCTGCCCCGACCTTCATTTTGAAGATGCGGGCTACAGTAAAACGAAAAAAGGCGGCCCATCAGACCGCCTTTCCCCCAATTCAATCACTGCGCCGCGTCAGTCGACTTTCGTTTCCTGAACCTTCAGTTCTTCCAGCCGCGGCATGGACATGATGTTGTATCCGCTGTCGACGAAATGGACTTCACCGGTCACGCCGCCGGAGAGATCCGAGAGCAGGTAGAGCCCGGTGCCGCCGATCTCATCGAGCGAAACCGTGCGGCACATTGGTGAATTGCGCTTCTGGAAATTGAACATCAACCGTGCGTCGGAAACGCCGGACCCGGCCAGCGTGCGCACAGGCCCTGCCGAAATCGCATTCACCCGGATGTTTTGCTCACCGTAATCGACCGCGAGATACCGCACGGACGATTCAAGAGCGGCCTTGGCCACACCCATGACGTTGTAGTTCGGCATGACCTTGGTCGATCCGCCATAGGTCAGCGTGATGATCGATCCGCCATTCGGCATGATGTCGGCCGCACGCTTGGCGATTTCCGTGAAGGAAAAGCAGGAAATCAGCATCGTGCGGGTAAAGTTTTCCCGGGTCGTGTCCGCGTATTTGCCGCGCAGCTCCGTCTTGTCGGAAAACGCGATGGCGTGGACGAGAAAATCGATACTGCCCCAGGCTTCCTTGAGCGTGTCAAAGACTGAATCCACCGACGCGATGTCCTCGACATCGCAAGGAAGCAGAATGTCGGAGCCAACAGACTCTGCCAGCGGCTTCGTCCGCTTGCCGAACGCTTCGCCCTGATAGGTGAACGCAAGCTCCGCACCATGATCGGCGAGAGTCTTGGCTATGCCCCACGCAATTGAGTGGTCGTTGGCAACGCCCATGATCAGGCCGCGTTTGCCCTTCATCAGATTAGACATTTAAGTCTCCTCAGCCGTGGTAGCGCGACAGCGCGAGGGAGGCATTGGTGCCGCCGAAGCCGAAGCTGTTGGAGAGCACGGTATCGAGCCCGGCGTTGTCGACACGTTCCGTGACGATTTCATCCTTGCTGAGGGCCGGATCGAGATCAGTGATGTTGGCGGATGCCGTCATGAAATCGTTTTGCAGCATCAAGAGACAGTAGATCGCTTCCTGCACACCGGTTGCCCCAAGGCTGTGGCCGGTCAGGGATTTGGTCGACGAGGCTGGCGGCTGATTGTCGCCAAAGACGCGGCGAATGGCTTCGATTTCGCCGACATCGCCGACCGGGGTCGAGGTTCCGTGGGTATTGATGTAGTCGACCTTGCGGTCTCCGAGCGTTTCGATCGCAAGGCGCATGCAGCGTTCGCCGCCCTCGCCGGACGGCGCCACCATGTCATATCCGTCGGAGTTGGCGGCGTAACCGGTGACCTCAGCGTATATCTTGGCACCGCGTGCCTTGGCGTGTTCCAGTTCTTCCAGAACGACAAGACCGCCGCCGCCGGCAATCACGAAGCCGTCGCGGGTGGAATCGTAGGCGCGGGACGCAGTTTCAGGAGAGTCATTGTATTTCGACGACATGGCACCCATCGCATCGAACAGACAGGACAGCGTCCAGTCGAGTTCCTCGCCACCGCCGGCAAACATCACATCCTGTTTGCCGAACTGGATCTGCTCGGTCGCTGCCCCGATACAGTGGGCCGATGTGGAACAGGCGGAAGTGATGGAGTAGTTGATGCCCTTGATCTTGAACGGCGTTGCCAGACAAGCTGAGTTCGTCGAACTCATGCCGCGCGTGACCATGAAAGGCCCCATGCGTTTCGGCGCTCCCTTTTCCAGAACGATCTGGTGCGCCTGGAAAAGGTTCTTGGTTGACGGACCGCCGGATCCGGTGATCAGACCGGTCCGAGTGTTTGAGATTTCGTTTTCCTCAAGGCCGCTGTCGGCGATCGCCTGCTGCATGGAAATGTAATTGTAGGCCGCACCATCGCCCATGAACCGAAGCTGACGCTTGTCGATCAGGGATGGAATATCGACATCCGGCATGCCATGAATCTGGCTGCGAAAGCCGTGCTCGGCATAATCTGGCGCAAAGCTGATGCCCGACTTGCCTTCGCGCAAGCTTGCAAGCACCTCCTGTGCGTTAGATCCGATGGAGGAAACAATTCCAATACCGGTGACGACAACGCGTCTCATTGCGGTCTCCTAAGTTTTCCAGAGTGCGGATGGTCCGGCGTCGCCGGGACCTTAGGCCTCTTCATAATACGCAAACCGGCGCTTCTGATGAAAAAGAAACGCCGGCCGAATTCGACAGGTAAGTAAGGACCTCAGCTTTTCGCCAGGCCGACGCGCAAATCCGTTGCCTTGTAGATTTGCTCGCCATCGGCTTTCAGCCAGCCGTCGGCAATTCCCAGGACCAGCCGGCCTTTCATGATCCGCTTGAAATCAACACCGTATTCCACGAGTTTCACGTCCGGCGTCACCATGCCCTTGAACTTGATTTCACCGGTGGACAGCGCCATGCCCTTGCCTTCCAGTCCGAGCCAGCCGAGAAAGAAGCCAGTCAGCTGCCAGAGCGCGTCGAGTCCCAGGCATCCCGGCATGACGGGGTTACCCTGAAAGTGGCACGGGAAGAACCACAGATCCGGCTTGATGTCGAACTCAGCGCGCGCATACCCCTTGTCGTATTCGCCACCAGTTTCGGACAATTCCGTAATCCGGTCGAACATCAGCATTGGCGGGAGCGGCAATTGGGCATTGCCGGGGCCAAACAGCTCGCCGCGGCCGCAGGCGAGTAGAGCTTCGTAGTCGTAGCTTGAGCGGCGCTCGGTCATTCAGGATCCGTTTTCTTGCTTCCTACCCATTATCCCATTGCGGAACGGGTTTGTTTTTTCGTTGTGTTTGCGGCGCCTTCCTAACACAGGGGAACCATGACCGAAAGATGTCACTTGAGCGAAATTTAAGGGTTTTTAAGGCTATCCGGCCAGATTTGAATGAAAGCGCGGACCGATTGTTACTCCGCTATCAAGTTGCGCAATGCGGTAAAAACTTGCATTTTAGGCACAGGAAATGGCAGAACATGACGAACAACCGAAGGAACAGGTCTTTGGTTAGTTTAGGCCATTGAAAAAATGGCCATAACAAACAAAGACTTAACTGTGGAACGATCTGGAATGACGACAGACAGGGCGATGATATCGACCGGCAAAGACGTGACCGACATGCTGCGATCTGCAGGATTGCGGCCGACTCGCCAGCGCGTTTCTTTGGCTGAATTGCTCTATTCCAAGGGCGATCGCCACATTTCCGCAGAGGTGCTGCACGAAGAAGCTGTCGGCGCCGATGTTCCGGTGTCTCTTGCAACGGTCTACAACACCCTGCACCAGTTCACCGAGGCTGGCCTTTTGCGTGAAGTCGCAATTGAAGGCAACAAAACGTATTTCGACACCAACGTGTCTGATCACCACCATTTCTTCATTGAAGACGAGAACCGGGTGATCGACATTCCTGGCCAGGGCGTTGGCATCGGCGAAATTCCCGAAGCCCCGGAAGGCATGGAAATCGTCCGCGTGGATGTCGTAGTGCGCGTCCGCGAAAAACGGAACTGAAGGCCGGGTTCGGACCGGTCAGCTTCGATCTACATGAATGAGGAAGTAGTCGGACGTATCGTCGTATGCGGCTAGATACCGCTGTCCGGATGCCAAGAATCCAAGCTTCAACAAAAGAGCGGCTGATCTCACGTTTTCGGTGTGCGTAATCGCGCAAAGCGTATCCAGGTCCGTGTTGTCTTTGACATAGGCAAGCACGGCCTTTGCGGCTTCAAGCGCATAGCCCTTGCCGCGATGTTTCTCCAAAAAGGCGTATCCAAGGTCCGGATGGTCAAGATCATCGCGTACAACGAGACCGCACGCCCCAATCGGCTGGCCGGTGGTCTTCAGCGCGACCACCCAAAGACCGATCTTGTGTTTGGCAAAATGTGCAAGCGGACTGCTTTCAATGTAATTGATTGCATCCGATTCAGACCGGATGCCGCGATCGGCGATGAACCGGTGATAGTCCGGTTCGTTCATCATGTCTCTGTAAAAGCCAGCGTCTGCGCGGGTCGGCAAACGGAAGGTCAGGCGCTCGCTGCAAGGCAGCGGCAGGTCAGCAAGGTTCACGCGCTGTTTTCCTTCTCGATCATTGCTTTCGTGCGCACCGCGATGTCCGGCACGGCGTCGAACTTCTCCTTCTCAGGGCTTTTGCAAAGATCGTAGATGACACAGCGTTTGCATTCCGGCTTGCGCGCCTTGCAGATGTAGCGTCCGTGCAAAATCAGCCAGTGGTGCGCGTGCAGGGAAAATTCTTCAGGAACGGCCTTCTCCATGGCCTTTTCGACATCAAGTGGCGTCTTGCCCGGTGCGATGCCGATCCGGTTTCCAAGACGGAACAGATGCGTGTCGACAGCAATTGTCGGATGGCCGAAGAAGATATTCAGAACCACGTTTGCCGTTTTGCGTCCGACCCCCGGGAGCTGCTCAAGTGCTTCTCGGTTTTCCGGCACCTCGCCACCATGGTCCCGGATGAGCTGTTCGGACAGCAATATCGTGTTTTTCGCCTTGTTCTTGTAGAGGCCGATCGTCCTGATTTCCTCGCGCACCCTGTCCTCGCCGAGCGCGACCATTTTTTCAGGCGTGTCAGCGATCTTGAACAGGTTCTTCGTTGCCCGGTTGACACCTACATCGGTCGCTTGCGCAGACAGAACGACGGCAACCAGCAATGTGAAGGCATTGACATAGTCGAGTTCGCCTTCCGGCTCCGGATTGTCCGTGTGGAACCTTTGAAAAATGGCGTAGGTCTCGGCCTTGCTGTAACGCGACCGCTTCAACACCTTGCCGGGATTGTCGACGGAAGGGGCCGTTTTCCTGGTCTGCTTCGGTTTTGCGGATCGTTTTGAGGCCTTGCGGGCGGGGGGGCTCTTTGCTTGGGTCATGAACTCTCTATAATCAGACCTCATGAGTGAGAACAATCCGAAACCCGAGAATTGTGGGTCACCGGCGGAAATGGACAAGCCATTCTTTTCCGCTGTGCTGACGCCGTATCGGTCTTTGGGTCCGAACGGGTTCATGATCCTCATGCTCTGTTTCGGCTTTGTCAGCTTTGTCGCTGGCGCTGTTTTCTGGAGCATCGGGGCATGGCCGGTCTTCGGGTTTTTTGGGCTTGATATTGCCCTTCTCTGGTTTGCGTTCCGCATGAACTATCGGTCCGCGCGCACCTACGAGGAAGTGATCGTCTCCCGGAACGAGCTCATCATCCGCAAGGTTGGTCCAGGCAAGCGGTATCAGGAATTCAAGTTCAATCCGTTCTGGGTCCGGTTGTCCGTCAACCGCATCGAAGACGAGGGCGTTGTCCGGATTTCGTTGACGAGCCGCGGCGAGACGGTCGATTTAGGCAATTTCCTCAATCCCGACGACCGCACGAGTTTTGCCGGCGCCATGACGAATGCGCTCGCCGTCGCAAAGGCCGGTGGTGCCTGAGGCAACGGCTCTCTTTCGTAAAATCGCGGACGAACATGACCTCATCCTGAGGAGGGCCGTCAGGTCCGTCTCGCAGGATGGCCGCTTGTCGTGGCGTCTGTCGCCCATCCTTCGAGACAGCGCTATGCGCTTCCTCAGGATGAGGACGGTGGGTGGTGAAGGAGAAAATTACTCTTCTGATTTCAGCGTCTTGAGCCTGTAGAGCGCTTCGAGGGCCTCGCGCGGGGTCATGTCGTCTGGATCGCATTCCGCGAGCGCTTCAAGCACCGGATTGACCTTGACCTGCACCGCCTGGGCGCTGGGCGGCGGCGGCGCGACACTGGCAAAGAGCGGCAATTCGTCGATCAGGCTTTCCGCAGGCGATCGCCGGTCTTGCTCTTCCAACTGGCCGAGAACCTGCTTCGAACGCTCGACGACTGTCGCCGGCAAGCCGGCGAGCTTGGCCACCTGGATGCCGTAGGACCGGTCCGCAGCACCGGGCACGATCTCATGCAGGAAAATGACCTCGCCATTCCATTCCTTTACCGAGACGGTGGCGTTGTAGAGCCGGTCGAGTTTGGCCGAGAGCGCCGTCAGCTCGTGGTAGTGGGTCGCAAACAGGGCGCGAGATTTGTTGACCTCATGCAGATGTTCGATCGTCGCCCAGGCAATCGACAATCCGTCGAAGGTCGCCGTGCCGCGTCCGATTTCATCGAGGATCACCAGCGAGCGATCGCCCGCCTGGTTGAGAATGGCAGCTGTTTCGACCATTTCGACCATGAACGTCGACCGGCCGCGGGCAAGGTCGTCAGCAGCGCCGACGCGCGAAAACAGCCGGTCGACCACGCCGATATGAGCGTCATCTGCCGGGACAAATCCGCCCATCTGTGCAAGCACGGCAATCAGCGCGTTCTGGCGCAGGAACGTTGATTTACCAGCCATGTTCGGTCCGGTGATCAGCCAGATATGACCGATTTCTTCCGAATTGACTGGACCCAGATCTGCGTCATTGGCGACAAAGCTGTCGCCGCCGGATATCCGCAATGCCTGTTCGACGACCGGATGACGGCCACCCTTGATCTCGAAAGCGCGGCTGTCGTCGACGACCGGCCTTGCATAGTTCTCGTCCTGCGCCAGTTTTGCCAGCGCTGCGGAAACGTCCAGGATGCTGAGACCCTGCGCGGCCGCCTTGATGGCCTCGCCGCTGTCGATGATCGCCTGGGCAAGCTGCTCGAAGATCTCCAGTTCAATAGCGAGCGCCCGTTCCCCGGCGCTCGCGATCTTCGATTCCAGATCCGCAAGTTCCGTCGTCGTGAACCGCATCGCGCCGGCCATGGTTTGCCGGTGAATGAAGCGCGCCGGATCCGCCGTCAGCTTCTCCGTCTGGGCAGTCGGCGCTTCGATAAACCAGCCGAGCACATTGTTGTGCTTGATCTTCAACGAGCGAAGGCCGAGCTCTTCGGAATACTCTGCCTGCAGTCTGGCGATGACTTTGCGGCTTTCGTCGCGCAAGGAGCGCAGCTCATCAAGGTCGGCGTTGTATCCGGTTGCGACAAACCCACCGTCCCGCTTCAGAAGCGGCGGCTCCTCCTTGATCGCTGAGACAAGCTCGGTGCCGAGCTCATGCGGGGCCTGTTCGAGACTGGTGCGGGCGGCGGCGATTTCAGCCGGAATGTCTCCAGCGTTCGTCTGTTCGAAACCAGCCCGCGCTGCTGCAAGACCTTGCGCGATTGCCAGGATATCGCGCGGACCGCCCCGGTTAAGGGCAATGCGCGAGAGCGCCCTGGCCATATCCGGTGCACCCTTCAGTGTCTGGCGCAGACCTTCGCGCCTGATTTCGTTGGTGAGAAAAAAGGCGACGGCATCGTGACGGTGATGAATCGCATCGACATTGACAAGCGGTCCGGCAAGACGGCTCGCCAGCAACCGGGATCCGCCGCCTGTCACGGTCCGGTCAATCATTGCAAGCAGTGACCCCTGCTTTTCGCCGGAGAGCGTTCGCGAAAGTTCAAGATTGGCGCGTGTCGCCGGGTCGATCAGCATGCGCCCCGCGCCGGCCTCGCGCACGGGCGGGTCGAGCGGCGGACGTTCGCCGAGCTGGGTTCGCTCGATATAGGATAAGATCCCGGCGGCGGCTGAAAGTTCCGCCCGGCTGAAGGTGCCGAACCCGTCGAGCGTCTTCACGCCGAAATAGTGCGCCAGGCGGTCGGTTGCGGTGGAGCTGTCGAAAAAGGCGCGCGGAACAGGTGACAGCGCGCTGCCCGATTGTTCGGCGATCAGGCGAAGCTCGCCCTCCTGCAACAGCGTGTCCGCCAGAATCAGCTCCTGCGGCGACACCTGCGCAAGATCGGCAGCAAGCCGTTGCTGATCGGTTTCCGACACTTGAAACGAGCCCGTGGACATGTCGATCCAGGCAAGACCGTAAACGGCATCGCCGGCGAGCGACCCGCCCCTCAGCCTTGTCAGCGCCATCAGAAAATTGTTGGCGCCTGCGTCCAGAAGGCGTTCTTCCGTCAGCGTTCCCGGTGTCACCAGCCGGACGACGTCCCGGCGGACGACGGATTTGGATCCGCGCTTTTTGGCTTCCGCCGGATCCTCGGTCTGCTCGCAGACGGAAACCCGGTGACCTTTGGCGATCAGTTTCTGAAGGTAGTCGTCGGCGGCGTGGACAGGTACGCCGCACATCGGGATATCGGCACCCTGGTGCTTGCCGCGCTTGGTGAGCGTGATACCGAGCGCCTGGGACGCAATTTCCGCGTCGTCAAAGAACAGCTCGTAGAAATCACCCATCCGGTAAAACAGGAGGCTGTCCGGGTTGGCCGTCTTGATCTCGATATACTGGGCCATCATCGGCGTGACCTTCTGGTCGGCCGGGGCCGCTTTCTGCGCGCTCTGTCCACTCATGATAAATACGTAGCAAACCTCGCCCGCCATTCCACAAAAGGGTTATGGCTTCCGCGCTTGAGGCTTCATTTTCCAGGGGATAAGGTCAGGGTCCCGCCTCGTTAAGAAGTGCGACAGAGAGGAAACGCCCGCGCCATGTCCACTGACAAGTCTTCGTCAAAAACAAGTATCAGCTTCACCGACCAGGAAGCATTGCAATTTCACCAGCAAGGCCGGCCCGGCAAGCTGGAAGTCACACCGACCAAACCGATGGCAACGCAGCGCGATCTGTCGCTGGCCTATTCCCCCGGTGTGGCGGTCCCGGTCCTGGCAATCGCGGACGACCCAAGCCGGGCCTACGATTACACCACCAAGGGTAATCTCGTCGCAGTGATCTCCAATGGTTCAGCCATCCTGGGTCTTGGAAACCTCGGTGCGCTTGCATCCAAACCGGTGATGGAGGGCAAGTCCGTCCTTTTCAAGCGGTTTGCGGATGTCGATTCAATCGACCTTGAAGTGGACACCCAGGACGTTGAGGAATTCATCAATTCGGTGCGCTACCTCGGGCCGTCCTTCGGCGGCATCAACCTGGAAGACATCAAGGCACCGGACTGTTTCATCATCGAGCAGCGTCTGCGCGAGTTGATGGATATCCCGGTCTTTCATGACGATCAGCACGGCACGGCAATCATCGCAGCGGCGGGACTTTTCAATGCGCTGCATTTGACGGGGCGGGACTTGAAGGACACCAAGGTGGTGTGCAACGGGGCCGGCGCGGCGGGCATTGCCTGTATCGAACTGGTGAAAGCCATGGGTGTTCCGCACGAAAATGTCACGTTATGCGACACCAAGGGCGTGATTTACAAAGGCCGTTCTGAGGGCATGAACCAGTGGAAGTCGGCGCATGCCATCGAGACCAGCAACCGCTCACTGTACGATGCCATGAAGGGCGCCGATGTCTTCCTGGGCGTCTCGGTCAAGGGCGCCCTGACGCCGGACATGCTGCGTGTCATGGCGCCGAATCCGATCATTTTTGCCATGGCCAACCCGGATCCGGAAATCACGCCGGAAGAAGCCGCTGAAGTGCGCGACGATGCCATCGTGGCGACCGGCCGGTCGGATTATCCGAACCAGGTCAACAACGTGCTCGGGTTTCCTTATATTTTCCGCGGTGCGCTCGATGTGCACGCGACCACAATCAACGACGAAATGAAGGTTGCCTGTGCCCAGGCGCTGGCGGAACTGGCCCGTGAGGAGGTTCCCGATGAAGTGGCGGCGGCCTATCGTGGCAACCGCCCGAAATTCGGCCCGGAATACATCATTCCGGTCCCGTTTGATCCGCGTCTGATTTCTGCCATCCCGCCCGCCGTCGCGCAGGCCGCCATGGATTCGGGTGTCGCCAAGCGTCCGATCGTCGACATGGAAGCCTACACGCATCAGCTGTCCGCGCGGCGCGATCCGATCGCCGGAACCCTGCAGCGTATTTTCACGAAGGTTCGCCAGCAGCCGAAGCGGGTTGTCTTTGCCGAAGGGGAGGAGGAGCCGGTTATCCGCGCCGCCGCCGCCTTTGTCGCCCAGGGCCTGGGCGCTGCAATCCTGATCGGCCGGGAAGACGAAATCAAAACCATGGCGGAGCAGGCTGGTGTCGACATCGACCGGCCCGGCGTCTCCATTCAGAATGCCCGCCTTTCGGATCGGAATGCCGACTATGCGCAGTATCTTTACGGCCGTTTGCAGCGCAATGGTTACCTGCTGCGCGACTGTCAGCGGATGGTCAACAACGACCGGAACTACTGGGGTGCGATCATGGTGGCACGCGGCGATGCCGATGCCATGGTGACCGGCCTGACGCGGAATTATTCCGTCGCACTTGATACGGTCAAAGCGACGATTGACCCGAAACCGGGCCACCGGATCATCGGTGTCTCTCTTGCCCTGGTGAGGGGACGCACCGTTCTGATTGCCGATACGGCGGTGATCGACATGCCGAATTCGGAAGAACTGGCCGACATTGCAGAAGAAGCCGCACATGTCGCCCGCAAGCTCGGCTACGAGCCACGGGTCGCCATGCTGGCCTATTCCACCTTCGGCCATCCAAGGGGCGAACGGTCGGAGAAGGTCATCGAGGCGGTCAAGATCCTCGACCGGCGGCGCGTGGATTTCGAGTATGACGGCGACATGGCTGCCGATGTTGCGCTCAACATGGACCGGATGGCCGCCTACCCGTTCTGTCGTTTGTCGGGCCCGGCCAACGTTCTGGTCATGCCGGCATTCCACTCGGCTTCGATCTCCACCAAGATGCTTCAGGAACTCGGCGGCGCCACGGTGATCGGGCCCCTGCTGACCGGTTTCGACAAGTCGATCCAGATCCTGCCCATTGGCGCCAAGGACAGCGACATCGTCAACATGGCCGCCATCGCAGCGTTCAACGTGTCTTGAGCGGCTTTGCGCGGGAAAAATAAACGGGTGTCATCCCGGTTTGGCGAACGCCAAGACCGGGATCCAGTATTCCGAAGTCGGTGATTACTGGATCCCTGCCTACGCAGGGATGACAAGCCTATGGGCATCCCCTTTTGCGCGCTCAAAAGAGATTGCCGAAAATCCCCTTTTGACAAACTCTTCCGCACCGGCGATACCTCGATCCCATGTCTGATATCCAAGTCAAGATCTGCGGTTTGTCGACCGAGGAGACCATGGAAGCCGCGCTGGACGCCGGGGCCGACATGGTCGGCCTGATGTTCTTTCCCAAGAGCCCGAGGCACGTCTCGCTCAGCGAGGCTTGCAAGCTGGCGGATATGGCGCGCGGGAAGGCCGAAATCGTTGCCGTGACCGTGAACATGGACCCGGACGGATTGTCGCGGATCAGGGAACTGGTGAACCCGGATATTATCCAGTTTCACGGCTCCGAAGCGCCCGAAGCCTTGGCTGCGGCCAAGGTGATGCAAGGAGCCGGGGTGATGAAGGCGATTTCCGTTTCTGAACGGGAGGATCTGGAACAGGCCGATTACTACGCTATTGTAGCCGACTGGATCCTGTTTGACGCCAAACCGCCCAAGGGGTCAGAGCTGCCTGGCGGCAACGGCGTCTCCTATGACTGGAAGCTGTTGAAGGATATAGAGCTCAAAAAGCCCTTCCTTCTGTCCGGGGGGCTCGATCCGACGAATGTTGCCGAGGCCATCCGGCAGAGCGGGGTCAGGGCGGTTGATGTGTCTTCCGGAGTTGAGCGGGAGAAGGGCGTCAAAGACAGTGAACTAATTCGCGCTTTTCTGGCGGCGGCCAAAAGCGCCTGATTTCCGGAGATTTCCGGCTTAAGGAGTAGACGCGTGAACGACATGGCGAACAGCATCCGGACCGGTCCGGACGAACGCGGGCATTTCGGCATTTTCGGTGGCCGTTACGTCGCCGAGACGCTGATGCCGCTGATCCTGGATTTGGAGCAGCAGTACGAGGATGCAAAAAACGATCCGGAGTTTCACGCCGAGATCGAATCCTTGAACAAACACTATACGGGCCGTCCCTCGCCGCTCTATTTCGCCGAGCGACTGACGGAAGAGCTTGGCGGCGCAAAGATCTACTTCAAGCGTGACGAGCTGAACCACACCGGTTCGCACAAGATCAACAACTGCCTCGGTCAGATCCTGTTGGCCAAGCGCATGGGCAAGACCCGCATTATTGCCGAAACCGGCGCGGGACAGCATGGCGTGGCGACGGCAACGGTCTGTGCCAGGTTCGGTCTGCCCTGTGTTGTTTATATGGGCGCCACAGACGTCGAGCGACAGAAGCCGAACGTCTTTCGCATGAAACTGCTGGGTGCCGAGATCGTTCCGGTCACGGCGGGTGCGGGAACGCTGAAGGACGCCATGAACGAGGCGCTGCGCGACTGGGTCACCAACGTCGAAAACACCTATTACCTGATCGGCACGGCGGCCGGACCGCACCCCTATCCGGAAATGGTGCGTGACTTCCAGTCAGTGATCGGCCGGGAATTGCGCGAGCAGATGCTGGAAGCCGAAGGCCGTTTGCCGGATGCGCTCGTTGCCGCCGTTGGCGGCGGCTCAAACGCGATTGGCCTGTTCCATCCGTTCCTTGACGACAAGGACGTCAAGATCTACGGCGTCGAAGCCGGTGGCCGCGGGCTTGAAGGCGAAGAACACTGCGCATCGCTGACCGCCGGAAAGCCGGGCGTGTTGCACGGCAATCGCACGTTCCTGCTCCAGGATGGCGACGGTCAAATCCTGGAAGGACACTCGATCTCTGCAGGCCTTGATTATCCCGGCATCGGGCCTGAGCACTCCTGGCTCAAGGATATCGGCCGCGTTGAATACGTTCCGGTCATGGATGATGAAGCCCTGGAAGCTTTCCAGTTGCTGACGCGGGTTGAAGGCATCATTCCGGCACTGGAGCCGTCCCACGCGCTCGCCCACGTCGTCAAGCTGGCGCCCCAGATGGACAAGGACCAGATCCTTGTCATGAATCTGTGCGGCCGGGGCGACAAGGACGTGTTTGCTGTCGGCCAAATGCTCGGGTTCGACATCTGAACCGGATCAGCTGGAACAAACGAAGCCGCGTCCTGATAAGGGCGCGGTTTTTTTTGTTTCAAAACTGAAGGTCATGGCAGGGCGGGGATGTTTCAACTTGCAGCCTTTTGCCTACTTTGCAGTCGTCATCAACTCTTTGAGCTGACGAAGATCGAGATTGGATATCGCATCTGAAGAATGCTCAACATCTCCCTCATCCTGAGGAAGCGCGCGAGCGCTGTCTCGAAGGATGGGCGGCATACTCCGAGGTGCGCGGCCCATCCTTCGAGACGGACCTAGCGGCCCTCCTCAGGAAGAAGCGGGGGTGTTCGCTACAAAGCTCTCGATCCAGCCGAGGATAAGGGTGCATTCGGAAAGTTCTTGGTGACCCTAGACTTTAACATCACCAAAAGCCGGGCATCAGCGGCGTCCGGCTCCATGTGGTGCGATCGGCTTGGTCGTTAGCGCGGCCTGCAAAAGTTGCTGACGGCCGCGAGCGTCCAGGGTTTCGGCCTGCTTCAGCAATGCGGGATCCGTATGTGCGATCTCCCGTGGGGTCGCGCCGAGATTGAGGTCCCTGACCCGCTGCCAGATTTTTTCGTGCAGTGGTTTGGGAGCAGGCTCGAAAAGCGAATGGGCCATTTTCAGCTCCTTTGTTCTTGTTGGCGTCTCAAACATAAGCGCACTTTGTGCACTTTGGAAGCTGCAAAATCTGCACATCAGCTAAGCCAGCTATGCATTTCACGGGATCGACGCCGCAAGTCCCGCTGGCCAGCTATTCCGCAGGGACAGGGCAGCAATGCAATTCGATCGGTTGTGTGCACTGCAACAATGTTTATGTTGAAGTTCGGACACGGACGGCGGACCACAAAGTCGTCCATCTGACATGAAGGGAAAACGATATGAAATTCGATCTTCTGACAGGTTTTGTCCGCGACATCCGCTCTGCTCGTCGCGCAGCGAACGAGTTCGAACGCCTGAACCGGATGAACACCAGCGAACTTGCGCAGCTTGGTCTGGATCGCTCAGACATCTCCAGCTACACCTTTAACAAGCACTTCAAGCGCTGAACCGATGAGCCTGGCCGCGCGGCCAGGTTCCCGTCGCGCACACGATCGTCTGACGGGCATCTTGCCCGTTTGGTACGATCTTGATTGACATCCGCTTGCCCGCTCCCCTACATCGCACTGAGTTTAAGTTCAAATGAACGGCCGCGTGTTGCGCGGCAGGGGTGAAGCTGCATGACGGAAACGCGTATTGATCGCCGCTTTAAGGCCTGTGCCGACGCAGGCCGGCCTGCCTTGGTGACTTTTGTGACCGCAGGTGATCCCGATCTGGAGACATCCCAGGCGGTTTTGAATGCGCTTCCGGAAGCCGGCGCCGACGTGATCGAGCTCGGTATGCCGTTTTCCGATCCGATGGCGGAAGGCGTTCCAATCCAGCTTGGCAACCAGCGTGCGCTTGCCGCTGGCCAGACCATGGACAAAACCCTGGAGATGGTGCGCCGGTTCCGCGAGCAGGACCAGGACACGCCGATCATCTTGATGGGTTACTACAATCCGATCTACGTCCGCGACCCGAAGAAATTCGCCAAGGTTGCCAAGGACGCCGGCGTTGACGGATTCATCATTGTCGACCTCCCGGCAGAAGCCGACGATGAATTCTGTATTCCGGCACTGGATGCCGGGCTGAATTTCATTCGTCTTGCAACCCCCACCACCGATGACAAGCGATTGCCCGCCGTTCTGGCCAACACTTCCGGTTTCGTCTATTACGTCTCCGTCACCGGCATCACGGGTGCCAATATTGCGGATACGGGCCGGGTAACGGCAGCCGTCAACCGCATCAAGGGCCACACCGATCTCCCGGTTGCCGTTGGATTCGGCGTGAAAACCGCGGATCAGGCCGCGGTCATCGGCAAGGACGCTGATGGCGTTGTTGTCGGTTCGGTCCTTGTGAATGCCATTCGGGACAGTCTGGATGAGGCCGGCAAAGCAACCGGGCAAACCGTCAAGGCCGTTGTTGATGTGGTGACCGATCTGGCTGCGGGCTGCGCGAGAGCCCGCTCAAGCTAAGTCGGGCTGTTTGAATTGAAGGATTGCTGGCGGACCCCATATCTCCGCCGAGGGCCGCCGCCCTGGTCATTACTCGAGTAAACGGACGCGTTTGACGTGAACTGGATCAACTCTATCGTACGCCCCAAGATCCGCGACCTTTGGAAGAAGCGCGAGGTTCCCGAGAATCTCTGGATCAAGGATCCTGAGACCGGCGAAATGGTGTTTCACCGGGACCTGGAAGCCAATCTTTGGGTGATACCGAACTCCGGTCACCACATGCGCATGCCAGCGCGCAAGCGTGTCGAAGCCTTTTTCGACGATGCCGAGTACACTGACATTGAAACGCCGGAAGTTCATGCAGACCCACACAAGTTCCGCGATTCCAAGCGCTATACCGACCGCCTGAAAGAAGCCAGGGCCAAGTCCGGTGAGGACGAGGCCATCCTGGTTGCCCAGGGCAAGGTCAACGGCATGGCCATGACCATTGCTGTTCAGAACTTCGACTTCGTGGCCGGATCGCTGGGCATGGCTGCAGGCGAGGCCATCCTTGCCGGTATGATGAAAGCAGTTGAGGACGGGACACCATTCGTCATGTTTGCCGCATCAGGCGGCGCACGCATGCAGGAAGGCATCCTTTCGCTGATGCAAATGCCGCGGACCACGGTTGGCGTCCAGATGCTGCGGGAAGCAGGGCTTCCCTATGTTGTTGTTCTGACCAACCCGACCACCGGCGGGGTTTCTGCTTCTTACGCAATGTTGGGAGACGTTCATATTGCAGAGCCTGGTGCGCAGATCGGTTTTGCCGGGCGCCGGGTCATCGAACAAACGGTTCGCGAACAGCTGCCGGAGGATTTCCAGACCGCAGAGTACCTGCTCGATCACGGCATGATCGACATGGTGGTGCCGCGTCAGGAGCTGAAAGAGACGATCGCCAGGATTTGCGGCATCCTGATGAAGCGCGAAGTAGAGCTGCCGAAGCTCGAGGCACCGAAGCCGGAAGACGAGGCTGACGAAACGAGCGCGGACGAGCCCGCAGAAGACGCACCTGCCGATGACCAGGACGCCAAGGCAACGGAACCGGCGAGCTGAGACACCACAGGACCAGCGCTTGAGATTTTCCCGAAAATGTCGCGAACGAGGCCTATAGGGACAAAACCAAGAGGCCTGCTTGTCAAGCGGGCGCCCTTCCCGTAAAGCCGGTAATCAGACACAAACGAAAAGAGACGGCTCTTCGGAGAGCGCCTTGGATCAGATAACGACAATCCTGGATAGGCTCCTGGCGCTGCACCCCAAGGAGATTGATCTCTCGCTCGGGCGCATGCACCGTTTGCTCACAGCGCTGGGCAATCCCGAGCAGCGCTTGCCGCCGGTGATCCATGTCGCCGGCACCAACGGCAAGGGGTCCGTTACCGCCACTATGCGTTCCATTCTGGAAGCGGACGGCAAAAGGTGTCACGTCTATACGTCACCTCACCTGGTTTCCTTCAATGAACGCATCCGCGTCGGCACGGATGGAAAGTTCGTGTCCGATCCGGTTCTCTACGATGCGCTTCACCGCTGCGAAGAAGCCAATAACGGCGAAGAGATCACGTTTTTTGAAATCACCACGGCCGCAGCGCTGCTGATCTTTGCAGAGCACCCTGCAGACATACTGCTTCTTGAAGTCGGCCTCGGCGGACGCCTGGACGCCACCAATGTGATCGACGCTCCCGTCGCAACCGTGATCACGCCCGTTTCCATGGATCATGAAAAGTTTTTGGGTGACGATCTTGGCGTCATCGCTGCGGAAAAGGCCGGGATCATCAAGCCCGGTATTCCGGTCATCTGCGCTGTGCAGCCCGAAGAAGCGCAACCACCGATTATCCGCCAGGCCGCACGCGGCCGGTCGCCGCTCCGGATCAGCGGGCAGGACTTCGTCAATTCACCGGATCAGGGCCGGATGACGTTTCAGGACGACGACGGCCTGATCGACCTGCCACTGCCGGTTCTTGGCGGCAGTCACCAATACGAGAATGCGGGCCTTGCGCTCGCCGCCCTCAAGGCAGCCGGCCTGCTGCCGGACGACGACACGATCGCAAGGGGCCTGAAGTCGGTCAACTGGCCCGGGCGCCTGCAGCCGATCACGCACGGCCGGCTTCTGGACCTGTGCCCGGAGGGCGCAGAGGTCTGGATTGATGGTGGCCACAATCCCGGCGCTGGCGTTTCGGTCGCCCAGTTCATGGGCGAACAGGAAGAACGACTGCCGCGGCCGCTTTATCTTGTTTCGGGAATGCTGACGACCAAGGACCCGATTGGCTTCTTCCGTCCGTTTGACGGGCTCGTGCGCCATGTCGGGACCGTACCGATATCTTCGACCGCGACCGCCCGGTCGCCGGAAGAGCTTGCGGACCTTGCGCGCTGCGCGGGCCTTGAAGCAACGCCGTTTCCATCACTGGACGCAGCGCTGGAAGATGTGGCAGCTTGTGCCGAAAGGGATGGCGAACCGCCGAGAATTCTGATCTGCGGTTCCCTCTATCTCGCCGGCGAAGCCTTGGCACGGAACGGCACCGCTCCGGACTGACGCACTGCCGGGGCTGCCTTAAGGAGTCCTTTGGGATGCGCACTTTCTTCAATTCTACCGCAGCAGCAACTCTGCTGCTCGGTGTTGTTTTTGGCGCCGCTCCGGCGTTTTCCCTTTCCGAACAGTATGAAACACCGCCGGAGCAGGATCCGGCGGTCGTCCTTGACGGCAAGGAAAACGGGCCTGGGTATGCGGTGCTGTCTCCTGTTCGAAGCGACGGGTTCCTGCGCATCTACCAATTGCAAACCGATCTGGGTGTCGAACAGATCGAAGGTGATGGCCTCCTGAAACTCAGGCTTGCGGAGATCAAGGTTCTGATCGCCCTGGAGGGGCTCAAGAATGATGCCAGCTTTCTGGACGGGCTGAAGCAGGCCGCGAAGAAACCGGTCGATTTCGTCGAAAGCACGGTGACCGATCCGGTCGGAACCGCAAAGAGCACCGTGTCTGGCGTCGGTCGCATGTTCAGCCGGCTGGGCAAGGGCGTCGAAGAAGCGGTGACAGGCAAGGGCGGCTCCCCGGCTGAGCTTGCAAAGGCAATCACCGGGCAGGCGCGCGCGGAACGCGAACTCGCGGTCGAGCTGGGCGTCGATCCCTATACGTTTTACAAGCCGCTGTCTGAAAAGCTGAACGAAACCGCGAGCGTAACCACGGCCGGAAGCTGGACCGTCACTGCCATCACAGCCCTGCTGCCAGGCGGGATGATCGTCGGGGCGGCACGACAGGCGGACAATTTCCGGACGCTGATCGTTGACAGTACGCCGGCTGAACTGGCCGAGCGGACAGCGGAGACCTTGCGCTCGGCCGGTGTTTCGGAACAGACAGTCACCCGTATTGCGGAAAACCCATTTTACACCGCATCGGAAAAAGTGGCGATCGCCTACCAGCTGCAGGCCATGCCGGGTGTTCAGGAACTCGACCTGATCGCCGCCAAGGTGGCCGACGCCGAAAGCCGGGACATTGCCTATTTCCAGCTCCGCCGCGTCGTGCTTCTGGAAACCTATAACCGCACGGTTTCGGGTCTTGGACAGATCCGGGAGGTAAACGGCTTGCCCATCGCAATCCGCCGTGACGGATTGGCCGCCGTCGTTCTGCCGCTCGATATGGTCTCCTGGACCCAGACCGTTGCGCAGATGTTCTCCTCGCTCCACGAAGGCATGGCCGGACTGCCGTTTCCGCCGACTGGCGTCGATTTCCTGATCACCGGAGACCTGACCCCAATGGCCGCCGAACGCCTCGCCTCCTTCGGCTGGGAAATCACAGGAAACTATCCCATGCCGGATGGTCCGGTGGATTGAACGCCGACACGAGAATTGTCATCCCTGCGAAGGCAGGGATCCAGTAGTCGCAGGTGTCAGGTACTGGATCTCTGTCTTGACACATGCCAAAACCAGAGCGCGTCTTCCTGGCTAATTGCAGCGCAAGCCGGGGTCGAGGAGCTTGAGAAAATCCTTATACAATCGGATCGCGCCCTACGCCCGCCTCTTCGACTTACTTCCTCCGGACCGACGATATCCGGCGTCAGTCCTTGAACCGGGTTTTCTAAACACACTCCAGAACCGGTCCCGACAGTCCCGTTTCCCATCCAAGAATGGCGCGTTTGCGGGTGAGGCCCCAGTGGTAGCCGCCGATTTTGCCGCCTTTCGCCAGCACTCTATGGCATGGAACGACAAAGGAAATCGGGTTCCGTCCAACGGCAGTTCCGACCGCCCGCGACGCTTTCGGCTTGCCGATCGCCGCGGCAACATCCGAATAGGTCGTTGCCTGACCCATCGGGATTTTCAAAAGCGTCTGCCACACCCGGATCTCGAAGTCCGTACCGATCATGACCACGTTAAGCGGCTGATCTTCCTGCCATTTCTCCGGATCAAAGACGCGTTGTGCATAGGTAAACGTCGCGTCCTGGTCATGAACGAACTTAGCCGACGGCCAGCGTTCACACATGTCCTCAAGAGCCGCCTGCTCCTCGCCGGGATCCGCAAAGCCGAGGCCTGCCAGGCCTTTATCGGTTGCCATGATCAGGACCTGACCGAAAGGAGACGGATGGAAGCCATAGGCGATCTGCAGCCCCTCGCCCCGTGCCCGGTAGTCGCCGGGTGTCATTGCCTCGTGGGTGATGAAGAGATCGTGCAGGCGCGAAGATCCGGAAAGGCCGACCTCATAGGACGCATCCAGAACACTTGCACTGTCCCGCAGGAGTGCCTTGGCATGATCCAGAGTGATTGCCTGAAGAAACTGCTTCGGCGTCAGGCCGGCCCAGCGCGAAAACACGCGTTGCAACTGGATCGGCTGCAGATCGGCTTCCTTGGCAAGCTGTTCAAGCGTCGGTTGCTCGCGCCAGTCCTCGGTGATCCGTTTAAGGGTCTGCCGGACGACGGCATAGTTTTCGGCTGCCTCTTCCCCGACTGAAATCGGTTCTGGCCCGGGGGTGAGACTGGAAAGATCGATTGCCTTGGTCATCTCGAACTCGTCGGTAATTCATCCTGAGAAGAATTTAGATGGCAACAGACAGCTTTGCGACCCGATTTGCGAGAGCTGAAGAAATTTAGCCGGGCAGGACTGCCGGCCCCTTCCGCGTGTTTAAAAGGAGGTTGGTTTCCGAGCCGGTAATGCCTTCAATCAGGCGAATGCGGTTGAGGGCATCGTCAAAGGCCGCAAGATCTCTCGTTGCGATGTCCAGAACGAGGTCCCATTTGCCGTTGGTCGAGTGAATGGCCCGCACTTCAGTCATCGCGCTCAGGGCACGGATCACCGGATCCGTGTTGTGGCCAGCCACCACCAGCAAGGTGATCGCGCGGATCGGAAGGTCCCGCCAGTCGTCTCGCAGAACAGCTGTATAGCCCAGGATTTCGCCGGTTTCCTGAAGCTTTTCCATGCGCGAGCGGACGGTTGCGCGCGAAACTTTCAGAGCACTTGCCAAATCGGAAACCGATTGACGCCCATCATGGCGCAGCAAAGAGATTAATCGAAGATCCAGATCGTCCATTTTATCATCATGATCAATTCAGCTTCTCAAAATGATAAATTGAGCTGCTCTTTTGATCAATGCTTGGGATTTACTCCGCCGCGCTGCATCCGCACAATTCAGGGGACGATGAACCCGGAGAGCGAAGTGAACGATTCCAGCAGACAGATTGCGCTTGTCGGAGCGCCAGTTGACGATGGCGCCGGCCAGAAAGGTTGTCTGATGGGCCCGGATGCCTACCGCACCGCCGGACTTGCGGAGCAGCTTCAGGCTCTCGGTCATTCGGTGACCGATCACGGCAATCTGCAACAGGCAGCGGTTGGCAATATAGCGTCCACGAACCCCGTTCTGAAAAACCTGAGATCCTATGCCGGCTGGACACGGGCGCTGCATGCGAAAGCCGCCGACCTCGGTACGCAGCCTGTAATCCCGATCTACCTGGGCGGTGACCACGCCATGGCGGCGGGAACCGTGTCGGGTCAAGCCAAGGCCGCCGCGGCTTTGAACCGCCCGCTATTTGTTCTGTGGCTCGATGCCCATTCGGACTTTCATACGCTGGACAGTACCGACAGCGGCAATCTGCATGGAACACCCCTTGCCTTTGCATGCGGCCTTCCCGGTTTTGAGGAGTTGCTCGGGGCACCGCTCGCACATCCGGTCGACCCGAAAAACGTTGAAATTCTGGGTGTCCGTTCCATCGATGCTGCCGAACGCGAGATGCTGCTTAGCCATGGTGTGGGCGTTAGTGACATGCGCCGTATCGATGAAGACGGTGTCGCGACCCTCTTGAGGCCGTTCCTCGACCGCGTTCGTGCAGCGAACGGTCTTCTTCATGTCAGCCTCGACGTTGATTTTCTCGATCCGGAGATCGCGCCGGCCGTTGGAACCACGGTGCCGGGTGGCACGACCTTTCGCGAAGCGCACCTGGTGATGGAACTGCTGCATGACAGCGGTCTGGTGACGTCGCTCGATCTTGTCGAGCTCAACCCGTTCCTGGACGAACGCGGAAAGACCGCGCGCCTGATGGTCGACCTGACCGGCAGCCTCTTCGGCCGCCGCGTCTTCGACCGCCCGACGCAAAGCTTCTAGAGGACAGCCTTATGACCCTTACCACTCATAATCCGAAACCTTCCGAACTCGCCTTCGTGCCTTTCGTCAGCGTTGACGACATGATGCGCAACATCCGTACCATCGGCGTGGAAAAGGCGATCCTCGGTATTGCCGAATACATCGAACAGGACTTCCTGCGCTGGGAAAGCTTCGACAAGAAACCGCGCATTCCGGCCCACGCGCCCCAGGGCGTGATCGAGCTGATGCCAACCAGCGACGATGAAACCTTCGGGTTCAAATATGTCAACGGCCATCCCCAGAATGTGCGCGAAGGCCTGCAGACCGTGACCGGTTTCGGGGTTCTGTCGGAACTGTCCACCGGCTATCCGGTTCTCTTTACCGAGATGACCATCCTGACGGCGCTGCGCACAGCCGCGACGTCGGCACTGGCCGGCAAATACCTGGCTCCGAAAGGATCCAGAACAATGGCGATCATCGGGAATGGCGCACAGTCCGATTTCCAATGCCTGGCTTTCAAGGAAATGGTCGGCATCACCGAGATCCGCGCCTATGACATTGATCCGGAGGCGAGCCTTCGCCTGGCCCGGAACCTTGCCAATTCCGGTCTGGACCTGACCATCTGCAAGACCCCGGAAGATGCCATCGAAGGTGCTCAGGTCATCACGACGGTGACCGCGGACAAGAAATACGCGACGATCCTGACCGACAACATGGTCGGCTCGGGCGTCCATATCAACGCGATTGGCGGCGACTGCCCGGGCAAGACCGAGCTGCACAAGGACATTCTCCTGCGCTCCGATATCTTCGTCGAACTTCCCGAACAGACCCGGATCGAGGGCGAGCTGCAGCAGCTTCCCGAAGACCATCCGGTTACGGAGTTGTGGCAGGTCTATGCCGGCAAGGCGTCAGGCCGCACGTCCGACGATCAGATCACGCTGTTCGACAGCGTCGGCTTTGCCATCGAGGATTTTGCGGCAATGCGCTACGTCCGCGATCTGTTGCCGAAAACCGGCCACTTCGAAAAAATCGACTTGCTGGCGGACCCCGACGATCCGCGCGACCTCTACGGCATGGTGCTGCGTTCAAGCGCTGCCGACGACAACCAAGCGGCATGAAAAAACAAAGACCGTGACTTTTGACTGGCCACCGCGCTTGCGGTGGTTTTTTCTTGGGCCGAAGTTCGGGGAAAGCGTTTCAGTCACGTTCTTCGTCTGGCGCTGCGACCCCCTCCCCCTTGTGGAGAGGGGTTAGAGGTGGGGGTTCAGACCTGAAACTGAAATGAAACCTACCCCAACGCCGCCTCGATCTCCGACACGACCGCATCTGCCGCAGCGCCCGGATCTTCGGCCTGACTGATGGGACGCCCGACGACCAGATAGTCGCTTCCGGCCCGGATGGCGTCTTCGGGTGTCATGACCCGGCGCTGGTCGCCCGCGGCGCTTCCCTTCGGGCGAATGCCAGGCGTGACGATGACCAGTTCGTCGCCCAGGATGGGCCGCAGTTTCTCTGCTTCCGTTGCCGCGCAGACGATACCGCCCATGCCTGCCGCGCGCGCATCTCGCGCCCGCGCTTCGACCACATCAGAAATCGGCCCGCGATAGCCGGCGGCCACAAGATCGTCCTCGTCCATGGAGGTCAGGACCGTGACGCCGAGGAGGCACAAGTTCGGATTACCGTCTTCCATCAAGCCCGTGACCGCCGCCCGCATGGTCTTCGGGTAAGCATGCAGCGTCATGAAGGTCATGCCCATTTTGGCAACGTTCTTCACGGCCCGGGTGATGGTGTTGTCGATGTCATGGAGCTTTACGTCGAGAAAGATCTTCTTGCCGTCCTCAGCGAGCTCCCGCGCAAATTCCAGTCCGCCAGCGAACTGGAGCTCCATCCCGATCTTGTAGACGCCGACCTTGCCGTCGGTCTGGCTGACAAGCCTTTCGGCCTCCTGGACTGTCGGGACGTCGACAGGCAGCATCAAACGGTCGAGCGCGGTTTTCGGGGCGAACGGGCTGGTCGGCATGGAGCGGGCTCCTTTTGAATGTCGGGAAGGCGCCCCGTCCATAGCACTCAGGTTGCCGCATGACCAGAGGTGGTTGTATTTTACACTTTTCCCGTCGTCTCGAACTCTGAAAACGCGTCCTTGTAGTCCGGATGCCAACGGGAGAGCGCCGGCCGGTTCTCGATGATATCGCCGACCGACCATGCGGCACGACGGTTGTCGCGGGTGCTGTCGACATCATTGTCCGGACACAGAACGTAGAAATCGCCTTCCGCCATCCGCTCGATGAAATAGTCGACCGTTTGCTCGCTGGTCCAGGCTGCGGCCGGTTTTTCCGGCAACCACGACGAAATCATGCCGGTGTAGGTGAAGCCCGGCACGAACAGATGCACCGAAATCGGTGCACCTTCCTCACGCAGCTCATGAGCGAGCTGTTCGCTGAGAACCTTCACCGCCGCTTTTGTTGCGTTGTAGCCCGGATTGCCCGGTGGCGTCGTGATGCCCTGCTTGGATCCGGTGTTTATGATCACCGCCGGACGCCCGGCCTCGATCATACGCGGGGTAAAGGCCTGGACGCCCCGCAGAATGCCGAAGAAATTGATGTCCATCATGCGTGTCCAGGCATCGAAATGGTCCCAACACTTGGACGACAAACCGATACCGGCATTGTTCATCAGGACGGCGACGGGACCTGCATCAAAAGCAGTGTCGGCAAGGGATTGAACCTGCGCCATGTCCGCGACGTCAGTCGGCACCGCAAGAACAGTTGCCCCGGCTGCGGCCACTGTGCGGATCTCTTCAGTTGCCGCGTCGAGACGTTCGCCTGGCAGGTCGGCGAGGATGACCCCGAGACCTTTCTCTGCGAAACGGCGGGCTGCTACCAGACCAACCCCGCTGGCGGCTCCGGTCACGACCGCAAGACCGCCTTCGGACACTGCTTCTTGATACATCAACCTGTCTCTCCCGAACTGGCTAAAGACCGAGCTGGCCCTTCAACGCGCGAATGAAAGCAGCGTCGCCGAATTTCTCACGGTTGTCGAGATACTCTTCCGCGTCCGCACCCGCCCTGTAGCGCAGCGTATCGGTTCCGTCGGTGGCGGCTTGCCAGATCACGTCGGCGACGAGGGACGGCTTGGAGCCGTTGTTGCCGGCTTCGCCGAGGGCCGCAAACAGCTTTTGAACCGTTTCCTGATATTCGCCAAGGGTTTCGTCATTGCTGAAATCGAAGGACCGGCCCGCGAAATCGGTCTGGATGACGCCTGGCTCAATGATCTTTATCTTCACGCCGAAAGGCTCCAATTCGAAATGCAGGGATTCAGACAGGCCTTCAACGGCGAACTTTGTGCCGTGATAATGCGTTCCGAGCGGGAACGTTATCTGGCCGCCGATGGAGGACACGTTGATGATCGTACCGCTCCTGCGCTCACGGAAATGCGGCAGAATGGCCTTTGTAACCGCCAGAAGGCCGATAACATTTGTGTCGAATTGCCGCCGGATTTTCTCGATGGAGGTTGCCTCAAGCGGTCCGTAGGCACCGTAACCGGCGTTGTTCAAGAGAACGTCGATCTGGCCGAACTTCTCGATCGCCTGGGCGACAGATGCTTCGATGGTCCATTCATCCGTGACGTCCAGACGGGCTACGAGCACATTCGGATTGTCGGCGAGGGCACCTGCCTTGTCCGGATTGCGCATCGTCGCAACCACGTTCCAGCCCTTGTCGAGGAACAATTCCGCAGTGCTGCGTCCGATACCGGTGGAAGCGCCGGTGATGAGGATGGTCTTGGTCATGCCTGTCTCCTGAAAACTCGTTCGCGCCAACCGGTGACGGCCGGCATGTTCGGCAATATCGGAACACTAAGGACGATTTTTCGGGTGAACTGCGCCAAATGACTTGCAGAAGACGCCAAACCTCCGATCTGGCAGCCGCGAAACTTCCGGTCAGGCAGGCCAGCCAAGTTGGACTGCACGTGGCTATTTCATTAGCGGGTTCAGGCTGCTACAACACCGCCGGTTCCTCACTTCAGAGCAAGGACGGCAGCAAATGCGTACAGCGAGTGTATCGCGCGACACCAAGGAAACCCGCATTTCGGTCGAGATCAATCTCGACGGAACGGGCAGCTATAACGTTGCAACCGGTGTCGGTTTCTTCGATCACATGCTGGAACAGCTGTCGCGCCATTCGCTGATCGACATCAAGGTGCGCGCCGAGGGCGACACCCATATCGATTTCCACCACACGGTGGAAGACACCGGCATTGCACTGGGCCAGGCGATATCAACCGCGCTGGGCGATATGGCGGGCATCACGCGGTATGCCGACACGCACCTTGCAATGGACGAGGCCCTGACCCGGTGTGCGCTCGACGTGTCCGGCCGGCCCTTCCTGGTCTGGGACGTAACATTCGACCGGGACAAGGTCGGCGATTTCGATACCGAGCTCTTTGAAGAGTTCTTCCGGGCTTTTGCCATGAATGCGGGCATCACCCTTCATATTGCCAATCTTTATGGGTCCAATTGCCACCATATCGCGGAAACCTGCTTCAAGGCGGTTGCGCGCAGCATGCGCAAGGCCGTTGAGATCGATCCGCGTCAGGCGGACCGGGTTCCGACGACGAAAGGCCAGTTGGGCGGCTGAAGGACAATCGGCAAATGAGTACTTACGTTGTGATGGCGCCGCCGGAATTTCGGGATCTGGCAGGAGACCCGCGCGAGAGCGACCGGCTTCTGTTCATTCCAGACCGGTTTTCCGTTCTGGCCTTTGTTTTTTCGATCATCTGGATCCTGGTGCACCGCATGTGGCTGGTGTTCCTTGGATATCTTGCGCTGACACTGGCAATTGAGCTTCTGGCGCTTGCACTTGGGAACGAGGCAACTGGAGTTGTCGCCTTGACGATTTCCTTGCTGTTCGGTTTCGAGGCGCAGGCGCTGCGCCGCTGGTCGCTGGAGCGCAAGGGCTGGCGCGTGGTCGGCATTGTCGATGCCGCCAATCCCGCTGAAGCCGAACTTCGCTACATTCACAAGGAAGCCGGAGAGACTGTCCCTGATGAACCGCAGCCAGACCTGCCGCCGCGCCCGGTCCACAATCCGATCGTCCCGCGCATCGGCAGCGAGCGGGTCGTCGGCCTGACACTTGGTCCGGAGCCCCGACAATGACGGTTGCCATCATCGACTACGGCTCGGGCAATCTGCGCTCGGCGGAGAAGGCTTTTGAGCGCGCTGCGCGTGCCCACGCCCGCATGCCGGATGTGATCGTCACCGCCGACCCCGATCGTGTCCGGAAGGCAGACCAGATCGTGTTGCCGGGCGTCGGCGCCTTTGCTGACTGCAAGCGCGGCCTCTGGTCGGTCGCGGGCATGCCTGAAGCGCTTCAGGAAGCCGTTCGCGACGCGGGTAAACCGTTTTTCGGCATCTGTGTCGGCATGCAGCTCATGGCAGAGCGGGGCCTTGAGTTCGAAACCGTTGACGGCCTCGGCTGGATAAAGGGCGATGTTTCGGAGATGAAACCCGCCGATGCATCGCTGAAAATCCCGCATATGGGCTGGAATACGATTGATGTCCGGCCCGAAAGCCACCCTGTTTTCAAGGGTCTCAGCACGGGGTCGGACGGGCTGCACGCCTATTTCGTTCACTCCTTCCACTTCGCCTGTTCTGAAGAAACAGACCGGCTCGCAACGTTCGACTATGCCGGCACCTTCACGGCGATGGTGGCAAAGGACAACATGATCGGAACCCAGTTCCACCCGGAAAAGAGCCAGCGGCTGGGTCTGGAGCTGATTGCCAACTTCCTGGACTGGACACCGTGAGCTGCGGGAAGTTGCCCGCAAAGAGGGCGCAGAGGGAGAAGTGATGTGAGCAAGGGATACTGGATAGCAAGGGTGGATGTCCGCGATCCGGACAACTACCCGCAATATGTCGAAACGGCGAAGCCGGCTTTCGAGAAGTTTGGTGCAAATTTCCTTGCCCGGGGCGGCAAGACCAACGCGATCGAAGGCCCGGGCCGCGCACGCAACGTTGTCATTGAGTTTCCGAGCTTCCAGCACGCGGTCGATTGCTATAACTCGCCGGAATACCAGGAAGCGGTGAAAATCCGCCAGAAAGTTGCCGATGGCGAAATCGTCATCGTGGAAGGACTGTAACCAGAATGATCCTTTTTCCCGCCATCGATCTGAAGGATGGCCAGTGTGTGCGGCTGAAGCTCGGCGACATGGACCAGGCGACCGTCTTCAACGACGATCCGGGCGCGCAGGCAAAAGCCTTTGAAACTCAGGGCTTTGAGTGGCTGCACGTGGTTGACCTCAACGGCGCTTTTGCCGGTGAAAGCGTCAATGGCTCGGCTGTTGATGCAATCCTCGCCGCCACGGCCAATCCGGTACAGCTCGGCGGCGGGATCAGGACGCTGGACCATATCGAAACCTGGCTCGAAAAGGGCATCACCCGGGTCATTCTCGGCACGGTTGCCGTGCGCGACCCGGACCTGGTGAAGGAAGCCTGCCGGAGATTTCCGGGAAAAATCGCCGTCGGTATTGATGCCAAGGGCGGCTATGTCGCTGTCGAGGGTTGGGCGGAAACCTCTGAACTGACAGCCGTCGATCTTGCAAAGCAGTTCGAGGATGCCGGTGTTTCAGCCATCATCTACACCGATATTGACAGGGACGGGGTTCTGAAAGGGCTCAATATCCCGTCAACGCTCGAGCTGGCCAGGTCTGTTTCCATCCCCGTGATTGCCTCCGGCGGCCTCGCCTCGATCGACGACATTCACCGCCTTCTGGAACCGGACTGCGCCATTCTGGAAGGTGCGATTTCGGGCCGCGCGCTTTATGACGGGCGGCTTGATCCGAAAGAGGCAATGGATCTGATCCTGCGGGACCGGAGAAAAGCATCATGACCCTGAAAGCCCGTGTCATTCCCTGTCTGGACGTGAAGGACGGCCGTGTCGTCAAGGGTGTCAACTTTGTTGATCTGGTCGATGCAGGCGATCCGGTGGAAGCCGCAAAGGCCTATGACGCTGCGGGGGCCGACGAACTCTGTTTTCTCGACATCACGGCCAGTCACGAGGGACGCGATACAATCTACGATGTGGTCCGGCGCACCGCGGAAGCCTGTTTCATGCCGGTGACGGTTGGTGGCGGTGTCCGCACGGTCGAAGACATCCGCAAGCTCCTGATTGCCGGGGCGGACAAGGTATCGATCAACACCGCCGCGGTCAGAAACCCGGATTTCGTGCGCGAGGCGGCGGAAAAATTCGGCGCCCAGTGCATTGTCGTTTCCATCGATGCCAAGCAGGTCAATCAGCCCGGCGAGCCTGAAAAATTCGAAATTTTCACCCATGGCGGGCGCAATCCGACCGGTATCGACGCGATCGAATTTGCGAAGAATGTGGTCGCGCTTGGTGCTGGCGAGCTGCTGGTCACCTCCATGGACCGGGACGGCACCAAGGCCGGCTACAACATTGCACTGACACGGGCAATTGCCGATGCCGTGCCGGTGCCGGTGATTGCGTCCGGAGGTGTCGGCACGCTCGATCATATGGTCGAAGGGGTGCGCGACGGTCACGCGACCGCGGTTTTGGCCGCGTCGATCTTCCACTTCGGCGAATACACCATCCACGAAACCAAGAAATACATGAACGACGCAGGTATACCGATGCGTCTCGACCTTTGATGTTTCTCCTACGAGCGCTAGCCAAATGACCAAGTTCACACTGGACGATCTGGATGCCATAGTCGCAGCGCGCGCGAAAAGCGACGATGAAAAGTCCTATACGCGCAAGCTTGTGAACAAGGGCGTGGCAAAATGCGCCCAGAAGCTGGGGGAAGAGGCGGTTGAGGCGGCGATCGCCGCCGTGAGGCAGGATCGGGAAGAGTTGACGGCGGAAGCCGCCGATGTGCTTTATCATTTGTTGGTGGTTCTGAACGTATCCAATGTTCCGCTTGAGGAGGTCATGGCGGAGCTCGGGCGGCGTACGGGACAGACCGGACTTGAGGAAAAGGCCTCCCGGCCTCAGGAGTGATTGTCCGCCGAAAGGCAGCGCAGCGGGAACTGCGAGACGATGGATCAGAAAGTCGCAACGGCCCTGGACATGGACCTGTCCCCCTACCGGGTGTTCACCGAGCGCCAGTGGTCCCGTTTGCGCGCTGACACACCGATGACGCTCGATGAACACGAGGTCGAGCAGCTCCAGGGTCTGAACGCGCCGGTCTCCATGCAGCAGGTCGAGACCATCTACCTGCCGCTTTCCCGCCTGTTGGCCTTCTATGCCGAGGCCACGATCGGAATCCATCAGGCAACGCAGAACTTCCTGGGTCATCGCGAGGGCAAGTCACCCTTTATCATTGGTGTTGCCGGCTCTGTCTCGGTCGGCAAGTCAACGACATCCCGTGTTCTGCGCGAACTGCTGGCCCGGTGGCCCGCAAGTCCCAAGGTTGACCTGATCACGACGGACGGTTTTCTCTATCCCAATGCCATTCTTGAAGCCGAAGGCTTGATGTCGAAAAAGGGCTTTCCGGAAAGCTTCGACCGCCCGCGGCTTCTAAAATTCCTGTCTGATATCAAGGCCGGCCGGCGTCACGTGCGCGCACCGGTCTATTCGCACTTTTACTATGACGTCATGCCCGGCCACACGATCACCGTCGACAAGCCGGATATCCTGATCGTCGAGGGCCTGAATGTCCTGCAGGCCCGGGAATTGCCGAAGGACGGCCGCGCCGTGCCGTTTGTCTCGGATTTCTTCGATTTTTCGGTCTATATCGATGCGGATGAGGATCTTCTGCGCAAATGGTATGTCGACCGGTTCATGCGGCTGAGAGAGACAGCGTTCCGCGACCCGGGGTCCTACTTCCACAAATTCTCGCGAATAACCGACGAGGAAGCGCTTGAGACAGGTGAGAAGATCTGGAACGAGATCAACCTGGTCAACTTGCGCGAAAACATCTTTCCAACGCGTCCGCGCGCCGATCTGATCCTGTCAAAGGATGCCAGCCACCGGATCTCCAAGGTCGCCCTTCGCAAGATCTGAAGCCGGACGGCAGCGCTTGAATTCAACTGAGATTGCTGGAGCTTGGAAAGTGAGGTTATCGGGCACAGCCCCCTTTCCCATCGCGGAGCAGATATTCCTGCTCCTGCGCAACCACACCGAATTTCTTCTTTCAAGTCGCTTTCGACTTTCACAATCCGGCCTCTCGCCAAACAGAAACAGACAAACATGTCCCACATGCACCTGCAAAACCGCGTTCTGCCGACCGGCGAAATCGTTTCGGCACCCTTTCGTGGAACGTTGACCGGAAACCGTGGGATACTGCCCTTTGACGCCAGCGGCCGCCTAGGCACGTCTCGTTGGAAACACCAGCACTGGATCATCTGCACGCTGACCCATCCAAGAGGTCGGTATCACGGGCCTCAGCCCGCGAGGGGATGGACACCGCTGTTTTTCCTCAACGAGGCGGTCGCGCTTGCCGCTGGCCACCGGCCGTGCGCCTATTGCCGGCCGCAGGCCTATCGCGCCTGGCAACGCGCCTGGATCGACGCGCACGGAGACCCGTCAGGGCACAAGGAAATGGATGCAGCTCTTCATGCTGCCAGAGTGACAAGAAACAGGCAGCAGATCCGTTTTCTTGCGGGTTTACGGGACTTGCCGGACTACACCTTCATTCTGTTTCAGAAGCAGCCGCACATGGTGCTTGGTCGACACCTGGTCCCCTTCGCATCCGATGGCAACGCAGACCCGCTTCTCAGGCACAAGGTCGATGATTTGCAGGTCGAGGTTTTAACGCCCAGACCAACTGTTGCCGTTCTGGCATCCGGTTATCGGCCCGAAGTGCCAGAAGCCCGTTGACACGACCGGAGTTTGGAAGTGAAGCGGCTCCCTCTCCCATGGGGAGAGGGTTGAGGTGAGGTGAAAGGTGCGTTTGCGGCCTATCTCAAGGCTGCATCAAGCGACGGACCTTTGGCGGACCTCGTCGAGGAACGTTGCGACCTGGCCGCGCAGCTGCGCAGCATTGTCCTTCAACTCCTGTGCCGAGGTGTCGACCTTTTCGGCGGTATCCCGCGTATTTTCAGCTGCCGCCGCAACGCTTTCGATATTGGTGGTCACGTCGACTGTGCTGCGGGAAGCCTCGGTCGCATTGGTGGCAATCTCCTGGGTCGCAACACCCTGTTCGTCGACAGAGGCGGAGATTGAGGAGGCAATCTCGTTCATGTTGTTGATGATTTCGGTGACCGATGAAATCGCGCTTGCCGCGTGACCGGTTTCTTCCTGGATTGCCGAAATCTGGCTGGAAATCTCTTCCGTTGCCTTGGAAGTCTGGTTGGCCAGTTCCTTGACTTCGGCCGCGACGACCGCAAATCCTTTGCCGGCCTCGCCTGCCCGCGCCGCTTCGATGGTGGCGTTGAGCGCAAGAAGGTTTGTCTGTTCGGCAATTGCCTGGATCAGCGTGACGACTTCCCCGATCCGGCTGGCCGATTCCGACAGGCCGCTCATGCGCTGATTGGTCGATTGCGCTTCGCCGGCGGCCTTGGCGGCAATCTCGCTGGAGGACTGAACCTGCCTGCGGATTTCGTTGACCGATGCGGACAGCTCCTCGGCCGCGGCCGCAACCGTCTCGACGTTGTGGGCGGCCTGCGAAGATGCATTTGAGACCAGTCCACTCTGTTCGGTCGTTTGTGTGGCTACTCCGGTCATATCGGCGGAGGCTGTCTGCAGGTTCTGGACTGAGCTGTCGATGATGTTCAGCATGTCCATGATCTGGCGATCGAACTCGCCGCTGAGCTGCTGGATCTCCGATCCCTTCCGGGCAGCATCTTCCTGAGCAGTGTTCTGCTGGTCCTCCAGGGCACGCCGTTCGGTTTCGTTGTGCACGAAGACTTCCATCGCGGACGCCATCTGGCCGATTTCATCGCCGCGGTTTGCGCCTTCAATTGAGATACTTGTGTTGCCCTCCGCCAGCGTGCTCATGTTGGCCGTGAGCGCGCGCAATGGACGAACCGTCTGGCGGACTGCAAAAATCGCGATCATGATCGCAATCCCGGCACCGAAGACGGCGAGCGCGATGATGGTCGTGGCAGCGCTCCAATAGGCCGCTTCGAGGTCATCGACATAAACACCGGTTCCAATCATCCAGTTCCAGTCTTCAAAGCCCGCGCCCCAACCGTATTTCTCGATTGCTATCTCGCTGTTCGCGCGTGGCCAGAAGTAAAGCATCGACCCGCCGCCTGCCTTGGCGACATTGATCAGCTCCTCGACCAGACGGACGCCCGTCTTGTCGGTAAAATCCATCATGTTCTTACCAACGATCGACGTCTTCGGATGAACCAGGTTTTTTCCGTCATAGTCATAGACGAAGAGATAGTTGTCGCCTTCAAAGCGGATCGCCCCAATCGCGGCCTTGGCGGCAGCCTGGGCTTCTTCAAGGCTCATCTCGCCATCTTGCTCGAGCTGGTAAAAGTGAGCCGCAATCGCAACGCCGCCGTTGGAAATGTCCTCGATTTTCCGCATCCGTTCATCGAACATCGCTGAATAGAGGCTGTTCAGGCTGATCGTGCAGATCGCCACGGTGAAAACGAGGATCGTCGCGATCGGGAGACTGATCTTCCAGGTGATGGGCCAGCGAGCGAAGGACATGTCGGGTGATTCCTCTCGTATTGCAGTGCGAGAATGAAGTCCCGAAATTGCTGACCAAAGGCTTAAGAAATCACCCGCGGGAAGACGAATTTCAAGTGTTTGCACACATAGGCAAGCGGTGCTCGTAAAATCTGCCTAAGTACTTTCAAATACTACGCTTTATGTCTGCAACTTTTACCTGCGTGCGCAGAAGACATCCCGTAATCCGGGACGTGACCAGGTCGCGTTTTCCAGTTGGCCCTTCAGCACGTGCCCCTGGGCCTCGAAATGGAATGTGTTTGCGCCACCCAGCCGCTGCAGGGTCACGGCGCCATAGCCCATTTCCGCAACGGTCGCGAGTTGCCCGTCCGTCGAGAAGACGACATTCAGGTCAATACCGGCGGTGCACAGGTAGTCGGCGACGTTGGTTCGGGCGGCCTGCTGCTGAAAATTCGGCTGGTTGGTACCGCCGACGCTTCCCGGCGGAACAGGACCATTCGGAATGCCCGTATTGAACTGATCGTTTTGAAATCCGCCTTGCCCGTTCAGGTCTGTACCGAAGCCGCCACCGGTGTTGTTGCCGAACGTCGACGGTCCGCTAATCGTGATTTCCCGATAGGGCGACTGAGTCACGTAAATACCGCGGCATTCGCCAGTGGCGCCGCGAACAGTCCACGCGTGGGAAAGGAACGTCTGCTGGTCCAGGACCTGCCCCGGTTCAAGGCGCGCATAGGGACGTTCTCCCCCGCGGTAGTCGACCCAGTTGACCTCGACAGGCTGTTGGCTGGCGTTTCTGAAGATGATCTGGCCTGGACGAACGGCTTCGACGGACCGCACACGGCCAAGTTCGTTACACGAGAGATCCGAACTGGGATCCTGGCCCGGAACACCAAAGGCGTCATCGCCGACAATCTGTTGCGGCAACGCGCAGGTGGCCACAAAGAGGCGCACCGGACTGGCACTGCCCTTTAGCGAAACCGGATAAGCGGGAAGGCCTTCAACCGACACGGACAGCTCTGCCTCGCGGATCATTGCCTCCCAGAGCGGGTCGGTCATCTCGATATTGACTTCCGGGAGCGAAACGCCAGCATCATTTGCGTTGGACGATCCAAACGCGTTGTAAGTTGTCGAAAATCCACCAGCCGTCACGCGGATCGCCTGAGGCATGCCTTCCTGCAACCCGGCGGGTGCTTGCTGGAACGTGATTTTCGCAAAACCCGCCTGGGTCGTGCAATCGGCCCGGAAATCGCGGTCATTGGTCTGCGGCACGATATGTTGCAACACGGACGGCGCGCCGGGCTGGCTTCCGGGTTCTGACACCCATTCACGATTTTCTGTCGGCGAAACCAGGATGGCCTGCGCGTTGCCGGCGCCACCCGACAGGCTGTCCCGGACGAGGTTCTCGAAATTGTCGGGAGTGCCGGTGTCATCGGTTCCGGGCGTCGAAATCGCTGTTTCGACTTCTTCAAGCGGCTCAAGACCGTCTGAATCTGCCGGCGGGGTGACCTCGACAATAGAAGGCTGCTCCTCCTGGACAGGACTTTGCTCGGTCGTTGCCGCCGTCTGGGTTTGGCCGGTCTCGGCCGGTGCGCTGGTGACAGCGCCTGTGGACACACCGGAAGATGTGCCGACAATACGTGCCGCGGCGCCGGGTTTGCCGTCGCTCGTGACGTCCACGACAAGGGTGCTACCGCTGCACAGATTGGCATCACGGTGCAGGATGCGGCTGTTTTCGAGGGTCACTTCCAGCTTCACGTCGCACGGCGGCAATGTGTTGTCGCTGCCCATCGTATCGATCACGACGCCGTTTTCATCGCGGCTGATGATCGGGCGGTATTTCTTGTCAACGGTTATGGATCTAATACCGGGTTCCGCCGGCTGCACATTAATGCGGACGGTTTCCGGAACCGATTGCGCAAGCGCAGCGGGGCCGTACGTCAGGAAAACGGCGCTACAGGCAGCAAGAAGGCCGGATTTAAAGGCAGGCGTATGCGTGTTTCGAGCAGCAGCAAGCCGCATGTACGATCTCCGTCGGAGCGCTCGTCACCTGAACCCGAGTATTATCCCGTTCTTGGGTGCGAAGCCTTGAGAACCACCAATAAGATCTACTTAGGCAAAGTGGCGTTGAAAGGGCAACCCCGCATGAGGCCGTTATCCAGCGCGCCGTCAGCGCGGCGCGCGCTTGGCAAGGATCCGCTGCAGCGTCCGCCGGTGCATGTTCAAGCGACGTGCTGTTTCAGAAACATTGCGGTCGCACAGTTCGTAAACGCGTTGGATGTGTTCCCAACGGACACGGTCGGCAGACATTGGATTTTCAGGCGGCTGAGCCTTGTCTTCCGGCTTGCGGGCCAGGGCGGCGACAATGTCGTCCGGGTCAGCCGGTTTGGCAAGGTAATCAATCGCGCCAAGTTTCACGGCAGTCACGGCTGTTGCGATATTTCCATAGCCGGTCAGAACGATGGCGCGCGCGTCCGGGCGTTTCTGGCGGATCTGTTCGATGACATCAAGACCGTTGCCGTCCTCCAACCGCATGTCGACGATCGCATAGGCAGGTGCACCGCGCGAGATCTTGGCAGAGGCATCTTGAACACCGTCCGCTGTCTCGGTGGTAAAACCGCGCTTTTCCATCGCGCGCGCCAGCCGTTGCTGGAACGGCTTGTCATCGTCAACGATCAGGAGGCTTGTGTCTCCGGATCCGTTCAAAGTAGTCATTTGGTCCGTCATGGCTCGTTACCGTTATTTTTACGTCTTCTTGTGCAGGCCGGATGAGTTTTTGCGAACGAACCTGCCAAAGAAAGCCTATTTATTGCCGTTATGGGGCGAAAATGACGTTTCGTCCACTCTGGAACCGCCTTCGAACATCGCGCGCGGCCAGCTGACGCGGATATGGGCGCCCCTGCCTGGCGGCGCTTTGTTCTCAAGTTGAATTTTCGCGCCGGTCCGCTCCAGAAGCGTTTTGGCGATGAATATTCCCAGCCCCAGGCCACCGCCCGTACTGCCCCGCGAAGATTTGCCGGCACGGACCGACACATATGGATCGCCGATTTTTCCAAGGATATCGACCGAGAAACCCGGCCCGTCATCCCGGATCGAAATCCAGAGTGTTTCGGCATCCCACTTCGCCGTGACATCGACCCGCGCCTTGGCAAAGTCGACTGCATTTTCAACCAGGTTTCCCAATCCGTAACGGATTGCGGCATTCCGTGTTCCAACCGGTTCCGGGCCCACGCCGTCATGGGTTGAATGGATTGCGACGCCTGTGCCCCGGTGTGGATCGATAACATCCTCCAGGAGCTGCGACACCGGCATGCGCTGATAAGTCTGGTCTTCTTCGCTGGAAAGACTTGCCAGCTGCTTCAGGATCTCCCGGCACCGTTCGGCCTGAGAGCGGATCAGCGCCACGTCCTCGCCCCTGAAGTCGCCGCTTTCGAATTCGTCGGTCAGCTCCTTGGCGACAAGGTAAATGGTCGCAAGCGGCGTGCCGAGTTCGTGCGCGGCAGCCGTCGCCAACCCATCAAGCGCATTGAGGTGCTGCTCCCGTGCAAGCACCAGCTCTGTTGCGGCAAGGGCGTCGGCAAGCTGCCGGGCTTCTTCAGCAACCCGGAACGCATAAACCGCCATGAACCCGAGCGTCAGAACCAGGGCAATCCAGATGCCGGCCGAATAAATGACCGGAAGCACGAAATCCTCGTTGTCCGGCCACGGCAGCGGGAAATGGAAAACGGCTAGAAAACTTGCGCAAAGCGTTGCCAGGACACCGAGCATGAAGGTGTAGCGCGCGGACAGGCCGGTTGCGGACACCATCACGGGTGCCATCAGGAGGAACGCAAACGGATTTCCGAGCCCGCCGGTCAGGAACAGGAGGCCGCTCATTTGCACGATATCGTAGGCAAGCTGAACCGCGGCGGCACGTTCCGAAAGCCGCATGGCGGACGGCCAGCGGACCTTGAGGAAGATGTTGAGCCAGGCAGAAAGCGCCACCATGGCGAATGCGGGGCCCGCGGGCAGGGAGTAGCCGAGACCAACATAGACAACCAGCAGAGCCGCCGACTGGCCGCCGACTGCGAGCCACCGCAGTCTGACCAGTGTATCGAGTTTCAGCTGCCGGTGCGGCAGTGTAATGTTGGATGCGGGTTGATCCGTCATGGCCCCTTTTGAATCGGATTCCCGCCGCTGACAAGGCCATAGCCCTTGTGCGCGCCCTTTTGAGATGTTAGCCAGCCGCTAACAGGGTTGTCCGGATCACGCGGGCCGGCGGCCGTCCGGAGGGATTTCAGAACTCTTCATTTCAGATCAGCACCGCGAAACGGAATGAAACAAGATGACCGATACGAATGACGGCGGCGCACAGCCGCAGACAGAAGGCGCTGCAGCACCCGGCATGCATATCCTGGGTCAGTACATCAAGGACCTGTCGTTCGAAAACCCGAATGCACTGCGGGCACTTGCTCCAGGCGACCAGCCGAAGCTTGACATCAACGTCAATGTCGGCGCGCACGCGGTTTCGGACGACCAGTTCGAGGTTATCCTCACGCTGAGCGCCAAGGCGGAACGTCCGGACCTGGTAATGTTCAATGTCGAGCTGGTCTATGCCGGTCTCTTCAAGATCACAGGCGTGCCGAAAGAGCACATGCATCCGTTCGTGATGATCGAATGTCCGCGCATGATCTTCCCCTTCGCACGCAACATTCTGTCCGAAGCGACCCGCAACGGCGGCTTCCCGCCGCTCATGCTCGATCCGATCGACTTCGCGCAGCTTTACCGCCAGAACATGGCGCAGCAGGCCGCCGCTCAGCCTGAAGGTGAGCAGCCGCAACCGAATTGACGTCATCCGGCGTTCCTTTGGAAAAACCCGCTCCGATCGGCTGATCGGTGCGGGTTTTTTGTTACAAATTTGCCGCTCCGGAATGTTCAAAGCTCTAACTGACTTCGAATTCCGGATCGACCGGAACCTGCAGAGACGTGACGAGCGTGTTTGTCATTGCGGCGAGTGCGATGATCTGGAGCAATTCGCCGTGCTCCTCGTCCGTCATGCCCTTGGCACGAGCCGCCGCAGTGTGGGAATGGACGCAGTAACCGCAGCTGTTGGCCGATGACACGGCGATATAGATCATTTCCCGGGTCTTGGGGTCGAGCGCACCAGGCGTCGCCATGACCCCCTTGACCTGGTCCCAGGTCCGTTTCAGGCCCTGCGGATCGTTTGCGAGCGCGCGCCAGATATTGTTGATGAAGTCCGAACCGCGCGTTTCCCGGATATCGTCAAAGACCGCCTTGACCTCAGGGATTGCTTCAGCCTCGGCATTTGACATCAGTTTAGCGGTCGCCATGGCATGCTCCTCGTATCTTGTTGGATTTTTCAGCGGGACCCGGGTTCCTGAATTTCCGCCGTCCTTACGCTTCCTCCAGAAGCTCTGCCCAGCTTTTCGGGGCCTCTCCGTTTAGCGGGTTCCTGGGCGATCGCTTGTAACGGATCGTTTCCATCCGGAAGCTGCGGGCGTCGAACATGATCATTCTGCCGACCAGTCCCTCGCCGGTTCCGGTGATCTCCTTGATCACCTCCATGGCCTGCATGGCCCCGACAATGCCGGTCAGGGCTCCCAGAACGCCTGCTTCCGCGCAGGTCGGCAACAATCCGTCGCGCGGTTTCTTGGGAAACAGGCAACGATAGGTCGGATTGAGAGCGCCGTCCTTGCCGGTTTCAAACGGCCTGAGGGTTGTAATCGAGCCATCGAATTGGCCGACAGCGGCGGTGACAAGTGGCTTTTCGGCGAAGAAACAGGCGTCAGAGACCAGATATCTCGTGTCGAAATTGTCCGATCCGTCGACAACAAGATCGTAGTTGGAAACAAGGGCAAGTGCGTTGTGCCCGGCAAGGCGCGTTGGATGGGGTTCGACTTTGACGTTCGGATTGAGCCGCGCGATGGCCTCCGCCGCGCTGGCGACCTTGGGTTCGCCGAGCCGGTCGGTGTCGTGAATGACCTGTCGCTGCAGGTTCGAAAGCGACACCGTGTCATCATCGACGATCCCGAGCGTGCCGATACCGGCTGCAGCGAGGTATTGCAGGACAGGCGCCCCAAGGCCGCCGGCGCCGATCACCAAAACACGGGCATTCTTCAGCTTCTGCTGGCCGGGGCCGCCGATTTCCTGCATCACGATGTGGCGGGCATAACGTTCAAGTTCTGCAGCGGAAAGCATGAATAGTCCTGCGTCAGCGATTGTTCTTCAGCCGCACCGGCCTTGCGTCTGGAATGAAAGACATGGCTTCACCCGAGGATCTTGCTGACCAGCCGGGCCGTATAATCCACCATCGGGATCACACGCGCGTAATTCAGGCGGGTCGGACCGATCACGCCGAGCACGCCGACGATGCGCTGGTTGCTGTCGCGGTAGGGTGAGACCACGAGGGACGAGCCGGACAGGGAAAACAGATTGTTCTCCGAGCCGATGAAGATGCGGACACCATCGCCCTTTTCGGCAAGACCGAGCAGGTGAATGAGGTCTTTCTTGTTTTCAAGATCGTCAAAAAGGAGCCGGATCCGTTCCAGGTCTTCGACGGCGTCAAGATCGGTCAGCAGGTTGGACCGGCCGCGGACAATCAACGTGCCCGGATCGCCGCTGTTGTCACCGCCCCAGACGGCGAGACCCGCACTGATGACCTTCTGGCTCAGTTGGTCGAGTTCGGCCTGATCGGCATCGCGCACCCGCTCCAGTTCCGTTCGGATTTCCGGGATCGTCCGTCCCTGAATCTGAGCGTTGAGATAATTTGTTGCCTCGACCAGTGCGGAAGACGGCAGGTTGGCCGGCAGATCGACCACCCTGTTTTCGACCGAACCGTCTTCGCTGACCAGAATAACGAGCGCCTTTTGAGGTTCGATACGCACGAATTCGATGTGTTTCAGCCGCATGTCGGACTTGTGTGTCAACACGACGCCGGCACCCATCGACAGGCCCGAGAGCATCTGGCTCGCTTCGGTCAGCACTTGCTCGGTCGAATTGGCCTCGGTGGACGCCCTCACCTGAACATCGATCTGGCTGCGTTCCGCTTCGGTCAGATCGCCGACTTCCAGCAATGCATCGACAAAGAAGCGCAAGCCGATTTCCGTTGGCAAGCGCCCCGCGCTCGTATGCGGCGAGTGTAGCAGGCCGAGGTGTTCCAGGTCCGACATCACGTTGCGAACCGAGGCCGGTGACAGGGACATGGACAGGTTGCGGGAGACATTCCGGGAACCGACCGGTTCCCCGGTCTCCAGATAGGTCTCGACAATCGAGCGAAAAATCTCCCGGGATCTTTTGTCGAGGTCGCTCAGACTCAATGCAGGTTCTCCATATGGGTGGCTGGGGCCGCACAGGAAAATTCGTCTTACACCCAAGATATAGGCGCAAAATGGGTCCGGCGTGAAGCAGGGCCTTTACCTTGGATGAATTTGAAGTCTACAAGGCGCAGGAACACTAGGGTCCGTACCCTGGGAAAAACTGGCGATTTCGAACAAACGGATTTCGAATCGGACGAGGGTCGAAAGGAAATTTCATGCGTCCATCAAAACGCGCAGCCGACGAACTCCGGGCGGTGACCCTGGAGCGCGGTGTTTCCAAGCACGCGGAAGGGTCGTGTCTGGTCAAGTTCGGTGACACACATGTGCTTTGCACCGCCAGTTTGGAAGAGCGGGTACCGCCCTGGCTGCGAGGCCAGAACCGGGGTTGGGTGACGGCGGAATACGGCATGCTGCCGCGCGCGACCGGTGACCGGATGCGCCGCGAGGCGAGTGCCGGAAAACAGTCCGGCCGCACTCAGGAAATCCAGCGCCTTATCGGCCGCTCTCTGCGCGCGGTCGTGGATCTGCAAGCGCTGGGCGAAGTTCAGATCACTGTCGACTGCGACGTGGTCCAGGCCGACGGTGGCACACGCACGGCGGCGATCACCGGTGCCTGGGTGGCGCTGCGCGACTGTATCGAATGGATGCGGGCGCGGGACATGGTGACGGGAGACGTCCTGACCGACCAGATTGCCGCGATTTCCTGCGGGATCTACGAGGGTACACCGGTCCTTGACCTCGACTATGCCGAAGACAGCACCGCCGAGACGGATGCAAATTTTGTCATGACGGGCTCTGGCGGCATCGTCGAAATCCAGGGCACGGCGGAAGGCGTACCGTTTTCCGAGGACGAATTCGGTCAGCTGATGGGCCTGGCAAAAGCTGGCATCAATCGTCTCGTCGATCTGCAGAAAATGGCAATTCTCTAGGAAAACCGACGCATGGATCACCGCAAACTCGAACCCGGCAAGCTTGTTGTTGCAAGTCACAACAAGGGAAAGATCCGCGAAATAAACGACCTGCTTGCGCCATACGGATTTGAGGTGGTGTCTGCTGCCGAGCTCGATTTGCCGGAGCCGGAGGAAGACGGACTGACGTTTGAAGCCAATGCCGCCATCAAGGCGGTGGCGTCCGCCGAGGCGTCCGGTCTGCCTGCCCTGGCCGATGACAGCGGGTTTTGCGTCGAGGCGCTAGATGGCGACCCGGGGATCTATTCCGCCCGCTGGGCCGGACCCGGCAAGGATTTCGCCATGGCAATGCGGACGATCGAGGAAAAGTTGCGCAGTCTGAAGGTCGAAGCACCCGAAGAGCGGCGCGGATCTTTCGTTGCGGTGCTCTGCCTTGCCTGGCCGGACGGCCACAAGGAATATTTCCGTGGCGAGGTCGAAGGGCTGGTGGTCTGGCCACCACGCGGCAGCCAGGGCTTCGGGTATGATCCGATGTTCCAGCCGGACGGTCATGAGCGCACGTTCGGAGAAATGTCCGCAGAAGAAAAACATGGACTTTCCGCGGACAAAGATCCGCTGTCGCATCGCGCCCGGGCATTCAAGATCTTCGCGGAAGGCTGTCTGGAGGGATAACTCACGTGACCACCCAACGGTCAACCGACGGCGGCTTCGGGATTTATGTGCACTGGCCGTTCTGTGCCGCCAAGTGCCCCTATTGCGACTTCAACTCCCATGTCCGCCATCAACCCGTCGATCAGGAGCGCTTCTGCGCAGCGTTCGAAAACGAACTCAGCTATTTTGCCGATCTGACGAAGGGCAAAACCGTCCAGTCCGTGTTTCTCGGCGGTGGCACGCCGTCCCTCATGGAGCCTGCAACGGTTGAGCGCGTGCTCAACGCGATCTCGAACCGCTGGACGATGGACGGCGACGCCGAAATCACGCTGGAAGCCAATCCAAGTTCAGTTGAGGCAAACCGGTTCAGAGGATACCGCGCAGCCGGTGTGAACCGCGTTTCACTTGGTGTTCAGTCCCTGAACGACACGGATTTGAAGCTGCTCGGCCGCCTTCACGACGCAGCGACTGCGCGTGCAGCCATCGAGACGGCGCGGGCCACCTTTCCGCGCCTGTCTTTCGATCTCATCTACGCCCGGCCGGATCAGACGCCCGCTGAGTGGGCAGCCGAGCTTGATCAGGCAATCGGCCTGGCAGCCGATCATCTGTCGCTTTACCAGTTGACGATCGAGGAAGGCACGCCCTTTTACAGGCTCTACATGGCCGGGAAGCTGAAGACGCCCGAACCGGAACTGGGTGCGGAATTTTACGAACTGACCCAGGACGTTACTGCTGCGGCCGGATTGCCGGCCTATGAGGTTTCCAACCATGCCCGGCCAGGTGCGGAATGCCGCCACAACCTCGTTTACTGGCGATATGGCGACTATGTCGGTGTCGGGCCGGGCGCGCATGGGCGGCTGACGGTGGGCGCGAGCCGGCTGGCGACGTCGACCGAAAGCCATCCCGAGACCTGGTTGGAAAATGTTGAAGGCAACGGGCACGGCCTGATCGAAGAAGTTGGGCTGAACGAGGAGGAACAGGGAGACGAGTTTCTTCTCATGGGCCTCAGGCTGACCGAAGGGATCGATCTCAGCCGTTATGAAAATTTCGCTCACCGGTCGGTGGATCCCAAGCGCCTGAAAGCGCTTTTGGAGCACGAAATGGTGGAAGAAATCGGGGAAAACCGGATCCGGGCGACCCGGGAGGGCTTTTTCGTTCTCGATGCGGTGGTCGCCGACCTCGCGGCTTGAGCCGGGACGATCTCTGCGGCAATTAATTCTACCAGCTTGATTTAAATGCCCTATCTGCTTTGTGCGCTGCAAAGAAATTCGATGCCGAAACGAGTTTGGCAGTGACTTGGACTGCTTAGACGATTTTTCGACTAGCAATTAGCAGTATTGCGGCTGCCTGATTGCCTAGCTATTGTGCTGCGATGCAAAACATGGTGCCATAAACAAACGGGCCGCGAATAAATGTTTATAAACTTCGCCAAGGGGGCAGGCGGCGGCTTCGTAAACAAGGGAGACGCGCCTTTGCCGTTTTATCACCTTTACGAGCTGAACCACGCGGCCATGGCGCCGTTCAGAGCACTCGCGGATATGACGCGGCTCTACTTCCAGAATCCTCTAAATCCCTGGACACACACCAGTTTCGGCCGGCAGATTGCCGCCGGATGCGAAGTGCTTGAACGCACCACGCGGCGCTACGGCAAGCCGGAATTCGCTTTGAAGGAAACCGTGGTCGGCGGTGTGCGCGTGCCGGTGCGCGAAAACATTGTCTGGAGCAGACCCTTTTGCGACCTGGTCCGTTTCGAGCGCGGCGTCACCTCGCACCGCAACGACCCCAAGGTGCTGATTGTTGCGCCGATGTCGGGCCACTACGCGACTTTGCTGCGCGGCACCGTCGATGCTCTGATGCCGAATGCGGACGTCTACATTACCGACTGGATCGATGCACGCATGGTGCCGATCCAGGATGGTAAATTCGATCTGGACGACTACATCGACTACATCATTTCCATGCTGCATTTCCTGGGTCCGGACACCCATATCCTCGGTGTTTGCCAACCATCCGTTCCGGTGCTGGCAGCTGTCGCGGTGATGGAAGACCGGGAAGATCCTTATATTCCCGACACCATGACGCTTATGGGCGGTCCGATCGACACCCGCGTTGCGCCAACGGTCGTGAACGACCTTGCGGTGACGAAGGGCATTGATTGGTTCAAGAGCAATGTCGTGATGAAAGTGCCGTTCCCGCATCCCGGGTTCATGCGCGACGTTTATCCCGGTTTCCTGCAGCTTTCCGGCTTCATGAGCATGAACCTGGACCGCCACGTCACGGCGCATCGCGAATTCTTCCAGCATCTCGTGGAAGGAGATGGCGACAGCGCTGAAAAGCACCGCGATTTCTATGATGAATATCTGGCGGTTATGGATCTGACGGCTGAATTCTACTTGCAGACGGTGGAGACCGTGTTCATCAGGCACGCCCTGCCGACCGGGACGATGGAGCATAATGGCAGGCTCGTCGACTGCAGCAAGATCACGCGCACCGCGCTGCTGACGGTCGAAGGTGAGAAGGACGATATCACCGGCCGCGGCCAGACCAAGGCAGCTCACGATCTTTGCACGAGCCTTCCTGAAGATATGAAGGCGCATTACGAACAGCCGGATGTCGGTCACTACGGTGTCTTTAACGGGTCCAGGTGGCGTTCTGAGATCGCTCCGCGGGTGATGGACTTCATCAGGTCCAACCGGTCGGGTGCACCCCGTAAAGCGCAGGTGCGTACACCTGCCAAACCCGCGGCTCCAGCTAAACCTGCAGCCCCGGTGAAAACCGCAGCCCCGGCAAAAGCCGAGGCACCGGCAAAGCCCAAATCCGCTCCGAAACCCAAGTCAAAACCCGCACGGAAACCTAAGCGGGGATCGCTGGCGGAAGTTCTTCTCAGCAAGCCGGATGGTGCAGCCGATGACCTTAAGGCGATCAGCGGTGTCGGACCGAAACTGGAATCTTCTCTGAACGAAGCAGGCATTTTCCACTATTGGCAGATTGCCGCGTTGACTGCAGACCAGATCGAAGCGCTCGACACCAAGCTCGACTTCCGTGGACGGATCGAGCGCGACAACTGGATCGAACAGGCACGCCAGCTTTCAGAAGCCGTAAGCTGAACAAGACAATCAGGGTGCTGCTTGTGCAGCACTCTTTTCCCATTCCATCGGCAAAACCACCTCAACCTGAGGAAGCGCAGAGCGCCGTCTCGGAGGATGGGTGGCGATCGTCTCGTCAAGCGGTTTTTCCTGCGAGATATGCGCCTTCAACAAGCTCTTCCGGATGATGGTCAAAACGAGAAATCATCCGCGGCGCGAGGCGCCTGTTTTGACCTCGGACGGCAAAAATCCGAGGATTCTTCGGACCGGCTTTTGGTTAACGCAGAAAACAGTCGAACCTTTTTTTACCCAGTAAAAACAGAGGCTTGATCGAAGGAGCGGCCAACCGCCTCGCGACCTTTCGAGCCAAAAAACGACTGTGTTGAGCATCACAAATCCTTGAAGCGGCAGCTGACAATTCCCACTTCACTAACGTGGATGTCTTAAATGGATAGGAAGATGACGACGACCAAAAGTTGTATGATCAAACCTGCCTGGACGCCGGTGACCATCGGCCTGATGGTGCTGGGGTTTGTGGTTTTCTGGCCGCTTGGCCTCGCCATGCTTGCCTACATTTTATGGGGTGACCGTTTCGAAGGCATGGCCCGCGACGCAAAGGAACACTGGCGGGGTAGCCCGCTGAAGGGAGCATTCGATCAGATGTCAAACACGACTGCCTATGCACGCACTGGAAACGTTGCGTTCGACGACTACCGTGAGCGCGAGTTGAAGCGCCTGGAAGAAGAACGCGCAAAGCTGGATGCCATGCGGGCAGACTTTGACGACTTCCTGCGCGAACTGCGCCGTGCGCGCGACCAGGAAGAATTCGACCGCTTCATGGCCAACCGGGGCCGCACGAGTGGTGGCAGCGAAGCTGCTCCATCGTAAGGTCTTCCTCCTCCCGGACCCGTCCCTGGACGGCCTGACCGAAGGCGGCGCTTCAAAAAAGCGCCGCTTTCGTCGTTTTGTTTCCCGAAAGTGCTTTAGAATCCCGCGTAAGTGATTCGAACGGACCACCTTTCATGCTCTTTCGCCGCAGCAAAACCCAACTGCCAGATCACATTGAAATTGAGACAGACACAAAAGCGGTTCGCATCCGACTGAAGCCGAATCCGCGGGCGCAGCGCTATCTTCTGCGTCTTCCGGCAGATCATTCCGGACCCGTTCTGACCGTTCCGAGGGGCGGCAATCTTACCCGTGCGGAGCATTTTGCGCGTCAGCATATCGACTGGCTGGTCGAACGCCTGCAGGACAGGCCTGAGCATGTAGCTTTTCTACCGGGTGATACGGTGCCGTTGCGGGGCGAGCACCACATCATTGTCCCGACCGGCAAGTTGCGCGGGTTGGTATCGAGTGGGATATCAGAAGGCGGTGTTCCAGCGCTTTACGTTCCCGGCGCCGAAGACCACATTCCGCGAAAGGTAACGTCCTGGCTCAAGGAACAGGCACGCAAGGATCTGACGCTGCGTGCAAATCACCACGCCGGGACCATTGGCAAGAAGATCGCCGCAATCAGCATCCGCGACACCAAAAGCCGCTGGGGGTCTTGTGCGGCCAATGGCAGATTGTCCTTTTCCTGGCGCCTGATTCTCGCGCCTCCCGACATTCTGGATTATGTCGCGGCACACGAAGTTGCGCATTTGAAGGAAATGAACCATTCCGCCAGGTTCTGGCGCCTTTGCGAGGAGCTTGCACCACAAACACCGACAGCGCGTGTCTGGCTCAAGGAAAACGGGCTCTATCTCCACGGCTTCGGTTAGTGGTTCGCAATTGATTGGCCTTAAAAACCAATTTGCAACAGCCCAAATCTGTGCTTCGCTGCCCTGAAGTGACTTTAGGGGGCGGTTACATGGATTTTCTGAGATTTCTGAAGCGCGGTTTGCTCGGACTGGCAGTTCTCGCCATGTCGGGTCTGTCGGTTGCGAGCGATGCAAGAGCGGACAGCTGTTGGGACCACAACGGATCGATCATGCGCCTGCAGGCTCAGGGCAACCAGCGCTGGCTGTCCTATGAGGTTCCGCGCAACGTTCTGCGTCAGGCCGGCGTCCAGCCCGGCACGCTCCTGTTCAACGGCACCAAGAACGGCAATTGGTATTCCGGGATCGCGCGTGTCTTTTCCAAATTCTGCCCTGGCAATCCGCTGGAATACTACGTTGAAGGACCGGTGCGGGGCGACCAGCTTCAGGTGACAGTCACCGGCACCCGCGAGGTCTTCAAACAGTGCCGCCCGACCGGACGGATGACGACGGACACGCTGGTCTTTACCTATAGCCACGATTGCTGATTGGGCACGTCATGTCAGGCGTGTGAGTTTCGAACCGGAAAGAATTTTGAATTTCCGGGACAAGGGGACCCCCACCCCTAGCCCCCGCCAAAAATATTTCTGAGCAGATTGAGCGGCCCGCGGCGTTCGCCGTTGCCGCTGTTGCCACCGCCAACGGGCGCCGGTGGAATCGGCTCTCGACCAGATCCGACTGCAGCGGTGGGCTGTGCCTGGGGTTTGCGCGGGGCTGCGACGGTCACTGGAAGGTTGGGAACACCCGGCAGGTCCGCAACGGGCAGCCCCTGGTGCGAGGCATCCATGACCGCTTTCCAGGTCGCAGCGGGCAAGCTGCCGCCGGTGGCCTTTTTCGTCGGCGAATTGTCGTCGTTGCCGAACCAGACCGCCGTGGTGAGGTTGCCTGTATAGCCGATGAACCAGGCATCGCGGAAATCCTGGCTGGTGCCGGTCTTGCCGCCGGCTGGCCGGCCGCTATCAAGCCGCGCCTTGCGCCCGGTCCCGGTCAAGAGCGTTTCGGACATCATCAGGTTCATATTGCCGACGTCGCGCCGTTCAACCACCCTGCCGCGTCCGTCGCCCGATCGGGAATAAAGGGTCTTGCCGTCGACAGTTCTGATCCGCCGGATCACGTGCGGCAGCACGCCATAACCTCCGTTTGAAAACGGGACGTAGGCGCCGGCGATTTCAAGCGGCGTGACCTCGGACGTCCCGAGCGCAAGAGAGAGGTTCTTCTTCAGATCGGAGGTGACGCCAAGCCGCTTGGCGGTGTTTGCGACCGTTCCGGCCCCGACTTCATGGGCAAGCCGCGCAGCGACTGTGTTCAGCGACAGGCTCAGCGACCGGGTCAAGGTCACGGGACCATAGTGTTCCTTGGTGTAGTTCTGCGGCGACCAGCCGCCGATCGTGATCGGTTGATCCTGGCGCACCGTTTGCGGCGTCATGCCGCTTTCGAGCGCCGCCAGATAGACGAACGGCTTGAAGGCCGATCCAGGCTGGCGCTTGGCGTAGACCGCCCTGTTGAACTGGCTCTTGGCATAATCCGCTCCACCGACCATGGCCTTGATGGCGCCGGCGGTGTCGAGCGTCACGATTGCGCCCTGTGAAACGCCCAATTTTTGGCGGTTTTCTTCAAGAGCTCCACGCAGCGCGGTCTCGGCGGCCTGCTGCATGGCCGGGTCTACCGTTGTGTCGACAATGATGTCGCCGTCGATCGACCCGACGAAATGCGGCAGCACGTCCATGACGTAGTCGGCGACGTAGTTTTCGCTCGCGGTCGTGTAGCGCCGGATTGCCTTGGCGGGTGCGGCAATCGCGGTCTTGGTCTCATCGGAGCTGATGTAGCCTTCTTCATGCATCGCCGCGAGCACAAGCTGCGCCCTGTCCTCGGCAAGATCCGGGTTGCGCGCCGGTGAGTAGCGGGAGGGCGCTTTCAGGAGGCCGGCAATGGTCGCAGCCTCCGCCACCGTCAGAAGGCGCGCCGACTTGCCGAAATATCGGCGCGCGGCAGCGTCCACACCATACGCGCCGGACCCGAGATAGACCCGGTTGAGATACATTTCGAGGATTTCGTCTTTCGAATACTCACCTTCCAGCCAGAACGCGAGCACCAGTTCCTGGATTTTCCGCTTGATGGTCCTGTCGGGTTCGAGAAAGAGGTTCTTGGCGAGCTGCTGGGTCAGGGTGGAGCCGCCTTGCGCCACTCGGCCGGACGTCACATTGGTATAGGCAGCCCGCGCCAGACCGATCGGATCAATGCCGAAATGCGACCGGAAACGTCTGTCTTCGATGGCAATGACGGCATTCGGCAGATAAGGCGGCAACTGTTCCAGCCGCACGGCCTCTCCACCCGTGTCGCCACGGTTTGCGATGAGCTGACCGTTCATCGCAACGATTTTCACATTCGGCGGGCGGGCCGGCACCTGCCACTCGGACGTTGGCGGAAGATATGCGGCGTAATAGCCAATGACGCAGACAACTGCGATCACGCACCAGATGCCGAGAACAGCGCTCCAATAGGCTCCGCGCTTTAGCAGACGCCCGAGGCCTGCCGGCATCTTGAAACTGCTCTTGCGCTTTCGGCTGCGCCGCTTGGCGCCCGAGCGGCCTCCGCGGCGATTGCTTTGACTAGTGCGGGCTTTGCCCTTTTGTGATTTCGCGCTCTTTTTCGGTGAGGATTTCTTCCGGGTCCCGGGCTTGCCTGACTTGCCTTTGGATCCCGTCTTTGATGCAGGCGCAGAAGGGCGATCCTGCGGGCCAAGGCGCAGGTCGAGCAGGCTGCTGCTGTCGCTTCCAAATGTCGGTTCAATCCGTGGCTGGCGTTTCGCCCGACGCGCCATTGATCATTCGTCCCGTAGTCATACTCGGCAATTGCCGGGATCCCCGGTGATGATCTTAGAATGCGGCAATTTAAGGGGGCGTTAAGGCTTGGACAGTTCCCGAAAGGCAATCACCCGCGGGTCCGGAGCGGATTCCAGCCGGTTCGCCGATTGTCCAGACGGTTGTGTTTAACTGGCGTAGCGGCTTGCGTCCGCGCCGTAATAGTTGACGTAGCGCGTATTGAGCTCCGTCACCGGCATGACAATCAAGATATCGGTCGTGCCAAACTGGTGATCGACCACGGCGCCGTCGCC
>Ga0207422_1000630_pt1 | contig 101007 bp, 72 predicted proteins | sample MarCyaLeptolynsp_FD_187757 | JGI IMG/M metagenome (GOLD analysis project Ga0207422, IMG submission 187757) | Marine cyanobacterial communities from Panama - species 1 Leptolyngbya sp. (SPAdes) | ecosystem: Environmental > Aquatic > Marine > Unclassified | place: Panama: Panama City | collected...
ACTTAGTAGACGACGAGGAGCTTCTGGAGCTGGTAGAGCTGGAAGTTCGTGAGCTGCTATCCAGCTACGAGTTTGACGGGGACGATATTCCTGTGATCCAGGGTTCTGCCCTTGGTGCCCTTAACGGCGAGGCTCAGTGGGAGGAGAAAGTAGTGGAGCTTATCCAGGCGGTGGATGAGACGATTCCTACTCCGGAGCGTGATGTAGACAAGCCGTTCCTGATGCCGGTGGAGGATGTATTCTCTATCACAGGTCGTGGAACTGTGGCAACGGGTCGTATCGAGCGTGGTGTGATCAAGATCAACGAAGAAGTGGAGATCGTGGGGATCATCGAAGAGCCGATGAAGAGTGTAGTGACCGGTATTGAGATGTTCCGTCGCCTGTTAGATCAGGGTGAGGCTGGTGACAACGCAGGTATCCTGCTTCGTGGGATTAACAAGGATGACATCCAGCGCGGGATGGTGCTGTGCAAGCCGGGCTCGATCACTCCACACAAGAAGTTTGAGTGCGAGGTGTACGTATTGAGCAAAGACGAAGGCGGGCGACACACCCCGTTCTTCAAGGGCTATCGTCCGCAGTTCTACTTCCGTACGACCGATGTGACGGGAGCGTGTGAGCTTCCGAGTGGAGTGGAGATGGTGATGCCGGGCGACAACGTGAAGTTGAACGTGGAGTTGATCCAGCCGGTAGCGATGGAAGAAGGGCTACGATTTGCGATCCGCGAGGGTGGACGTACCGTAGGCGCCGGTGTGGTAACTAAAATCTTAGACTAAGACTAAGATTTAACGCAAAGTTTAGACACATGGAGTAGGTAGCAATGCTGCCTACTCTTGTGTGTATAAACGGGCGTAGCTCAGTTGGTAGAGCACTGGTCTCCAAAACCAGGTGTCGGGAGTTCGAGTCTCTCCGCCCGTGCAAACAAAGAATTGATATGGCAAAGCTTACAAATTTTTTCGAGAGCGTGGTCGCTGAGTTCAAAAAAGTCAGTTGGCCAACACAACAAGAATTGATTGATAACACCATCATTGTGGTTGTGTTCTCGATTATACTGGCTGCATTTATTTTTGGTGTTGATCAATTATACAGTACAGTACTTGAAGCTATTTATAGATAATGAGTAAAGAATTAGAACATGGTTGGTATGTGGTTCGCTGCTTTTCCAGCCATGAGAAAAAAGTAAAAGAATTCCTCGATCGCGAAATCGAAGAACAGGATCTCGGAGATAAAATACTGGATGTATTGGTTCCAACTGAGACTGTTGTTGAAATCCGTGGAGGAAAGAAGCGTACCCGGGAGAAGAATTTTTTCCCTGGATACATTCTATTGAATACTCATTATGATGAAGAGGTAAATAACCTCATACAAAGTGCACCATCTTGCCTGGGATTCCTTAAAGTAGGGAAAGATCAGCTGGTGCCAACACCACTTAAAAAGCACGAGGTCAAACGCATCATTGGGCGAGTGCAGGAAGCTGGTGAAGAAGTCCGGAACGTGGACATCCCGTACAGCGAAGGAGATTTGGTTAAAGTTATCTCTGGTCCGTTTAAAGATTTCGATGGAACTGTACAGGAAGTGAATACCGACAAATTGAAGCTCCGTGTGTTGGTGAGCATTTTCGGTCGTCGAACCCCGGTAGAGGTGGATGTGAATCAAGTTGAATCCACTGCATAAAAGAACCTAGTTGATGCAAACTAGCTATTACGCGATAAACTGAAGTTATATAATTAGAATAGGATCCTGAGAATCCATGGCTAAAAAAGTTGAAAGAATCCTGAAGCTCCAGATTGTTGGCGGCCAGGCTAACCCTGCGCCTCCTGTTGGGCCGGCACTCGGTCAGGCAGGCATCAATATTATGGAGTTTTGTAAAGCCTTTAATGCTAAGACTCAGGACAAAACCGGAACTGTAATTCCTGTAGAGATTACGGTGTTTGCTGATAAGTCTTTCACGTTTAAGACTAAAACTCCGCCAGCACCAGTACTTCTTAAGCAAGCAGCGAAGATCAAGTCCGGTTCAGGGGAGCCTAACCGCGCGAAAGTGGGAACGGTAACCTGGAGCCAATGCAAGGAAATTGCGCAGGAGAAAATGGAGGACTTAAACGCGTTCGACGTTGAAGCTGCTGCAGAAATGATTGCTGGTACGGCTCGCAGTATGGGTCTTAGAGTAAATCGCGACATGTAAAGGAATTATACCTATGGCGAAAAAAGGAAAGAAATATCAAGCAGCTTTAGCAATGATCAATCCGGAGATGGAGTATTCTCTGGAAGATGCTTGTGATCTTGTTGTCAAAACATCTACTACCGGTTTTGATGCATCGGTTGACGTAGACATCCGTTTGGGTGTTGATCCCCGTCACGCCGATCAAATGGTACGTGGTACAGTAAGTTTACCACATGGGACCGGTAAAGAAGTACGGGTTTTGGCACTTGTGAACGAAGGAAAGCAAGCAGAGGCCACAGAGGCTGGTGCTGATCATGTAGGGCTTGATGACTACATTTCACAAATTGAAGATGGTTGGGCAGATATAGACGTGATTATCGCCACACCTGATGTGATGGGAAAACTCGGTAAGCTGGGACGTTTTCTTGGCCCCCGAGGATTAATGCCAAACCCTAAAAGTGGTACTGTTACCATGGATGTGGGCGCAGCAGTAAAACAAGTGAAAGCAGGTCAGATTGACTTCCGTGTTGACAAAGCCGGAATTTTGCACACTGCTATCGGAAAAGCGAGTTTTACTCCTTCTGATTTGAGAGAAAACGCAGAAGCGTTCTTTCAAACAGTAATGCGTTTGAAGCCTTCATCTGCTAAAGGTACATATGTTAAGAGCGTATACCTTAGTACTACAATGGGGCCAAGCATTCCTGTAAGCAGAACCGCAGTTACATCCCTTAACTAGGAGGAATTAAATTATGCCTACTGCAGAAAAGCGAGCAGTTTTAGACGAGATCACTGAACACCTGAAAAAATCAAATGCGGTTTATATTGCTAATTATTCAGGAATGTCGGTAGACAAAGCTAATGAACTGCGCGGAGCATTCCGTAAGGGAAATGTTTTCTACAAAGTGTATAAGAACAAACTAATGAAGCTTGCTATGGAAGAGGTTGGAGGATATGACGATATCATTCCTGAGCTCACCCAGCAAAATGGCTTCGCTTTTGTAGAAGAAGAGTTATCTGCACCCGCAAAAGTATTAAAGGACTTCATCAAGGATAACGACAAGCCGGAATTCAGAGCTGCCATCATTGATGGTGAGTATTTCGGTGAGGATAAACTTGATGCACTTGCTGCTATGAAGTCTAAGAACGAAATCATTGGAGACGTTCTTGGCTTATTGATGGCGCCTATCACCAATGTGGTTGGTGCGCTTAATGCACAAGGTTCTAACATTGTTGGTGCTGTGAAAACCATCGCCGAAAAGGGCGAAAATTAACCCTTATTTAATCAAAGAATTTACTTACAAAACAACTGGAGATATAAAAATGGCTGACGTTAAAGAACTAGCAGAACAGCTTGTAAACTTAACAATTAAAGAAGCTAACGAACTTGCTAAAGTTCTTGAAGAAGAATACGATATCAAACCTGCGGCTGCAGCAGTTGCTGTTGCCGGACCTGCTGGCGGTGGTGAAGCCGGTGGTTCTGCTGAAGAGCAAACTGAGTTTGACGTAGTTCTTACTTCTGCTGGCGCTAAGAAAATTGCTGTTATCAAAGAAGTACGTGGAATCACAGGTCTTGGCTTGAAAGAAGCTAAAGAACTTGTTGATGGTGCTCCTAACACAGTAAAAGAAGGCGCATCTAAAGATGAAGCAGAAGAGATCAAAAACAAGCTTGAAGAAGCTGGAGCTACTGTAGAGCTCAAGTAATCTTTTTGTTAAAAATCGCTGGGAGCCAATATCGTGAAAACGGTATTGGCTATTGGCGTCTATGTACCCATACCCTGCTCGCAGGGTTTTTCACCATTTACCCTTCAATTTAAAAGGAGAGGTCCTTTTGAGCCAGAAGATGCAAATCATTCCCAATACTTCGCGCCAATCATTTGGGCGCACTAAACACGTGCTAGAATACCCTGATTTTCTGGATATTCAGCTCGAGTCATTCGAAAACTTTGTTCAACTCGATATTGCTCCGAACGAGAGAAAAAATCAAGGATTGCAACGAATTTTTCTAGAGAATTTTCCAATTCAAGATACCCGTGAAACACACATTCTTGAGTTTCTTTACTACAACGTGGATGTACCTCGTTATACCATTAAAGAATGCCAGGATCGCGGATTAACCTACTCAGTTCCATTGAAAGCCAAGTTGAGATTATCGTCTGTAGACGACAGCGATGAGGCTTCAGAGACCATTGAGCAGGAAGTATTTTTGGGCGATTTGCCTTGGATGACTGATCGTGGAACCTTCATTATCAATGGAGCGGAACGAGTAATTGTAAGTCAATTGCACCGTTCCCCAGGAGTATTCTTTGGTCAGTCCATTCACCCAAATGGTACACAATTATATTCTGCCCGGGTAATTCCTTTCAAAGGTAGCTGGATCGAATTTACAACCGATATTCGTGACGTTCTTTGGGCGTACATCGATAGGAAGAAAAAGATCCCTGCGACTACACTTCTACGTGCCCTGGGCTATTCAACCGATTTCGATCTTCTGAACCTGTTTGAGCTTTCTGAAGAAATGAAGTTCGGCACAAAGCCAACCTATATGAAAAATATGGTTGGAAAGCGACTTGCTGAGAATATCGTCATGGAAGAGATGGAAGAGGTTGTTGACGATGAAACCGGTGAAGTAAGTGAAGCTTTAAATCGTAAAATTATCTTCGAAAGAGATCATGAATTGACCGAAGATGATTACGGTATGCTTAAAGAAGCAGATATAAAAACCGTATTGGTTCAAAAGATTACAGAAGAAGAGTCTTCCCGATCTGTGATCATGAACACACTTCGTAAGGATCCTACCTGGGACGAAACTTCCGCTTTGGGAGAAGTATATCAGCAGATTCGTTCTGGTGAGATGCCGGATCCTGAGACATCGCGTGCAATCCTGGAACGTTTATTCTTTAGTGATAAGAAATACGACCTGGGTGAGGTTGGACGATACAGATTGAACAAGCGTCTGCATCTTGAGCTTACTGATGTTCAGTTCCTTACAAAAGAAGACATTGTTGCGATTATCCGCGAAGTTATCCGTCTCAAAAATTTGAAATCTCAGGTAGATGATATTGATCACTTGAGTAACCGACGTGTACGAACGGTAGGCGAGCAACTTGGTCAGCAGTTTGCGATTGGTTTAGCCCGAATGGCCAGAACCATCAAGGAGAGAATGAACTCCAGAGATGCTGAGCAATTGACCCCGCAGGATCTTGTTAATGCCCGAACCATTTCCAGTGTAATTAATACGTTCTTTGGAACTAACCAGCTTTCTCAGTTTATGGATCAAACAAATCCATTGGCTGAATTGACTCACAAGCGTCGTATGTCGGCTCTTGGTCCTGGTGGGTTGACCCGTGAGCGTGCCGGTTTCGAGGTTCGTGACGTTCACTACACGCACTATGGTAGGCTTTGCCCGATTGAAACGCCGGAAGGACCGAACATTGGTTTGATTTCTTCACTTTGTGTTCATGCAAAGGTGAATGATTTTGGATTCATTGAGACTCCTTATCGAAAAGTAAAAGAAGGCAAGGTTTCGAATAATGTTGAATATCTAGCCGCAGAACAGGAAGACGAAACGGTTATTGCTCAGGCTAATGCTGAATTAGACGACAATAGTCTTTTCAAAAACGAGACTGTATTCTCGAGAATGAGAGAAGGAAACTATTCTCAGGCTCGTGTGGATGAAATTGAATATATGGATGTTGCTACAAACCAGATTACTTCACTGGCGGCGGCACTTATTCCATTTATTGAGCATGACGATGCAAACCGTGCATTGATGGGATCAAACATGCAGCGTCAGGCAGTACCATTACTTCGTCCAGAAGCACCTGTAGTTGGTACTGGTCTTGAGCACCGTGCTGCACGCGATTCTCGTGCTATTATAACTGCTGAAGCCGATGGTGAAGTGGTATATGTAAGTGCAACAGAAGTTCGTGTGAAATATGATCGAACAGAATTACAGCAACATTGCTATTTCGATGGTGGGATCAAATCCTATAAATTGGATAAGTTTACCAGAACCAACCAGGATACAGCAACAAATCAGCGACCGATTGTAAAGGTTGGCGATACTGTCAAAAAAGGCCAGGCTATTGTTGATGGATGTTCTACAGACGGTGGTGAGCTTGCACTAGGTAGAAACCTGCTTGTTGCGTTTATGCCATGGAGAGGATATAACTTTGAGGATGCAATTGTAATCAGTGAGCGCATTGTCCAGGAAGACATATACACTTCCATCCACATCACAGAATTCGAACAACAAGTTCGTGATACCAAGCGTGGTGAAGAAGAACTTACACGTGAGATTCCAAACGTAAGTGAGGAAGCTACTCGTAACCTCAACGAGCGTGGTATTATCCGGGTAGGTGCTAAAATTGCCCCAGGCGATATTCTGGTTGGTAAGATTACTCCAAAAGGGGAGACTGATCCTACTCCGGAAGAAAAATTACTTCGTGCGATCTTTGGTGATAAAGCCGGTGATGTAAAAGATGCATCCATGAAAACACCTCCTGGTGTTTCAGGAACGGTCATCAATACCAAGCTTTTCAGCCGTAAACGTGATGAGTTAGTATCACGCAAGGAAGAAAAGAAGAGAGTAGAACAAGAAAATGAGCGTCATGCTCAACTACTGGCTGATTTGAATCAGCAGTGGGCGGACAAGATGTACTCACTTCTTAGAGATAAAACATCACCCGGTGTTTACGATTACAGCAGATACGAGCTTATTCCAAAAGGCGAGAAGTACAAGAAGTCAGTTTTCGAGGAAATTGATCCTGTAAACATTAACGAAAACATCGATTGGGCTACCGATCAGGAGCTTGTGAAGCATGTTAAGTTATTGTTCCATAACTACCGTGTTCTTCGTCGTGAGATCGATAGCGAAGCAAAACGACGTACTTTTGCCATTCAGGTAGGAGATGAATTACCTCCTGGAATCATTCAAAAAGCCAAAGTATTTGTTGCTAAGAAGCGAAAGCTTCAGGTGGGTGATAAGATGGCCGGTAGACACGGTAACAAGGGTGTGGTTGCTAAAATTGTACCTGTTGAAGACATGCCATTTATGGAAGACGGAACGCCAGTTGATATCTGTCTAAACCCATTGGGTGTACCTTCTCGTATGAACCTTGGTCAGATTTATGAAACCATTCTTGGGTGGGCTGCCAAGAAGCTTGGTACTACCTTCGCTTCTCCAATTTTTGATGGAGCCACCATGGATGATGTGAAAACTAAGCTACGTGATGCCGGGCTTCCTGAAGATGGACGAGTAAATCTGTTAGATGGTCGAACCGGAGAGCCATTCTCTCAGAAGACCACGGTAGGTTACATCTACATGATCAAGTTGAATCACCTTGTTCAGGACAAGATGCACTCTCGTTCAATCGGGCCGTACTCATTAATTACGCAACAGCCATTGGGTGGTAAAGCTCAGTTTGGTGGTCAGCGACTTGGTGAGATGGAAGTTTGGGCACTGTATGCATACGGCGCTTCCAGCATCCTAAAGGAAATGCTCACAGTTAAGAGCGACGACGTAAAAGGACGTTCCAAAGTTTATGAAGCCATTGTAAAAGGTGAAAACCTTCCTGATGGAGACGTACCAGAATCATTTAAGGTATTACTACGAGAGCTTATGGGTCTCGGCCTTGAAATTCACTTGAATTAATCACTGTTAATAACGAATCGGAGGAAAACCCTTGCCAATTACTAAAACATTAGCAGTAACAAACGACTTCAACAGCATTGGAATTTCATTAGCCTCTGCTGAAACTATTTTATCTCGATCTCATGGAGAGGTACTAACTCCTGAGACCATCAATTACCGTACATTTAAGCCAGAAATGGATGGTCTTTTCTGTGAAAAGATCTTCGGTCCGGTAAAAGATTACGAGTGCCACTGCGGAAAGTACAAGCGAATCCGGTACAAAGGGATTATTTGTGATCGCTGTGGTGTTGAAGTTACGCGAAAAGCAGTTCGTCGGGAGCGGATGGGGCACATCACCCTTACTGTTCCTACTGTTCACATCTGGTACTTTAAGTCGCTTCCTAACAAAATTGCATACTTGTTAGGACTTTCTTCAAAGAACTTAGATCGAATTGTTTACTACGAGACATTTGTAATCATTAATCCAGGTTTAGCTCGTGATTTGGGCTATGCAAAAGGAGATTTAATCTCAGAAGAAGAGAAGTACGATATTTTTGATCAGCTTCCTGAGGATAACTTCGATCTGGATGATGACGATGAGGATAAGTTCATCGTAAAAGAGGGTGCTGAAGCCCTTGAAGCGATGCTTGCAGATCTTGATCTGGATGAACTGGCCTATCAATTACGCTATGAAGTGAAGAACGAAACTTCACAGATGCGTAAGAAAAAGAAGTTGAAGCGACTTCAGGTAATTGAGTCTTTCCGTGCTGCAGCTCAGCACACCGAAAACCGACCTGAGTGGATGGTTCAGCGAGTGATTCCGGTAATCCCGCCAGAATTACGTCCACTTGTTCCGCTAGAAGGTGGTCGTTTTGCTACTTCTGATTTGAACGATTTGTACCGTCGAGTGATCATTCGAAACAATCGTTTGAAAAGACTGATTGATATCAAAGCACCTGATGTGATTCTTCGAAATGAGAAGCGCATGCTTCAGGAAGCGGTTGATTCGTTGTATGACAACTCCAGAAAATCGAACGCTGTTCGGAACAATAACCGTCCTCTTAAATCTTTGAGCGATATGCTGAAAGGTAAGAGTGGTCGTTTCCGTCAAAACCTTCTTGGTAAGCGTGTTGATTATTCCGGCCGTTCTGTAATTGTGGTAGGTCCGGAGTTAAAGATGCACGAGTGTGGTCTTCCAAAAGAAATGGCGGTTGAATTATATAAACCGTTTATCATCCGTCGTTTGATAGAACGTGGATATGTGAAAACGGTAAAATCAGCTAAGAAAGTAGTTGATCGTCGGGATGCAGTAGTTTGGGAAGTTCTTGAAAATGTGATTACCGGACACCCGGTAATGTTGAACCGTGCTCCAACTCTTCACCGATTGGGTATCCAGGCCTTCCAGCCAGTACTTATCGAAGAGAAAGCAATTCGTCTTCACCCATTAGCTTGTACGGCGTTTAACGCTGACTTTGACGGTGACCAGATGGCCGTTCACTTGCCATTGAGCCATGATGCGATCCTTGAAGCTTCTGTATTGATGCTTGGTTCTCACAACATTATGAGCCCTGCAAGTGGTGGACCAATTGCGGTTCCGTCTCAGGATATGATTTTGGGACTTTACTATTTGACCAAGCCAAGAGGCGGCCAGCTGGGAGAGGGCAAGACATTTGCTTCTGCAGATGAAGTGATTGTTGCCTACGACCAGGGAAAATTGGATATGCACGCTAAAATCAATGTTCGTACAGAAACTGTGAATGAACATGGTGAAACCATAACTGAAGTGGTGAAAACTTCTACAGGTCGTGTGCTATTCAATCAAATAGTACCTAAGAAAATGGGCTTCATTAACCGAACGTTAGGTAAGAAAGAGCTACGAGTCTTAATTGGCGAGATTCATGCAAAAACAGGTACAGCAACTTGTTCTGCATTTCTTGATGATATGAAGTCTCTTGGATATGAGAATGCAACCAGAGGTGGTCTTTCATTTAGCCTTGAAGACATCATTATTCCGGATGCTAAAGCACAGTTAATTGGTGGAGCCAAGGACGAAGTGACCGATATTCAAGGTCGCTACGAAATGGGGTTCATTACGGATAACGAGCGTTACAATCAGGTAATCGATAAGTGGACATCTACAACAAACCGTGTATCTGAAACACTTTTCAAAGCGTTGGCAGATGACCGCGAAGGGTTTAATCCTGTGTTCATGATGGCCGATTCCGGTGCTCGTGGTTCGAAAGAACAGATTCGACAGCTTGGTGGTATGCGTGGTTTGATGGCCAAACCTCAGAAGTCCGGTCTGCAACAGGGTAATGAGGTTATCGAAAACCCAATCCTTTCTTCATTCAAAGAAGGATTGACTGTACTTGAGTACTTCATCTCTACCCACGGTGCTCGTAAAGGTCTTGCCGATACAGCTCTTAAAACGGCTGATGCCGGTTATCTAACCCGTCGTTTAGTGGACGTATCACAGGATGTGATTATCACTGAGGACGATTGTGGTACGCTTCGAGGTATTAAGATGGAAGCGTTGAAAGATAATGAGGACATTATTGAGCGTCTTGAAGACCGTATCATTGGTCGTTTCTCATTGCATGATATTTACGATCCGATTTCTGATGAACTGATCTGCGAAGCAAATCAAATGATCGATGAAGACGTGGCAAAGAAAATTGCTGAGACTTCTATCGAACAAGTAGAAATTCGTTCAGTACTTACCTGCGAAACAGGTCGGGGTGTTTGTGCGAAATGTTACGGACGTGATCTTGCCCGTGGTACGGTAGTAGAAAAAGGTGAGGCTGTAGGAGTTATCGCTGCACAGTCAATTGGTGAACCAGGTACTCAGCTAACACTACGTACATTCCACGTAGGTGGTACCGCATCTCGTCTTGAGGCTGATTCACAACACAAAGCGAAATTTGACGGTAAAGTTGAATTTGAAAACGTGCGTGTTGTTGTTTACGACGATGGCGAGGAGGAGCACAGCATTGTGTTGAGCCGTGCAGGTGAACTGAAGATTGTAGATGATGAAGGTAAGGTTCTGATCAGCTACAATGTGCCTTACGGTTCTGAAATGATGGTAGAAGAAGGTGATATGGTTCCAAAAGGTGCACAATTGTGTAAGTGGGATCCATACAACGCATTGATCTACTCTGAAATTGAAGGTACCGTTCAGTACAAAGATATTCACGAAGGATTGACTTACACTGAGGATACCGATGCTCAAACAGGTCACCGTGAAAAGGTGATTATCGATTCTAAAGATCGTGCACTGGTACCTACTATTGCTATCCGTGGAGAAGGCGATCGATTAAGAGAAAGCACACTTCCTGTAGAAACGCATATCGTAGTTCAGGATGGTGAGGCAGTAAGTGCCGGCCAGGTAATTGCAAAGATTCCTCGTGCTACTTCAAAATCGAAAGACATCACCGCGGGTCTGCCTCGTGTTACTGAATTGTTTGAGGCACGATCTCCAAGTGATCCGGCAACCGTTTCTGAAATCGATGGTATTGTTGAAATGGGTGGTCGTAAGCGTGGATCTCAAGAGGTTATTGTACGTTCTAAGGATGGTACTGAAGAGAAAAAATATCTTATCTCTCTTAGCAAGCACATTCTTGTTCAATCAAATGACTTTGTGAAAGCAGGGCAACCTCTTTCTGACGGAACTATTCCTGCACAGGATATCCTGAACATCCTCGGGCCATATGCGGTACAATCGTACCTGGTGAACGAGATTCAGGAAGTTTACCGACTTCAGGGTGTGAAGATCAATGATAAGCATATCGAGGTTATCGTGAGCACCATGATGCAGAAAGTGGAAATCACCGATCCGGGTGATACCATGTTCCTTGAAGGTGATAAGGTTGACCGTTTCGAAGTAAACCAGAGAAATGATGAGTTGATTGGTAAGTTTGTAGTTACCGATGAAGGTGGCAGCGAGCTTAAGAAAGGAACCATCCTGGACAGACGTGAAGTCCGTGACATCAACAACCAGTTGATTAAGGATGATAAGCCGGAGCTTCAAACTCGTGAAGCCGAGCCGGCAATTTCGAAGCCAATCCTACTGGGAATCACAAGAGCTGCGCTATCAACCGAAAGCTGGTTGTCAGCTGCATCCTTCCAGGAAACAACTAAAGTATTAACCCAGGCTTCTATTGAAGCGAAGAAAGACTTCCTGCGCGGACTAAAAGAAAACGTGGTTGTTGGTCACAAGGTGCCGGCTGGTACTGGTCTTCGCGAATACAATGATATTATCGTTGGTTCAAAACGAGATATGGAAGCTGGGGAAGCAGAAGTTGCTCAGGTATTCGAGGCGCTTAGTGGAGACGATAACGATCCGCTTAGCCCGGTTGAATAATTTCAATCTGAGTAAGAAAATTGAAAAGCCCCTTTCGGTCGAGAGGGGCTTTTTTTATAGATTGAAATGTATGTTGATCAGGTAGACTCGCGAATCGAAATGGAGACCGGGATTAGACTTTGCATTCCACTATGTTTTCCCGACTTCTCCATCTTTTCCTTCAGTACCTCAAAGGCTTTTTCACCAAGTACCTGGTAATCGGTTTTGATAGAGGTAATGGTTGGATGCACATACTTGCAAACCGGAAAGTCATCATAACCGGCAATTGCAACATCATTGGGGATTTCTACCCCCCGTTGAGTAGCCATCTTCAAAAACCCAATACACATCACATCATTGGTGGCAAAAATTGCCCGGGGTTTTACCTCCGAGTTTTCATACTCAATAAAAGCATTCACGCCATCTTGAAAGTCAAAGGTGCCATCAAAAGACCAAACCAAATTCATTTGAGGGTTCTGCGTAATGTAATCCTGGAACCCGTTTCGTCGAAGCAGCGACTCATTTCTGCTGAATGGACCATTGATTATTCCGACATCAAAATATCCTCGCTCATGGAAATGCTGAGCCATTAAATACCCACCGGAATAAGAGTCGAAGGTGATGGTATCCAAGATCGGATGTAAGGAGGGGAGTACAGAAAGCAAGGTGAAAGTACTAGGAATCTCGTCTAACAGGCGCTGGTATTCTGATTCTTTCAGGGTTGGTAAAAAAAGAATGGCCGCATCGAAATGAAGAGAGATCAACCCATTTACAAAATCGACGATATCTGTTTTGTTAGGATCCATATCATGCAACGAAATATCAAAAGGGCTTCTCTTTGACGCATCATTTAACCCCGCAAAAAAGGAAGCGTAGAATGCTCCTGGGAAAAAAGTGGTGATCAAAGCCACATGGTACTGAGACTTGAATTGATACTTTGAATTTAAATATGAAATATTGAGTGGGTAGTTGAGTTTCAAGGCAGCCTCGATGGTTTGCTCAACATTCTTTGAATCTGCCCGTGATTCACCTCTCAAAATCCTTGAGATTGTAGAGATAGATAACCCGGTATATTCCGCTATATCCTGTAGTGTAGTTTTATCCAAAACGATTAACCCGAATTGAAGATGAGAAATATTTTCAGGTTAAAGATAAATATTTTTGAATAATGGCGCTTTCGTAAGAATAAATAAAAAAGCCGGATGATTCCGGCTTTAAAAAAGAATGGTCGGGAATTAGTTTTTTGAAGAATCGATGGATTCCAGCAAATGTTCAGCTTCCTTGATCAGGCTTTCCGCTTTATCTTTAGCCTCTTCTACAACAGCCTCGCCTTTTTCTTTTGCTTCAGAAATCAACTTCTGTTTTTCTTTTCTTAGTTCAGAAATTAAATCATTGAGTTCATCGCGGTACGTGCTAAGACGATAGGACAAACGGTCTCTTGTATTTTTTCCACTATCAGGGGCATATAATAAAGCGAGCACGGTGCCTGCCATAGCCCCGGTCAGCAATCCTGCTATAAAGTTTCCTGTTTTACTCATTTTAGACTCCTTTCTTGTTTATTTACTCTAGGATATAAAAAACGCATTCAAATGTAAATTAGCGTATCTAAATATCTGCGGGTGCTAATTGTGTATTAGTAGTTTTTTTGAATAATGATCCAATCCAATTCATGACTTGTTTCAAACCAAGTGAAATGGCAGGAGTAATAAACAGAGTAAACAATACCCCAAAACTCAATCCAAAAATCACTGTTTTAGCAAGTGGTGACCAAATTTCTGCACCAGCACCTAGTTCGAGTGAAAGTGGAATCATTGAACAAATGGTTGTAATTGCTGTTAAGAGCACAGGACGCATTCTTCGTTTACAAGCTTCAAGAATATTTTGCATGAACTCAGAGTCTTTTTGAAGATTGAAGCTCATGCCCCTGGTTCTTAGGTGCATATAATCGACCAGTACAATTCCGTTATTAAGTATGATACCAACCAACATAAACAGGCCGATATTTCCTGTTGTGCTTAGCGGACTTCCGGTCATCATTAATCCAGCTAACGCACCGAATAATGCCATTGGAATACAAAACCAGATTACAAACGGATCCCGGAAATTTTCAAACAACGAAGCCATAATCATAAACATGAGTACGATGGCTGCAATCCCTGCAAACATAAACTGACGTGCGGACTGTTGGCTTTCGAAGCTTGCTCCGGTGAATTCATACCGATATCCCTCTGGTAATACAATTTCTTCGTCGATGAAGCCGGTAATGAGTTCTCTGTATTCCGCTGCATCACCATTGAATTGAATGTTCACGTCCAGCAAAATCTCACGATTTCTTTTTTGATAGGAATCAACGCCCTTGGTCTCAATGAACTCACCCACAGCAACAACAGGAATTCTCTGATCTTCATATTGTAGTACTTCGAGATCAAATAAATCTTCCCGTGTTGTTAAAGCATCTTTTGAAGTTCGGACTTCAATGGGGATTTCACGTCCTTCTGAACGGAAAAAACCGGCCTGGTTACCCAGAGTTTGGGTTCGAAGATTTCCAGCAACGTTGGCTACTCCTGAATTAAGAAGACCAACACGATTTCGGTCAACCACGAATTGTAGCTCTGGGGTTGGATCGGTACGGCCATTATTTACGGAAATAATGTTGGGGTCGTCGAGTAGCCGCTCTTCGATACTGTTAGAAACTTTGAGTAGCTCTTCCATCTCGGGGCCAATGAACGTTAAACGAAGTGAACCTCCGCCAAAGCTAAATCCACGGCCTCCAAAGCGGAGTCCGCCTCCCTCTACCGAGGCCCGGACATTCACTCCCGGAGATACCAATTCCTGTCGTATACTGGCAGCCAGCTCATTACTGGTAATTTCCCGCTCATCAACAGGGACAAGCTTCAAGGAGAAACTACCTCTATTGCTTTGTTCGGTCCATCGGCTCCGTCCTATGTTAGAAACCAGGGTTTCTATTTCCGGCTTTAGAAGAAGTTGTTCTTCAAATTGCTTCATTACCTCTACAGTTTTTACCAATTTGGTACCTTCCTGCAAAGTAATATCTACATCAATTTCCCCGGAGTCGGTTTCAGGGAATCCTTCTTTTTCAACATTGGTATAAAGGAAGTAAGTGCCACCTAATATACCAAAGAGTAACATGGTAGGTATCCACTTGTGATGGAGTATCCAGTTCAGAATAAACCCATATCCGCCCTCTAACTTGTGGATTGCTTTGAAGATCAATCCACCTTTACCGAACTGTTTTACATCCAATGCCAGAACGGCAACAACAGGCACCAAAACAATTGACGAAATAAACGAGATTCCAATGGCAAAGCTGATAGTTAAAGCAAATTCCCGGAATAGAGCACCTTGAACGCCTGTAATAAGAGTAATTGGAATAAATACCCCTAAAGTAGTCAATGTAGAACCAAGTAGGGGTCCAATAACTTCATTGGTTCCTGTTAAAGCAGCTTCAAACTTGCTTAAACCGTCTTCCATTTTTCTAGCAATGCTCTCAGAGACAACAATGGCGTTATCAACCAAAAGTCCAATCGCCAGGGCCAAAGCAGAAATCGTAAAAATATTGAGGGTGAGTCCGGTTGCATACATGGCAGCAAAACAAGCTGAAATTGAAACCGGGATCGAAATAGCAACAACCAGGGAAATTCTCCATCCGCCCATAAAAATCAGGATCACGAAAACCACAACTAATAAGGCGATTAATGAAGATTGGGAAAGGTTGTTAATGGAGTCGTCGATGGCCTGCCCTTCATCACTAAGCAAGCGCAGTTCCACACCCGGAGGCAGTTTCTCGTTAATGGATGGAACTACTACCTTCACCGCATTTACGACATCTAATGTGTTTGCATCGGAGTTTTTTTGAACTTCAATGGAGACGCTGTTATTTCCATTCACATTAACAAGGCTGGTTACTTCAGTGAATCCATCGGAAACTTCGGCCACATCACTAACACGAATAGGGACTCCATTCTCAGATACCTTTACAATAGTATTTCGGATTTCGTCCACTGTTTTATACATCGACTCTGCGCGAACACTATAACTAATGCTCTGAGCCAACACATTTCCCATAGGGAGCTGAGTATTGTTGGTGGAAATGGCATTTTCAATTTCCTGCGGAACCAGGCTGTATTGAGCTAACCTCATGGGTGACACATCCACATAGATTCGTCGTTCAAGTCCACCCCGCGTATCTGCAGAAGCAAGCCCGACAATTCGTTCCAGATTTGGTTCTACAACTTCAATTGCAAGGTTTCTGAGTTCATCTAACCCTTTTAGGCTTGAATTTATGCTCAACTGCATGATGGGTCTGTTTTCCGGATCAAACTGGAAAATGACAGGTTCCCGGGCTTGTTGAGGAAGCTCATCACGAATCTGATCAATCGCTTTTTGAACCTTTAGTTCGGTTTTGCGGATGTCGGTACCCTCGTATAACCGCATAATGATAAATGCATTACCCCGGCTTACCCGTGCTTCTAAGCTTTCAATGCCTTCAATTGCAGATACCGCTCCTTCGATAGGAGTCACTATAATCCGGTCGATATCCTCCGGGGCTACGTTTTGATACCCGGTAGAGATCGCCAAAACCGGAATATTCAGGCTTGGAAATAAGGTGACGCGAAGGTTTGTGAGTGAAAATATTCCAAAGCCGACAACAATCAGCGTACACATAATTACTGAAATCGGTCGGTTTAGAATTCCTCCGGCTAGTGAGAACTTTTTCATGCGAGTACCTCTTCTTGAGCTAGTGGATCTTCTTTGTGGATGGCATCAAAACCAAGTTTGCTTACACCCATATTAATGAGGTTGTAAATACTTGGTACAACAAAAAGCATTAAGAACGTGGACATAGTTAAACCACCTATAACGGTTCTGGCCATTGGGCTCCAGGTTTCAGAGCCCGAACCAATTTCCAGTGCCAGCGGAACCATGGAAAGAATGGTGGTTAGTGCAGTCATCAGGATAGGACGTAAACGACGCGTTGCTCCCTGAACAATAGCCTGGTGTCGATCTAATCCTCTGGCCTGTAAAATCTTGATGTAGTCGATCATCACGATACCGTTATTTACTACAATTCCGGATAGCAGGATTAAACCTACCATGGATGTGACACTTATGGGCGTACTTGTTATCCCAAGCATAATTAACACCCCGGATAGAGCAAGCGGGATTGTGAAAATTATGATGAAAGGCTCCAGCATGCTTTCGAACTGAGAGGCCATCACCATATAGGTGAGGATTCCAGCGATAGCAAAAGCAATGAGCAAGAAATTAAACGATTCAGCTTGCTCCTCCGCAGATCCTGCAAGAGCATATCGGTATCCATCCGGCCACTGAATTTCATCAAGTAGTGTTCTGGCCTGGGCAGATGCTGTTTTAAGATCCACATCATCCAATTCTGTGTAAATCTCGATTACACGCTCCTGGTCGATTCGGGTCACATTGGTTGGCCCTGTATAACGCTCAACGCGAGCAAGGTTACTTAAAGGCATCCATTCGCCAGCAGGTGTTTGAACTTGGATGGTCTCTAAATCTGAGGAGGCCGCTTTTTGGCGAGGATCCAGCTCGACTAATACTTCAAACTCCACACCTTGATCTACAAAACTGGTTGCTATACTTCCCTGGACGGCATCACTAACTGCACTTGCAACCTGATTGGTGTTCATTCCAACCAGCGAAATGCGTTCCCGGTCCATAATCAAGCGAAGTTCAGGCCGTCCCTGATCGGCTGTACTGTAGGCACTTACTACACCTGGGATTTCAGTCAATCGTTCTTTTACCCCATCAGAGAGCGTCTTTTTTATGTCGGGATCATATCCATAGACCTGAACGATCAGTCCGTTTTCGCCATCCGGGCTAAGGGGATCAATAACAATTTCCTGTACATCAACCCCGGGGACAATCTGAATGTCTTGCAATACTTGATTTACGATATCAAATTGTGTTCGGTCTCTTTCATTTTGAGGAACTAACTCCACCCGAACAGTTCCTGTAAATCCACCGGGGTTGTCTGCCCCTTCAATACCTTCTTTATCTCCGTAATCAGAAACAATGATTCTTGCTTCTGGCACCGTTCTTTGGAGAACACTTTCTACCTGTTTGATAGAACGTTCCAACTCAAGCAGGCTTACTCCGGGCTCACGACTTACTTCTAAGGTGAATGCATTTTCATCCACGCGAGGGAAAAATTCCCCACCAAGGGAATTGAAAATAGGTAGCGTGATAACAAAGAAAAGTACAGCTGTAAAAATTACAAGTCCGCTTCTTTTTAAAGATGCATCCAATTGGCGGGAATAGATACTTTCAAGTCGCTCGAGAAGGTTGCTGAAGAAAGTAGCCAGACGATTATCCGACTGAAATTTCGATTCTCCATCTTTAAAGAATTGAGAGGTCATCATCGGTATCAGGGTCAATGCAACCAACGATGATACTGTCAGCGAGAACGAAATCGTAAGGGCAAGGTCCCGGAACAGGAATCCTGCAATACCTGGTACAAACAGAATAGGAAGGAAAACCACAAGAGTTGTCAGTGTGGATATTACTACCGGAACAGCCACTTCTTTGGCTCCCATTACAGCTGCCTCCCTTCGGTTATGACCTTCTTCCCGGAATCGGAAAATATTCTCCAAAACTACCACGGCATCGTCCACAACAAGTCCCACAGCAAGAGTGAGCCCTGATAACGAAATGATATTCAAACTTAGATTCGCAAAGTCCATCACCGCGAAGGTGGTTATGATGGATACCGGAATCGAAATAGCAATAATCAATGCAGAACGGCCACTTCGTAGAAAAGCAAGCAGGATAAGAACCACCAAAATGATAGCCTGTAAACCAGTAAGCAACAGGTTCTGGATCGACATTTTGATGAATTCTGCTTTGTTGGTTAGAACCTGGACCTGGATATCCTCAGGAAGACTTGCTTTGATTACCTCAAGGTTGGCAATTACTTCTTCAGCAGCGACTACCACGTTGGCGTCACTTTGTCGGTAGATATTTAAAATGATTCCATCTTCACCATTAACCTGCACATTTCCAATAGGTTGAGCGATGCCATCCTGAACATCCGCTACATCTCTTAAATACAATGTTTGTCCATCCCGAACTTCAACCACCGTATTCATAATTTGCTCTACAGTCTTTAGTTCGCCCATTGTACGGAGTGAATACACCGTATTTCCTTCAATCAATTGCCCTGCAGGAACCTGGATGTTTTCAGCATTGAGACGACTGGATATATCAGCAATAGTGACATCATACAGTCTCATTTTTTCCGCATCGATGGTCACATTTATTTGGCGTTCAAGTCCACCGGATGTTTCTGCAGATGCGATTCCATTTACCCGTTCAATCCGCTGTTCCAACACTTGTGTGGCATAGGTTCGTAAATCACGGGATGAACGTACATCTGAAGTAACCGCGAGTACAACTATAGGCTCCTGGTTTGGGTCGTAACTGAAAACAAGGGGGGTTTCAGCATCTCTGGGAATAGTTCTTGTTACAAAGCCCAGCTGCTTCCTCACGTCATTTTCTGCTTCATAAAGATCAGTTCCCCAATTAAAATTGAGTTTTACAACCGAAGCTCCCTGGCTGGAAAGTGAACGAACTCTTCGGATTCCGCTGATACTTCCTACCTGCTCTTCAATAGGGCGTGTAACCAGTGCTTCGATATCCTCGGGGGCAACACCTTCATAACCAGTATAAATCGTAATGGTAGGAAAGCTAACATCCGGATAGAGATTCAACCTAAGTTGACTTACTCCAAATATGCCAAACCCGATCAGGATCAGGCTGGTCATTAAAAAAGTAATCGGGCGTTGAACCGCCAGTTTTGATAAGCCGCCCATCTTAGTTGCTTGATGAATTTGCGGTTCTTAAACTATCCATATAGGCCTGACGCTCTTCCTGGGACATATTTGCCATTCTCTGACGCATTTTTTGGCGGTCTTCGTCACTCATATTAGCAAAAGCCGCCCTGGCACCGCCAGCAGTCTGGGGTCGCGCTTGTTGGCCATTTCCACCTCCGCGGCTGGCTGCATCCCATCCTGTGGATCCGCCACCTGCAACAGATGTTCCTGCCGGAGAGCTAAAATCAGCTCCGGAAGCAACACGTATCTTTCCGCCATCTCTCAGGCTTGTCTGGCCGGTAACGATAATGTTTTCTCCGGGTCTTAGTCCTGCAATTATTTCAATACGATCTCCTTGCTCGATCCCTAATTGAAGCTGCCGTAATTCTGCAACTGAATCACCAACAGATACAAAAACAGAATATGTTCTATCCAGGGTGATGGTATTTGATTCGGGTTCCACAACAGTCTCTACTTTTTCAACAAGAGCGCTACGTGGAACAACGATAGCACGGGGCTTATAATCGATATCAATCACGTTTTCTGTGAGCACTCCAGGGTAAATGCTGGATCCTGTTGATGTAAGGCTGATAACGACTTCACCGAGTCCTGTTGTTGGATCCAATTGAGGACTTTTTCTACTAATGATACCTTCTGCAGATGTTTCAGCCTCGTTAGACACGCGAAGGTTTACCGGTTGTCCAATTTTAACGAATCTCCAATCCTGTACCGGTAAGAAAACACGGGTCTCATATCCAACAAGGTTAGCAATCTCAAAGATTGGTTGCGCTGATGAGGCCACATCACCTTCTTCACCGGTTCTGGAAGTAATCACTCCACGTACCGGTGAGCGAATTTCGGTGAAGGCAAAGTTTTCTTCAGCTTGTGTCAATGATGCTTTGGCAGACTCAAGAGCGGCTACCGAGCTTTGATAAGTAGCTTCTGCAACCTCGACCTCAGCAATGCTTACAAGCTCTCGTTCGACAAGCGTTCTCTGTCTGTAATAAGCTGAGCTATCCCGGGAAACAGCAATTCTACTTTGGGATACCTGGGCTTCAGCCTGGAGTAATTGATCTCTGAAAGTTGCATCATTAATTTTAGCGAGTAATTGACCAGATCGGACAGTGTCGCCTAAATCAACATAAAACCGGGTAATGGTGTTTGAAATCTGGGGTGTAATGGCGATTACGTCCTGAGCTTTTACCGTTCCAAAAGATCGGACTTGTTCTGCAATAGGTTGTAACGAAACCGTTTGGGTTTCAACGCTGGTAGTACGGTTTCCACCGCCTCCCCAGCCGCGACTATCCCAGCCACCGCCAGGACGTGATGAAGAATTATCGGAATCAGAGCCGCTGCAGCCTAAGAATATGAATGATACAAATAGTGCCGAAAAGAAGATTTTTTTCACAGAATTTTGGATAATTTAAATTTTGCCTCTATGACTGTTAATTTCGCCAAATAGTTCAGTTTTAAGTGTTTTTGCCTTGTAAAAAAAAGAAACACATCATTTACAAATTGAAAAGTTTTGCAAGGTTGTTTTGCGTACTTTCTCGCAGTTCTAAACCACTCTAAAAACTATTCAAATGAAATTTTTTATTGATACTGCCGATCTCGATGAAATCAAAGAAGCCAATGATCTGGGAGTACTTGATGGTGTTACAACCAATCCAAGCCTGTGTGCGAAAGTAGGAGTACGGGATTTCGAAGGGCATATCAAAACAATATGCGATATTGTGGAAGGGGATGTTTCTGCGGAGGTTGTCTCAACCACTTATGATGAGATGGTAGAAGAAGGCCGACGAATCGCTAAGATTGCAGATAATGTAGTTGTGAAAATTCCGCTTATTAAAGACGGAATTAAAGCGATTAAGACTTTTTCTGAAGAAGGAATTAAAACCAACTGTACGCTTTGTTTCTCATCAACCCAGGCTCTTATTGCGGCCAAAGCCGGGGCCACTTACATATCTCCTTTTTTGGGTCGCCTGGATGATATTTCCACGGACGGAATGCAATTAATCAGAGATATCGTAGAAATTTACCTGAACTATGGATTTGCTACCGAAGTGCTTGCTGCAAGTATTCGTCATCCGATGCATGTGGTCGAGTGTGCTAAAGCCGGTGCGGATGTAGCGACTATGCCGTTAAAAGTAATTACGGGATTATTGAAACATCCTCTTACAGATAGCGGGCTGGAACGTTTCTTAAAAGACTGGGAAGATTTGCAGGCCAGTTTAAAGTAATTTGTTCATAGGCGATATTGAGAATATCGCCTTTTTTATTCGGGTTTAATTGGTTGCAAAGCAGTACTTTAGATAGAGTGCTTTTTAAAATACAAGGAGAGAAGAGATGAAGAAATTAAACCTGCTCATTCCATTTTTTTTGGTGCTATTTAGTTCTGCAATTTTAGCACAAAGTGACTCAGGATTTAGTTTAGAAACCTATCAACAGTTTTTAAACTCAAATCAAAACCTGTCTTTCGAAGAGTTGGTTGAAATGTACCCGGCAACTGATTTTGTTTCTGGTGCACCTTCCACATTCAGTAATGCTCTTTTTGCAGATTCTGTGTACAAATACTACCAGTTCACGGAAGATGAGATTGATGTAATGGAGCGGAATGGATTTATGGTTTCGGATCGAATTCGCTATAAAAGTTTCGGGGAAGCTTTTATGTCTATATACAAGCGAGATTTGCCGGTCTATATCTCGAGCGATGCTATTCTTCATGCCATTCACATGTCATATTCAAATATCTTAAGTACGCTGGAAGAAGAAGTGCTATTCAATTCGTTAGATACACTCCTTTCAAGTCTGCATAATCAATTAGGAGAACTTGATGATACTTACGGGGATAGTCCGATCATGGAAACCAGCTTAAAAGATTTGGATGTGTATTTATCGGTTCCCAGAATTTTGCTTGGAAATAATGTTGACCTCTATTACGCATCAAACCAGGAACGGGTTGATACCGTATTATACTTTATTGACAAGGAATCGCTTTTTCGTTATCCACTATTTTCTAAAGTACCCAGGGACTTAGATTTCAGCCAATTCACCGTTCGGGGCCACTACACTCAATCTGAAAAGCTATCCAAATATTTTCAGGCGATGATGTGGCTTGGCAGAACGGAATTGTACCTGATTGTTCCTGAATCCATCAAATACAATGGACTGTCTCAGGCAGAAAAAGACAGCATCGGTCAACGTCAAACGATTACATCTTATTTAATCGAGGAAGCATTCCTGAATGAGAGCACTTCTGATTCTTTTCGGGAAATCGATGATATTATCAGTTTTTTTGTCGGTGAATCAGACAATGTACTTCTCGATCACCTTAAATATTTGAAACAGATAGTCAATTTTGAGGATGTTTCAGCATTGGCGGATTTGGAAGTATATAAATCGTTCAGAGATGCACTTATAAATGAGCCTTTTGCAGATCAAAGTATTCTCTCGCAGGTACTGGTTCAGGATCCGTTATCTCCTGAAGGAATTAAGCCGGCTTCGGCTTTCCTGTTGTTGGGCCAGCGATTCATCATCGATTCATACATTCTTGGAAATGTAGTTTTTGATAACATCCCAAATAATGTGAAAAGGATGCTCCCGGAAAGCGCAGATGCAATGTTTGCTCTTGGTAATGATGATGCACTTGCATTGCTCGAACGAGATTTAAAGGAATACGGATACTCACTGAACCTCGCCGGTCTCCGCTATTTAATTGATAGTTACGAGCAGGAATACTGGGAGGCTACTTTCTTTAATCTATGGTTGGAGGCCATCCGCCAGTTGAGTCCTCCACAGGAAAGAACAACACTGCCGCTATTTGCACAGACGAAGGCATGGTCCGATAAAACTTTAAACACGCAAATGGCAGCCTGGGCACAGATTCGGCACGATAACTTGCTCTATGCGAAACAGTCATACACAGGAGGGCCTGTGTGTGAATTTCCATACAGTTATGTTGAACCGAATCCGGATTTCTTTGATGCGATGGCTAATCTTGCGGTCGTTTCCAGGGTCAGGTTTTCTGAGCTCTCGGCGATTCCCCCACACTATAAGTCCTATATTGACAGGTATTTTGAAGGAGTAGAAAATGTAAATAAGCAATTATCCCAAATAGCAGAGAAGCAACTCGAAGGAATAGAATTATCGGATGATGAAATTCTCTTTTTGCAAGAAATGATGCATGAAGATTTTGTTGGGTGTGTTACCGAGATTACGGGCTGGTATAAAGATTTATTTTTTAACGGAGAAGTAGATCTTTTGAAAGAAGATTTCATTGTTGCAGATGTACACACTTCCCCGTTTAACGAACAAGGGGTTATTGTAGGTTGGGTGAAGCATATTGGGACTGGTCCCCTCAACCTGGCAACGATCGTTACTGAACTCGCAGATGGACAAAATTATGTTTTCGTAGGACCGGTAATGAGTTACTATGAACATACGAGTATCAATTTCAAACGCTTGACTGATGAAGAATGGGTGCAGACTTTTGAAGTTGATCCTATTGCACTGCGACCCGAATTCACAGAGAGCTTTGTAGTTAGTAATGGCGAATTCTATTACGACACCCGCGATTTTATTCCCACTTCAAGCGATTCTGATCAGAAGCCAGATATTCCACAAACCATCGAGTTAAGTCAAAATTATCCCAACCCGTTTAATGCGGGCACAATGATCGGGTTTCGAATTCCTGTTGTTCATTCAGGAAAATTGGTTAAGCTTGAGATTTTCAATGTACAGGGACAGCTTATAGAGACTTTGGTTAATACTGATTTAACGTCAGGAAATTACTCTATACGCTGGAATTCGGAGGTAGCAAGTGGTACCTATTTCTATCGATTGACAGTTGGATCAGAAACCCAACTCAACAAAATGCTGCTAGTTAAGTAGTTATTTCGGTTGAATAGCGATATAGTCGATTTCCAGATTGAAGGAATCCGCTTTCTTCTCTTTGGAAATAAAACCAAGCCTGAAAAATTCTTTCGATCGGGCGTCACGTAATGTTTTCCCGGTAAAATCGCCCAGACGGGTTTCTTTAAGCCTATTTACCGGGATTCTTATGGTTACCCATTCATTATCTGTAGTTTCCAATTCATAAGAGTAATAGGGCATCCAGAATCGGCGATTCTCTTCCAGCATTAATGCGAAATTCAGTCCGGTTAATCGGTAGCGGAGTTCAATAAACTCAGCTCCGGACAGATCAATTCGCTTAGGATAGCTTCTTATTGAAGCAAATCCACCATTATTTTCAAATGAGATTTCTCCCTGAAATAAGATGGAGTCGTTGGTCAAATAAGCCTCTCCAATTGACCGCCCACCCATAACCCCGTCGTTAATAATCAGCCAGTTTGAACCGTCTTTTGACGCTCCAAAATCGTAGGTAATCGAACTGGAGAAAATGAGTAGAAGAATTAAACTGATCATAATTTTATAGGGTACTGTTTATTAACTACGAAAATAATTCTTAGATGGATTTTATTGGATGAAGTAAAGCCGTCGGAACTTAATAGGCTTCAAACTTGTGTATTTTATAAATCAAGATGACTATGCATTCGATCAAGAATATTGTTCTGGGAGTAACCCTTTTCTTAATTGTCTATATAATCCTGTCTACTATCCAAGGAGTTCCCACCCAATTAATAATCGGGATGTTTAGTCTAAGTCCCTTTGTTGTTATTTACATGGTATTCAGAATTCTTACCTCCGGAGTTCCGTCAGAATCCACTTTCGAAGATTCTTTTTATGAGGATGCCGGTGCAAGAACAAATGTGAGCTAAGCAGGACCAATCAAATTCTGGGCAATAATACTACTTGAAAGAACACCGGGAAGTCCAGCTCCAGGATGAGTACCCGCACCAACGAAATACAGGTTCTCCACATCTTCCGATCGGTTATGAGGCCGGAACCATGCCGATTGAGTCAGGATTGGTTCCACAGAAAAAGCGGATCCTTTATAGCTGTTCAGGGTATCCTGAAAGTGAAGAGGATCGATATAGTGTTCCGCGACCAGGTTTTCTTTTAATCCGGGCAGGTAATTCTCCTCCAAAAAGTCCATAATCCGATCCCGATATACGGGAGCAAATTCACTCCAATCCGTACCGCTGTCTAAATGCGGAACCGGGGAGAGCACATAAAATCCTTCATGATCAGGTGGTGCGATACTGCTATCTGTGATGGTTGGCATATGCAGATATAGAGAGAAATCATCGGCAACATGCTTCTTGTGAAAGATATCATCCAGCAAGGCTTTATAGCGCGGGCCAAGAATGATGTTGTGATGAGCCAATCCTGAATCCAGATACCTCTTTTTAGTACCGAAGTAAATCACAAAAAGAGACATACTATATTTCGTACGCTCGATTTTTCGATCTGTATATTTTTTTCGATGGGTTGGATTCACGAGATTTTTGTACGTGAATGCGACATCTGCATTCGATACTACGATATCAGCATCCAGTCTTTCTCCATTTTTTAAACGAACTCCACTTGCTCGTCCGCTTTTGACCAGGATTTCATCAACTTCCGTATCAAGGTGAATGGTCCCACCTTGCTCTGTAATCAATTTTTCGAAAGCACCTACAATCGCACCGGTTCCTCCCATTGCATAATGTACTCCCCACTCTCTTTCCAGGTAGTGGATCATCGCGTATATAGAAGTAGTGTCAAAGGGATTTCCACCAACCAGGAGTGGATGAAAAGAAAAACACATTCTCAGGAAATCATCTTTAATAAACTGAGCCACGTAGTTATATACATTCTTGTATGATTGTAGCTTGATTAGGTCTGGTGCAACCTTCAGCATATCAGAGAATTTTAAAAACGGCTGATCAGCAAGTTCTGTAAAGCCCTTATCGAAAATGGCTTTTGTGGTTCCTAGAAATCGCTCATACCCTTCTTTGTCCGATGGGTTCCTTTTATCTATTTCTTTAAGGGTGAATTCATGATCATTATTATAATCGAAACTGACTCCGTTATGATCAAAAATCCGGTAAAAAGGATCGCAGGGTACAAATTCTACATAGTCTGACCGTCTTTTACCTGCTGCCTCCCAAATATCATCAAACATGAATGGTGCTGTAATTACCGTTGGCCCCCCATCAAATTTAAATCCGTTTTTCTCGTATACATAGGCCCGACCTCCCAGCTTATCTCTCTTTTCTAGAATAGTAACGTTATGGCCGGCAGATAATAATCTGGAAGCAGCACCTAATCCACCAAAGCCGCTTCCAATGATGATGATATTTTTTTTCATGGAGATCTTGAATTCGATTACGGGGCTATAACCGCAATTCAAGCATCATCAATCCCGGAAGAAAGAATTAATCGTTCTCTACCTGTTTTACGAAACCGTCTAATCCGTCAGCTTTTAGTTTTTCAAGATCAGCAGCTGCCTTTTCCGGATCTTGATACAGGCCGTAAACCACGCGGAAAAAGGGCGTCCCGTTTACAGTAACACGTTCAACCCGGCTACCTTCGATGGTGGATGATTTTTGCTGAGCCTGATCTTCCCGGGTGAACGAAGCGAGTTGAATCGTATAGTTCGCTACTTTTAGATCAGTAACTCTTGAGTTTTCGAGATCGCCTTTAACCAGGTATAGTCTGACACGTGCAGTTCCGGGACCTATCATATCGATCTCAGTTGCAGCAGCGCGGGAAAGATCGATAATGCGATCTTTTGCGAAAGGCCCCCGATCATTTATTCTTACCCGTGTAGTTTTTCCATTATCAAGATTTTCGACTACGACTTCTGAGTTAAATGGTAATGTTCGATGGGCTGCGGTCATCCCATCCATATCATAAGTCTCACCATTTGCAGTAAGTTTTCCATGAAAATTTGGCCCGTACCAGCTGGCTACGCCTGTTTCAATAGCATTGTTGGAACCTTTTGCGCCAGCTGCTTCTCCTTTGGTTTTAGGTACGATTCCGCAGCCTGTAGTTATAAGTAGGAAAGAGCATAAGAATGCCAGAGCAAATTTAGATTGAAACATTAGGCGTAGTTGTAGATGAGTTTGCGAAATATATTGTCAATTTGGTAAAGATTAAATCCCCGAGATGCGAAAATTTAATTTGAGGCTGTCTTTTTGACTAAATGGGGCTGGTTTTTTAGGAGAAAATTAAAGGATTATTTAGTTCGATTTTGCTTCCAACATTGAATTTATATTCAACATGAATATGTGGTTTTTTGATTAAAGGGTTCTAATATTTGGAAAACCAAACCTAAAAGTTTATATACCTACTCATTAAAAAATCAGACAAATAATACAGTGAAAAAGACAATAATCTTTGCTCTGTTATTTGTAGGGGTTTCATTCGGTTCAAATGCTCAAACTTTAATTTCTTCGGCTGGGGGTATACTCACATCAGAAAACATAAGTTTGAATTTCTCGGCGGGTGATGTTTTTACTGCATCTTTATCAGGAGAAAATGTCAGCCTTTCGGGTGGATTTGTAGGAGTGACAGATTTAATTATTACTTCAAATGAGGGCATAGAGCTGGATTTACCCGCTCGTTTTGAATTAAATCAAAACTATCCAAACCCATTTAACCCATCTACAAATATTCAGTTTTCCCTACCTAAAACTTCGAATGTAAAACTGGAAGTTTTCAACTCAATAGGGGTGTTGGTTGCTACTCTGATTGATGACCAAAAGCAAGCCGGATTCCATACCATCCGCTTTGATGCATCAAGATATTCGAGCGGCATGTATTTCTATAGGTTAATTGCGAATAATGCAGTTATCTCTACAAAAAAAATGATTTTAATTAAATAATACTTAGGATTTTTATAGAATGAAAAAAGCTACAAAGTTCATTTCAAATTTAGTTGTTCTCCTATTTATTTCGATGGGAGTTATGGCGCAGGTCCCCCAGGGATTTAATTTTCAGGCAGTTGCTACTTCTACTGATGGATTGCCAATTTCTTCACAGGAAATCGGTGTACAAATTGAAGTTGTAAAAGGTACGGAAGACGGTGAAGTAGTTTATACAGAATCCCATTTGGTGACCACGAACTCTGTTGGGTTATTTCAAATAGTTATTGGTGAAGGAACCCCTGCTGAAGGAAATAGTTTTAATGGAATTAATTGGGGAAACGACAATTATTTTGTGGGGTTTGGGGTCGATTTAACGAATACAGGATCTTTTGAAAGTTTGGGAAAAACCAGGTTGTTGTCCGTCCCATATGCTCTTTTGGCTCACGATGTGATAAATGAAGGTCCCGGGGGAGGTGACGGTGAATTAATTACGGAAATCGATCTTGACGCAACCTTGGACACTGCCTTTACCGTTAGAATGTCTGGCGATGAGGGAGCTGTAAATAACTCTGCAATAATTGGTGAGGCGAGTACTGCAGGTACCAATATCGGTGTAGAAGGTAAGGCTGTATCTCAGTTAGGTAGTGATGCTTTTCAGGTAGGAACGTACGGTGAAGCTGGTGGGGAAGGAACAGGTACCCATGTGGCAGTGTTTGGTTCTGCCGTTGAAGAAGAAGGAACCGGTGGGATTCGCTACGGCCTCTACGGCCAGGCTCTATCAAAAGGCCGCGAAAACATTGGAGGTTTTGGTATTGGTTTAGGTGACGGAGATGGCGAAATTGTACTACGAGGAGACGAATTCGCAGGTGGTGATTTCAATGTTGGAGGCTTCAATGTTGGCCTGGTCGGGTTTTCAAGACAAAACCTAAATGGGAATATAGGTGTTCGTGGATATGTGTACGGAGAAAGTGGCCAGCGGAGTAACCGGGCGTTACAAGCAGAGGCCAGAACAACCGCAGAAGGTGTTAATATCGGAATGCAGGCACTCGTAAGTGGATCTCTGACTGAGAATATTGGGATTGAAGTGGATGTGTACGATGAAACTGATTCCAAAAACCTTGGGACTGTGCTAAATGTTGGCGGGAGTACTACATCAAATATCGGATTAATAGTAAATGCGGATACTGCAGCTATGTTAAACGGAGCCACCGTTGTAAACGGTGATCTAATCGTAAACGGGCTAATCAATGGTGGAAATGCCGGAGGTGGTTTCACGGATTTCATAGAAATAAACACCGATGATAATACCAAGCAAGACTCTTTGACCATCATCAGAGTTGGTTCGGAAGCAGAAAGCGAGTTCGCTTATGGACTAAATGCGATTGGCTTTTCGTCCGGGAGAAACCGGCCTGTTACAGGACAAATCAGAGAGGATGCGTCCAATAATGCCAGTCAATATGCGGTAAGTGGTCGAGCCGATGGACCTGGTGGAGGAACACATATTGGTGTATTAGGTTCAGCTGTAAATACGGATGCTGCAAACGGTGGTACCCGTTACGGATTGTATGGTCAGGCCGCTTCGCAATCAAAATTCAATTTCGGTACGTTTTCTTTTGCAACAGGAGCAGGCAGTGGAGAGCTTGTTGCAATTGGAGATGAAGTGGATGGAAACTTCGGTTCATTTAACATTGGTTACGGAACCTATGTTGAAGGAAACCCGAATGGGAATACTGGTTTAGACATTGCAGTCGGAGGTGATCAGGGTTCAAGAATTAATATCGGTGCTGAAGCAAGGGTATCTACAACTTCATCGGCTCAAAACTCCGGAATCCAGACCTTTGTTAATGGATCAAGTACATTAAACAGAGGGTTTTTTGGGTATGTGAACGGTGACAACAATAATGTTGGAATGGATATTACTGCAGAAGGAGGTACTTCAAACATTGGTCTAATCGTAAACGCAGATACCGCCGGGGTTTTTAACGGGAAAGTAGATGTAAATGGAAATGTCAATGTGAGCGGTACATTAACTGCACAAACCGTTACGGAGCTATCTGACGCCCGTTATAAAACAAATGTATCTGTTTTGAACAATTCACTTGAGAATACTCTGAAATTGCGCGGTGTAAGTTACAATTGGGTCGACGTAAATAAATCCGCAGAAACTCAGATCGGAGTTATAGCACAGGAAGTGGAAGCAATTTATCCTGAGTTTGTCCGCACTGATAATGAGGGAATGAAATCCGTAAACTATTCACAAATGGTCGCGGTACTGATAGAAGCGGTAAAAGAATTAAATGATAAGGTTGAAGCTCTGGAATCAGAGAATTCAGTTCTAAGAGCCCAGCTTGATGACATCGAAACCATGAAATCTCAAATTAACCGTTTATTGACAATGATTTCTGAATCAACAGAAAATATTTCAGTAACAGGGGATAAGTAAACGCAGATTGTTTAGTTTATCAGAACCCGGATGATGAAACATCATTCGGGTTTTTTTTGTCTAAGTCAGTTTATAAAGAATAGATTCATCAATGAGTGTAACGCTGCTTCTTATTGGAATTAATGTGCTTGTGTCATTGGCTGCATTTAATATGCCAAGATTGATGGAAACCGGAATGTTCATGCCCTATCGGGCTATTCGTAAGAACACCTGGTATGAACTGATTACTTCAGGATTTCTGCATGGAGGGTATACGCATCTGGCATTTAATATGATTACCCTGTTCTTTTTTGGTCCCGTACTGGAGCGATCTATAGGAGAGGTTCATTTTCTAATTTTGTATTTTACCGGATTGCTAGCCTCTTCTATTCCATCGCTCATTCGACATAGGGATAACCCTTCGTATGCTACAATAGGCGCTTCCGGAGCTGTTGAAGCAGTTCTTTTTGCATTTATCGTGATCTTCCCATTCGAGCCGCTCTATATTTTCTTTATTCCAATAGGAATCCCAGCTATTATTTTTGGAGCCCTATTTGTGTGGTATAGTATTTGGGCCAGTAAAAAGGAGGGCAAGATTAACCATGAAGCCCATATTGGTGGAGCAGCATGGGGATTAATCTACATGTTTGCTTTTGTACCAAATACCATCGACCATTTTTTAACAGTATTTGGATTTTATTAAAGGGATGAGCTTCCCCATCCCCTATATGAATTTACCCGTTGGTTGTCCGGAACTCTTTCATAAAAGAAACCAGTGCTTCTACACTTTCAAGGGGACAGGCGTTGTAAATACTGGCACGAATTCCTCCAACACTTCTATGGCCTTTTAGCGCATCCAACTGGTGCTTTTTAGCCTCTTCCAGAAATTTTGCTTCGAGATCTTCCGAAGCCAACCTGAAACAGACGTTCATATTAGATCTTGAATCCGTTTCTGCAGTACCTCTATAAAAATCATCGGAGTCAATTTCATTGTATAGAAAGGCGGCTTTGTTTTCATTTAAGGATTTGAAATAGTTAAGCCCGCCTTTTTCCTGTATCCAATCCAAAACCAGTCCGACCATATACACTCCAAAAACGGGTGGAGTGTTAAACATTTTCCCGGCATGGGTATTGTAATTCATCATTGTAGGAATATCTGTTCTTCCAGCTTCGGCCAAATATTTTTTATTTACAATCACGATGGTAACTCCAGCAGGACCAAGATTTTTTTGGGCACCTGCATAGATTACTCCGTATCTGGAAATATCGATAGGACGGGACAGGAAATCAGAGCTTGCATCACAAACTAAAGGCACACCATTAGTCTCTGGCTCAGAAGCGAATTGAGTACCGAAAATGGTATTGTTTGAGGTAAAATGAACATACTTTGCATCCGCAGTTAGATTTAGTTCCTCATTTTTTGGGATACGGTTAAAGTTGGAGTCAGCACTGGAGAATGCTTCATTTACGGCACCGAAATACTTTCCTTCTTTAATAGCCTTAGTACTCCAGGTCCCAGTATTGATGTAATCTGCAGTTTCTCCTTCTCCTAAGAAGTTAAAAGGCACAGTTAGAAACTGGGTGCTGGCTCCGCCCTGCAGAAAAAGTACTTCGTAATCATCTCCTAAGCCAAGAATATCTATTAATTGCTTGCGGGCATGAGCGTCTACTTCAACATAATCTGCTCCTCGATGTGACTTTTCGATAATAGAAGTTCCGCCTCCCCGATAGTCAACAAATTCTTCCTGAGCTTTTTTAAGTACTTCGAGAGGTAAAATAGCCGGACCGGCACTAAAATTATGAATTCTATTCATTATGATACTTGATGATGTGTGTGATTAAAAGGTGTGAACCAAAAGGCCTGATCTCAATTTAGGTTCAAACCAGGTCGACTTTGGCGGCATTAACTGCCCTGCATCTGAAACAGCTATTAATTCTTCGATGCTGGTAGGGAACAAACTGAACGCAAGTTTAGCTTCACCGGAATTAACCTTGCGCTCCAGTTCTTCAATACCGTGAACTCCTCCAACAAAGGAGATATTCTTATCTGTTCTTTGATCGGTAATTCCAAAAAAGGGATCCAAAATAAATTCTTGCAGTCGCGCTACATCCAACTGAGATTCAATATCAGAATGTCTTGAAGGAGGTAATGTTAGACTGTACCATGTTGAATTGAAATAAAAGCTGATGGTGCCCCGCCGTGACGGTACAGGATTCGCTCCTTCTTCAATCTTAAAATTTCGAAATAGCTTTTCGATGGTATCAGCATTTACATCGAAAATAATTCGATTGTAAGCCAGAATCTGAACCTCATCGATGGGAAATAAAACAGCAGGGAACTTAACAGCTTCAGGGTGTTCACCAAGGTTTACTTCTCTTGCGGCCCGGGACGCACTTGCACAACGGTGATGACCATCCGCTACATATAGATTTTCAATGGATTCGAAAGCAGAAATCATTGATTCACTGTTATCCAATTTCCAGATGGAGTGCTGGACTTCATCCTCAACCACAAACTGATATATAGGTGGTAGTTGAGTGGTTGACTTCAGAGTTTCAGTAATAGCGTCTGTAGACCTAAAGGTAAGCATTACCGGTTCTGCATGAGCTTCCTGGGTGACAATATGTTTGGTGCGATCATCTTCTTTGTCCGGCCGGGTTAATTCATGCTTTAAAATTATACCGTTTTCATAGTCTTCAACCGAGACACAGCCGAATATTCCAGTTTTTACCTTGTCATGCCATTGTAATTGGTAAACATATAACGAAGGCTGTTCCTCCTGTACAAAAAAATCTGAAGACAAAAAGTTGTTCAAATTCTCTCTTCCCTTTTCATAGACTTCCTGAGCATAGGTATTAACGTCCTTGCTAAAATCCGATTCGGGACGAATTACCTTCATAAAGCTGTTCGGATGTTCTACCAGAATTTCTTTTGCTTCATTCGAGTGTACAACGTCGTAAGGTAAACATGCTATTTCTGTAACAAACTCAGGGTTTGGTCGCCATGCCTGAAAAGGTTTAAGTATCGCCATCCAATTCTTCTTTTTAAGTGCGATTAAGGTAATGAAAAATGTTCTTTATTAAGTTTAAATCACCATAAATTTGAGAGCGAATTAAAACACAAAAGAATTTTATGATGAACGATGGAGCTTTAAATCAGGAACAGCAAGATCAACTGTTATTCATGATGCTAATTCAGCAACATCAGCAGATCGGTATGATGGGCCTGGGGAAACTAAAGAATCCCGCAACGGATAGTATTGAAAGAGATTTAGCCTCAGCTAAGTACGCGATAGATACATTAACCGTATTGGATAAGTTTACGACTGGAAATCTCCCAAAGGAATTGAAAGGTTTTCTGGACCAGGTTCTGACTACGCTTCGCTTGAATTATGCGGATGAGGCTGCCAAAGACGGAGAGGAATCTACAGAAGGAAGCAGTGAAGAAAACGCTTCTGATGCCTGAGAAAATTGCAGCAGCCGGAGGAGTGGTATTCAAAATTTTAGAAGAGCAGGTTTCCATTTTACTAATTTACAGGAACGGATTTTGGGATTTACCGAAGGGTAAACTTGAAGAAAATGAGTCCATCCCAATGTGTGCTGCCCGGGAAGTTGCAGAGGAGACCGGAAGTACTATTCCAATGATTCTGAGTTCTTTAGGAACCACCTATCACGAGTATGATCAAAAGAGTATTCATTATGGTAAGACTACGTTTTGGTACTCTATGATATTTACTCAGGATCAGGAATTAACGCCCCAGATTGAAGAGGGAATAGAATCTATAAATTGGATCGAGTTAGACAATGCCATTCATAAGGTTGGGTTTGATAATTTGAAAGAGGTATTGGTCCGCTTTAAAAACTGGATGGCATAAAAAAACCCTCACATCAAAGATGAGAGGGTTTAAAAACTGTCGAACTAAATTAGTTCTGCAAGCGGAATACAATTGGTAACGAGTATTGTACTCTCACTGGGCGACCACGTTGCATGCCTGGGCTGAACTTGGCTTGTTTAACTGCTTCGAGAGCAGCTTCGTCACAACCACCGCCTATGCCACGGATAACTCGTGGGTTTTCCACTTCTCCTCGTTCATTTACAATAAACTGAACAGTAACACGGCCTTCAATACCGGCACGACGTGCCATTTCGGGGTACTTAACTTTTCTTTGAAGTTCAGCTAAACCACCTTGAAGTACCGGCATGTTTTCAACAACCACGAAGAAGTCTTCCTCTTCCTCAGCTGGAGGCGGAGGAGGAGGTGGTAAATCCATTGGTCCGTCAAGATCAAATTCTAAGTCCAAATCTACTACGTCATCCTCGATGATTTCGTCGTTAGGAACCTCAACAGGTACTGGTGGACGAGGAGGTGGAGGTGGCGTCTCAACTTGTTTGGTCTGAATTACTTCTTCCATCACCACTTCCTCTTGAACTTCGATTGGTGGTGGAGCGGGGGGCTCGCTATACAGGTTGATGCGAACCAAGCCAATCATAAATAATAATGCAACAATAAGACCGAATTGAAGAGTGATATTATACGATCTCCTCAAGTCTGCCTTTGCATTTTTTCGTTCGTTAGTCATATCCTGGTCTTGATTTTAATTATGGTTCAAAAAGAACGGGATTTTTTTTTAAGCCCGCAAGTATTTAATCCCATTATTACCTCATAATAACGGGATTAATAAGGTTTTCTTTTACAGATCAGTTCTGAAGTTCAAATCTGACTGATTGAGCCATTCTAACATTAATGAAATTTCCATTTTGAACACCAGGAGTAAATTTCATCAATCGAATTACCCGCAGTACTTCTTCATCACAACCGCCGCCAATTCCTCGTAGAATCTGCGGTTGTTCAACTTCTCCTTTTTTATTGACGATGAACTGAACGGTAACCAAGCCTTCAATTCCTGCTTTCTTTGCCATCTCAGGGTATACCACCTCTTTATATAATTCCTTAATTCCACCAATCATCTCAGGAGCTACTTCGATTCCCCATAAGTCGTGGATCTCATTAGATTCTTCACTTTCCGGTTGTTTAGGAATTGCATATTCAAACCCAGAGATATCCAGATCCGGAATATCAACTTCAATTTCGATAGGAGTATTATCAGGAACTTCAACAGGCATGAATGGTTTTAATGGGGCGGGAGGAGTTTCGGGTGGTATAACAGGAGGAAGAACTATTAAAACTTCTGGCTCAAATTCATCTCCGGATTGAATGGTATCGTCAACACTGAAGTGTATTTTTGTGAGAGCAAGAAAGAAACTAAGGCTCAGTATTAAACCAATTTGGAAAATTATGACATAATTAGCCCTTAAGCTCGATTTGAAACGTTTTTGTATCATCGCAGGAGATTTATAAGTGATTATTTATATAAAACCAGTTGATGAGAGAGTTTTACCTTGATAAACCGTCCATCTTTAATGGCTGGTGAAAAGCGCACCTTGGAAAGGGCTTTAATAACCAGCGTTTGAGTAGTTAGATCGGTGTCAGCATCAAATTCTACGGATTCAACTACCCCTATTTCGTTAACAGTGAATTCGAAATAAACTCTCAGGGGTTCTTCTTCCGATATAGCGCCATCCATGTATTTAAACTTGTCAATGAAAGCGGCGTACCCTCCGATAATATTTGGAAGTATAAACCGACTGTTTCTTCTCTTGGGAGCTACATCTTTTTCCTCATTGAATAGAGTATCCCGCGTTATATTATTTATGTCAGGACCATTTAAATAAACAATGGTTTTATAATGTGTTTGATTGTTTTCAATACTGAAAACATCTTTCTGATAGATGCTCATATCCCTTCCAGGTATGGATTGAGCAAATGTACTTTCTGGCATAACACATAGATACACCAGGAGAAGACCAAGTACCCGAACTATAGTTAATTGAGTAGAAAGCATATAAGTGAGATTTATTTACAGAATAAAATTCTGGCTCTAAGTTACTATCGCATGATCATGTGGGTTCGCTATTGGGTGGAAATATAAAACGCAGAAAGAAAATTGCAGTAAGTGAGCCGAGTGCATCAGCAATAAAATCAAAAAGTTCGGGACTTCTGTTGGTTGGGAGGACAAACTGTAGTGCTTCAACTAATAACCCATAAAAAAGCCCTAAGATAAATACCACCCAAAGATTTGGAGCTTTCTTCTTGCGTGCTGCCCGGACGATACCATATAGAAATGTCCAAACAGCAAATAAGAGGAAGTGGCCAATTTTATCATAATCCCAGATGTTTATTTCAGCCAGTTGGTTGGATGGATAAAGCATCGCCACAAAAATAAAGAGCGTAACTCCTAAAAAAAGGAGGGTAAGTGATCGGCGATATGAAAAAATGAAATCTCTGATTACGTACCTGGGTTATATAACATCCATTGGTTCCAGTGCAATGTCTGAATCATGAATATGCAACAACGCTTTTTTCTTTCCATCTGATAGAGCTAAACAGCAAGCTTGTTCCGGATGATTTGTCAGGAAGAGGTAGCCCGCGATTTTGCCGGCAAGCACATCTCCGAAGCCGGCGCGGGAAAAAACTCTTGTGTCATAGTTCGTTGAAATAGTGGATCCATCGGGAGATGTGACGATGGAGGGTAGACCCTTTGAGAGAATTACATTTTTTCGGGTGGAAGCAAGCTCAACCACCGTTTCAAACCTGGATTGACTTGACGAATTTCCAACGAGCAGAGAAAGTTCTCCGGGATGAGGAGTTAAAATCCATTCAGGATTTCCTCCTTCATTATGATCACCTGAAGAACTTATAGCAAATAATGCATCTGCATCAACTACACAATTGCCTTTGAAGGCAGACAATATAGTTCTCACAAAAGCCATGGTCGATTCATCACGCCCTAATCCCGGGCCAATTAAAAGCGTACCACTCCGTTCAGATATAATCTGGAGAGTTTGTTCTATATGGTCTTCTTTGAAATATGTGTCATCTTCGCTCCCAACTGGTTTTTTGATAATGTGAACCAACTGCTTTTCATAAATATCGAGTAACCCTTTCGGGCTGATTAAAACCACTGCACCCACACCGGTATTCCAGGCGCTTAAGGAGGCCAATACGGCTGCTCCGGTTAAGCCTTGGGAGCCTGCTATCAGGTAAGCAACACCTCCATCGTATTTATGAGCCCGGTTTTTTTGGACGATTGTGCTTTTTGTAAGCCAGTTATCATCCAGTACAAAATGACTGCTTTTTTTAAATTTTGAAGGGAAGGGGAGTTCACAAAAAATAACCTGACCGCAACAATCGTATCCGTGATTATGATAGAATCCGGGTTTTAAAGTGCCGAAAGCAAGGGTGTAAGTGGCTTTTACAGCAGCTCCCATAATCTCACCGGTATCCGCATTCAGCCCCGTTGGAATATCCATTGAAAAAACAGGAATCCTTAAACTGTTAATCCAATCTATAGCCGTGGAATAAGGGGCTTGTACTATGGAATTGAGACCCGTACCCAACATCGCATCGATCAAAAAATCGTAATTGATGCTTTTTGAGGTTTGAATATCAACCAAAGAAACATGTTCTGATTCCAGTGCTTCAAGAAGCTGAAGATTTTTCGAACATTCCACAGAAAGCCGGTCTTTGCCATCAATAAAAAGGATGTCCAAATTAATCTTATGTTCAGATAGAATTCGGGCAACCACCAGAGCGTCTCCAGCATTATTCCCCCGACCACAAACGACCAGGCCCTTTGCATAGGTATCTGTTTTTGAGAGGATAAAATCTGCCGCCCGGGTCCCGGCAATTTCCATTAATGTGAAGCCATCAATACCAAATTCTTCGATAGTACGTCGATCGAGTTCCCGACTTTGGGCCGCAGTGAATAATTGATATTGATGCGGAATATTCACGTCATCGAGTTAGTAAGCTTTAGCGAATAATACTTTTTGCGAAGATGGTTTTCCAGTTACCATACAGTTTCCAGAGGTACCCTCCGTTAGCGGGATACATCGAATAGTAGCTTTAGTTTCATTTTTTATTTGGTCCTCAGTTTCCGCTGTTCCATCCCAATGAGCGTAAATGAAACCGCCTTTTTCTTCAAGCACTTGTTTGAACTCGTCGTAAGAATCTACCTCGGAAGTCAAAGAATCCCGTCGGGATTTTGCAGCCTCAAACAAATCAGTTTGGATGGTTTCTAACAGATTCTGAATACGTGAACCAATGCCCTCCCGGGTTACTATTTCTTTGTTTAACGTATCACGACGAGCAAGCTCTACATTACCATTTTCAATATCTCTGGGTCCGATCGCTATTCTTAAGGGGATTCCACGTGCTTCATGCTCAGCAAATTTGAAGCCAGGTTTAAAGTTATCCCGGTCATCAAGTTTTACGCGAATACCCGCTGACTTTAGTTCTTCAAAAATAGTATCACCGTATTCAAGTACGATGGCTCGCTCTTCATCTTTGCGATAAATAGGCACGATTACAACCTGCGTTGGAGCCAGTTTTGGAGGGATGACCAATCCGTTGTCATCAGAATGGGTCATAATCAATCCGCCAATTAACCGTGTGGAAACTCCCCAACTTGTGGCCCATACCAATTTATGGTCTCCGTCTTTATCCTGGAACTTCACATCAAAGGCTTTAGCGAAGTTTTGTCCCAGAAAATGAGAAGTTCCTGCCTGTAGTGCTTTTCCATCCTGCATTAATGCTTCGATGCAATAGGTATCCTCTGCACCAGCAAATCGTTCGCTTTCTGTTTTTACACCAGTAATAACAGGCATTGCCATATAATCCTCAGCAAAAGATCGGTAGACTTCCAGCATTTGAAGGGTCTCATCTACGGCTTCCTGTTTGGTGGCATGTGCAGTATGACCTTCCTGCCAAAGGAATTCCATCGTTCGAAGGAAAAGCCGGGTTCTCATTTCCCATCGGACCACATTTGCCCATTGATTCACGAGTATTGGAAGGTCTCGATAGGACTGAATCCAGTTCCGGTAGGTATCCCAGATTATGGTTTCAGAAGTCGGGCGAACGATTAATTCTTCCTCCAATTTTGAATCAGGATCAACCTCCACGCCTCCATCTACTGCTTTTAAACGAGAATGGGTGATTACTGCACATTCCTTGGCAAAGCCTTCTACATGCTGGGCTTCTTTAGACAAAAACGATTTCGGAATAAACAAAGGGAAGTAGGCATTTTCGTGGCCGGTATCCTTAAACATTTGATCCAGGCCACGCTGCATGTTTTCCCACAAAGCCATCCCCGTAGGTTTGATTACCATGCATCCACGTACCGGGGAGTGTTCAGCAAGCTGTGCTTCTTTTACAATATCCAGGTACCATTGTGAGTAATCTTTTTCGCGTGAGGTAATATTCTTCGCCATTCTCTATCCAACTTAAAAGTGAGGCAAAGAAGGTACTAAACTTCGAATTCAGAATCGGTAGAATCGGTCAAAAAAATGGCTACACTTAATTTTGGAAACCCGTATCTTTCATTTTGTTATTGAAATTTTTTGGCGTGGTAGCTCAGATGGTCAGAGCGCACGACTCATAATCGTGAGGTCGACGGTTCAATTCCGTCCCACGCTACAGAAGAAAAGCCTGATTTGGAAACAAATCGGGCTTTTTTAATTATTGCTATGTTTCAGGTCTATGTGTTGTATAGCCAATCCTTCGATAAAATCTATATCGGGTTTTCATCTGATGTAGAGAAAAGACTGATTTCTCACAATCACCCGAAAAACAAAGGATACACCAAACGATTTCAACCCTGGGAACTGGTATTTACCGAAGAATTCAAAATCAGGTCGCAAGCCATGACAAGGGAAAAGGAATTGAAATCTGCCCAAGGCAGAAAGTACATTTGGGAGAAAGTAAAAGAGGAATTTGGTTAGAGCGCACGAATTATAATCCGCCAGCTGGCGGACGGTTCAATTCCGTCCCACGCTACAGAAGAAAAGCCCAACTTGAAAACAAGTCGGGCTTTTTTTGTTTTAGTAGTTTATTCTGTACTTCTTTTTTTATTCACAAAAGAAACATACGTTTAGCTATAGAATTTTTGAGAATTCAATGATACCACAATGAACAAGAGAATTGTATTCAGTACTATTTTCGCGCTTATTTTTTTAATGACTCAGGCAAATGGTCAAGAGATTTTTAAACTCCACGAAAACGGGGTTACTATTACATGCGATGGTGCTGAACCTGGGGATATAGGGGTAGTAGGTGGGGTTACTTATACGGCTGTGGATAATGGATTACTGAATCAAAAAAGAGATGCTGGGGAGGATTTATCAAAAGTATGTACCAGTCTTGTTACAGATACATCTCATTTGTTTTATGGTCGGTCGAATTTTCCAAATGCCAGTGAATTCAATCAAGATATTGGAAGCTGGGATGTTAGTTCGATTACCTCTATGATTGGCATGTTTCGAGAGGCAAATACATTTAATCAAGATATCGGGAGTTGGGATGTTAGTTCAGTAACAAATATGAGTTTAATGTTTTCATATGCATTGTCCTTCAATCAGGATATAGGAGGATGGGATGTTTCAAATGTGACGGATATGAGTAATATGTTTTCTGTCACTAATTCGTTCAACCAGGATATTGGAAGTTGGGATGTTAGTTCAGTTACAGATATGAGCTTAATGTTTAATAATGCAGACCAGTTTAATCAGGATATAGGAGGATGGGATGTTTCAAATGTGATGGATATGGGTGGTATGTTTTCAAGATCTATCTTTAATAGGGAATTAAATAATTGGGATGTTAGCTCAGTAGGTAATATGGCTAATATGTTCAATGAAGCAGAAGTATTCAATCAGGATATAGGAGCATGGGATGTTAGCTCAGTTACCTCTATGATTGGCATGTTTCGAGAGGCAAGGCAATTTAATCAAGATATTGGAGGTTGGGATGTTAGTTCGGTTAGATATATTGAATCCATGTTTCAAGAAGCAAGTTCCTTCAATCAGGATATAGGAGCATGGGATGTTAGTTCGGTTACCTCTTTGGTTGGGATGTTTCGAGAGGCAGGGCAATTTAATCAAGATATTGGAGGTTGGGATGTACGAAGCGTGTTTAATTTTCAATACATGTTTTACCAGGCAACCAATTTCAATCAGAATCTTACTAAATGGTGCACCCGGGATATAGCAGATATCCCAGCTTTTTTTGCAGATTTTAGTGGATTGCAATCGCATAATTATCCTACCTGGGGTAATTGTGATGAAGTGGAGAGGGTTTTTAAGCTTGCAGATAATGACGTTACAGTTACTTGCCAAGGTGCGGGTCCAGGCACTGCTGGAGTGATCAATAATCTTCAATACACTGCGGTTGATAATGATTTACTTGAGGAAATGAGAGATGATGAGAAAGACCTATCAACTGTTTGTACGTCCCTAGTTACAGAAATGCCTTTTTTATTCATTTTCGATTCTACATTTAATCAAAATATTAGCAATTGGGATATGAGTTCGGTTACAACTATAAGGGCAATGTTTAGAGATGCTAAATCTTTCAATCAGGATATTAGTAACTGGGATGTTAGTTCTGTAGTTGATATGGGTGGAGCGTTTCTAAATGCAACCAGCTTTAATGCCGATATTGGTGCCTGGGATGTAAGTTCAACACAAGACATGAGTGGGATGTTTTCGGGTGCTGAATCTTTCAATCAGAATCTTACTGGTTGGTGTGTTGAGAATATCCCATCTGAACCATCTAATTTTGCTGACAATAGTGGTTTTGAATTTGAAAACTTTCCAATCTGGGGAACCTGCCCAGAAGTTGTTTCTAGTGAAATCTCAGAAGAACTGCCCTTAACATTCACCCTCCACCAAAACTACCCAAACCCATTTAATCCAAGCACGAATATCCGATTCGATTTACCCCTTGCCAGCCAGGTGAAGCTCACTATCTATAACATGCTTGGGCAGGAAATAACAGTATTGGTTGATGAATTCAGAAATGCTGGGACTCACTCATTTACTTTTGATGCCTCTGGTTTCTCATCGGGAGTATATATGTACCAAATCGTAACCCCGGAACAAACCATCTCCCGCCAGATGATGTTGGTGAAGTAGAAGAGAGCAGAAGTTTCTTTCGAAAAGAATTAGGTTTTTTTGTTTTGAGCAGCATCTTTCGATATTGATAAAGAAACTTAGCATTCAAAAACTCGATAAGAGCTTTCTAGCAAATTGTATCTCCAAAATTAAGACTTGATGAGAGCATCAGATCAGTACGAATTAATAAGCCAGGTACGTCGCGTATTTCAGGAGGCCTCAAAAAGATATGAAGGACTTCTGACAGAACTGGACAAAGGGGAACCGGTTAGGGAATCAGGTTTGGCCATTACCATCTCAGACTCCTTAAAAAACCTGAATAGAAAAATCAGTGCGTTCGAGTTTGGAAATATTGATCTAAATAAGCTCCTGGATGAATTTATTTTCGAGAAGGAAATGCTTACTGGCGAACTGGAGATTCAAACCAATAGCCATGTACAGCTAAAAAGATTTGCAAAACGCTTACTTCAAAGCATCGATGAATTCATAACTAAAACAGGGGGAAAGAAGAAAAGGATTAGGCAAAAACTAACTAATCAATATAGTACGGAACAAAAATCTAAGTCGATTGCTTATCTGCTCTGGTTTTTTGGAGGTTTTGGCGTGCTTGGTTTGCACCGATTTTATTTAGGTAGAATAGGTACGGGCCTGGGCTGGCTTTTTACTTGGGGATTATTTGGCTTCGGAGCGTTGTTTGACCTTTTCGCTCTTTCCGGAATGGTTGATGACCAGAACTATATGAATCAGCTACGGGAGGTAAAGCTAAAACAGCTGTCTGAAGGCAGGGATAAAGATTAAGGAGTAGTCTCCGGTAGACCAGAAATAAAAAAGCCGACCCCAAATCAATGTAGGTCGGCTAATATCATCTACAGACGGCTATTACCCCATTTGCAATACCAAGCTAACTCATTGAAAGCGCTTGCTCAATAGCGGGTTTTACGTAATTTTTGTACGTATAAATACGTACGAACAGCGTTAAGGAATCTCAGCCAAGATTCTTTTCATTTTCAATGGCATAGCGTACTAAGCCAGCGGTGTTTTTTTGCCCTAATTTTTTAAGCAGATTCGTACGGTGTTTGTCCACCGTTCTGGGGCTTATAAATAATCGATCGGCTATTTCGGAACTGGTTAAGCCATCAACCAGTAATTTCAGAACTTCACGTTCTCGTAAGGTGACATGCTTTTTAGACTTTCGGAGTTTCGCCAGACGAAGATATTCGCGGGTCATCATGTGGGAGAATTGCTTACCCAGGAAGTTTTCGCCTTTGGCCACTTTCCATGCGGCATCAATCAGTTCGATGCGATGGGCAGATTTTAACAACAAGCCCTGGGCTCCGGAATCCAGAAACTCATTAAGAATAGAATCCGAGTTAGTCTCGGCCATCATAAGGATTCGCGCATTGGGGAAGGAAGCAATCATCTTGTTGGCAAGCTGAATCCCGTTGATTTCGGGCATCTCAAAGGAGATAACACATAAATCAGGTTGCACACTTTCAAAGGCAGTTAACACAAGTGCTCCATTGTCCACCTCGCTGCAAATTTCAAAATCTGCATCGCGCAATATGGAACTAAGCCCATGTCGAAAAATTTCGTTGCCGTCCGCAACAATCGTTTTGATTGTGCCCATTTGAGACCTCCCCAGGCTCAAATATTTGTTACAATTTCCGTAGATGGACAACCAATGTAGCTAAAAAAATCCGAATGCCACAAAAATTAATTGTCAATCAAAACCAGGACCGATAAAAGGACTTTGAGCGACCAAAGAACCGTCCGAATCCAATTTGTGTTAATTAGTAAGTTGATTTCGGAATTTTGTTTGCCACCAGAAAGCCTGCCATGTATAGGGACACTCAGTAAAAAAGTAGCAATCCAAATCCCTGTAACCAGGTAGAAACCAATCGCATTTAAATCCAACCAGGTCGAATTCCACCATAAAATGCCGGAAGTAACCAGTTCAGTAATCATCATTGGGATTACGATGATGCTAATTCTTCGATTATGAAAAGCATGGAATGCTGTAAAACGTGTTTCATCAACAAAGTGAAACGATGGGTAATGAAGAAGCTGAATAACCCAAATCAATCCACATAAAAAAATGGAAGTAACCAGGTTAATTAAAAAAATGGGTTCCAAAAGCATACAAACAAGCGATTCGTTGCAGAGTTGTGTATTTTCGACGCCTTTCAACACGAAAAATCACTCGACGATTCATCGAAATATATCATGACTTTCAGAAGAACACATACATGTGGCGAACTCACCGCTAAAAATATCGGGGAAGAAGTAATTCTAAACGGATGGGTTGGGCCGAGACGCGATCTTGGTGGCGTAATTTTTATCGACTTAAGAGATCGGTATGGCATCACTCAAATCATTTTTACAGAAACAGATGCTAACCTGCATGGCGAGGCTGAAAAATTGCGGGCAGAATATGTAATCGGGATCAAAGGGAAAGTAATCGCCCGTGGAGAAGAAAATATTAATCCAAATTTGACGACCGGAGAGATTGAAATTGAAGTAACTCACCTTGAGATTTATTCAGAAGCCGACACTCCTCCGTTTGAAATCAAGGATGGTATTGCAACGAATGAAGAAATCCGGCTCCGGTATCGATACCTGGATTTACGGCGTCCTGAAATGCAGGAAAAGCTGATGCTTCGATCCAAAACCTATCAGGCGGTAAGAGCGTTTTATCATTCGAACGATTTTGCTGAAGTGGAAACCCCGGTTTTGATGAAAAGTACCCCGGAAGGTGCAAGGGATTATTTGGTTCCAAGTCGGGTGAATCCAGGAAAATTCTTTGCGTTGCCTCAGTCGCCGCAAACCTATAAGCAATTATTGATGGTTTCCGGGTATGATCGCTACTTCCAGATCACAAAATGTTTTCGGGACGAGGATTTGAGAGCGGATCGTCAGCCTGAGTTTACCCAGATCGACGTTGAGATGAGTTTTGTGGATGAGGAAGCTGTGTTTGAAATGCATGAAGGCTTGCTTCAAACCATCTTTAAGGAAACTATTGGATTGGATATTGAAGCTCCATTTCCCCGAATGACCTACGATGATGCCATGAATACTTATGGATCCGACAAACCGGATACGCGTTTTGGCTTAGAATTCGTGGATTTTTCTGAGATTGTTCGAAATGCAGAATTCAAGGTATTCTCAGGAACCGTCGCAAATGGCGGGGCCGTGGTTGGAATCACAATTCCAGGACAGGGAGAAATGGGCCGTGGTGCCATCGATCGCTGGACGGAGCGGGTGAAGAAAGAAACCGGTGCCGGTGGATTGATTTATATCAAAATGCAGGAAGATGGCCCGCTTTGTTCCGTAGCGAAATTCTTGACAACGGAAATTGTAGATCAAATGGTTGAGGCTTCGGGAGCCAAAACCGGGGACCTGGTATTCATTCTTGCAGGCCCAAAACCATCTGTTTTGGAACAATTGGGCTCTTTGCGATTGATGGTAGGAGAGGAGTTTGATTTAATCGATAAAGAAGCATTTAACCTACTCTGGGTAACCGATTTTCCATTACTGGAGTGGGACGAGGAAAGCCGGCGCTATCATGCGATGCACCATCCTTTTACTTCTCCAAAAGAGGAAGATTTAGATAAATTGGATGCTGATCCGGGTTCAGTGAAAGCCCGTGCCTATGACTTAGTAATGAATGGGTCTGAAATCGGAGGGGGTTCCATCCGGATCCACAGTCGTAAAGTCCAGGAGCAGATGTTCAAATTGCTAGGTATTGAGCAGGAAGAAGCAGAAGAGAAATTTGGCTTCCTCCTAGATGCTTTCCGATATGGTGCGCCTCCTCATGGTGGAATAGCACTAGGTTTGGACAGAATTGTGATGCTATTGACCGGAGCCGGGAGTCTGCGGGATGTGATCGCGTTCCCTAAAAATCAGAAAGCGCAAAGCATGATGGATAACTCCCCTGCTGAAGTAGAAAAGGATCAGCTGGATGAGCTTCACATTAGCATGAAGAAAATTTTGAAATAACTGGAGTAAACTTGAAAACTGCGGGCATTGATGGCTGCAAAGCCGGATGGATTTTGATCACTTTTACTGAAGGAGAAGAAAAATTTCAGATCATTGAAAATAACGACGATTTGAAAGGAGTCTTCGAATACTACGATCGTATTTTCATTGATATGCCTATTGGTTTAGAGGACGAAGAATACACCCGGGAGTGTGACCGGTTGCTAAGAAAAGAACTGGGAGCTGAGTATGCTCCTTCCGTATTTAGTCCTCCAATCCGACCGGCGCTTGATGCTCCAACCTATGCGGAGGCTAATCTGACGAGTTTCGAATACACAGAGAAAAAGTTATCTCTTCAGGCATGGAATATCACTCCAAAAATCAAACTGGTTGATACACTGCTTAGAGAGCATGAAACGTTTAAAACCAAAGTGTTTGAAAGTCACCCTGAATTGCTATTTCAAAAACTGAATGGTGGCATGATTTTCCAGAAGAAAAACCTGAAAAAGGGAATTCGTCATCGTTTGGAGCTACTTCGTGCTGAAGAACCCATTGCGGACGAATTTTTTAGGATTATCAAAGAAGAATATCGTCGATCAGAAGTGGGAGAAGATGATATTGTTGATTCTATGGCGCTTGCCTATTATGCAAAGCTTTCCAACGAAAAAGGGCTAAAAACTATCCCGGAGGAAACTCCTTATGATTCTGAAGGCTTGCCCAAGGCTATTCATTATGTATAGACACTAAATTTCTACTATCAGCTATTAACTATATAGAATCTTTGTATAGGGTCTGGAACGATTTTAAGCAGGCGGATATTTATCTTCCACAGAGTTAATTAATTGCCATCCAATAGTTAAGGCACCATAAATTTCGCTCGATTTTTTTGGGACCGTGGATGCATCAACAATCAAAAAAGAGACTAACATGGCCTATACATTACCTGAGCTACCATACGCTTATGATGCGTTGGAGCCACATTTTGATGCTCGAACGATGGAGATCCATCACTCAAAGCATCACGCGGGATATACCACAAAAGTGAATGCAGCCCTTGAAGGCACTGAATTTGCCAATAAGAATATTGAAGATGTGTTATCAAATATCTCCGACCTGCCAACTGATAAAGTACAGGCAGTAATTAATAACGGAGGTGGTTTTGCGAATCATTCTTTGTTCTGGACTATTCTTTCTCCAAACGGGGGCGGAGCTCCGGATGGTGATTTAGGAGCTGCTATTGATGCTGCTTTTGGTAGCTTCGACAACTTTAAAAATGAGTTTGCCAACGCTGCAGCTACCAGATTTGGATCAGGCTGGGCGTGGCTTTCTGTAGATGCTGACGGCGGATTAAAAGTTCACTCAACAGCAAATCAGGATAGCCCGATTATGGATGGTTTGACACCTATCCTCGGACTGGATGTTTGGGAGCATGCGTATTATTTGCATTACCAAAACCGTCGTCCTGACTATATTGCCGCTTTCTGGAGCGTAGTTAACTGGTCACAAGTAGCTGAGTACTACGCAGCTGCAAAATAAGATGAATTATCTCACCCCATTCCCCTCTTAAGAGGGGACTCCGGGGCGATAAATCTTATTGGGCTATTTATTATTTTTAAACACAATTAGTTAAACCACTAAGAGATACTATTATGCAATTTGGATTTGGAATCGGACCGGATACCTCATGGATGAGAGAAGAATTGACCCAATACGGAGTAGAAGAATTGACCACTCCTGAGGATGTAGATCGTGCAATGAAAGAATATAAGGGCACAATGCTTCTGGCTATTAACTCCGTATGTGGATGTGCCGCTGGGAATGCCCGTCCCGGATTGGGAATTGCTTTGGAGCAATCAGAAGCTAAACCAGATCATATGGTTACCGTTTTTGCTGGTCAGGACAAAGAAGCGACTGCACATGCCCGTGCATACTTCAGTGAGTTTCCGCCATCGTCACCTTCGTTTGCCTATTTTGTAGATGGAGAAATTAAAGCAATGGTTCCCCGTCATCGTATTGAAGGCAGAACCAGCCAGGATGTAGCCAACGATTTAACGATGGTTTTTGAGGCATTTGTAGAGAAGAAGGAGAAATAATTCTAGAAAGATTTACGAAAAGTCATTCAAACCCGATAACTTTGTTGTCGGGTTTTTTTATGAATTAATACTGGGTGCAGGATGGAGATATCTAAGAAAGCGTTAATCGTTGAGGATAATCTGATTCTTTCCGTGTTGTATCAAAATTATCTGAAGCAGAAAGTATTTAAAACCGTCGGCGAAATCCGTGATGGGGAAACTGCGGTTAATTTGGTAAAGAAATACGCTCCGGACGTCGTAATCATGGATATTATGCTAGAAGGACCGATGGACGGTGTGGAAGCTGCCCATAAAATCCGGGAGTTTTCAGATGTCCCTATTATCTTTATAACCGGTAATTCTGATCAGCGATACATGAATCGCGCGAAGGAAGTGATTAACTCCAAGTTCATGGTCAAACCCATCTCAGAGGAAAAGCTCTCCAAGGCAGTTGATATCATGCTGGGTGAAAGTTGATTATTTCTTAGCCCCGAAATCCACTTCCTTACCATCCTTAAAAATCCTCAGCCCGTCCGGTTTTCCCTTGTTTCCGCCAGGCCCGAATGCTGCCACACTTCCGGCTAATTCCTCTTCTGATTTCGATTCTCCCACTATTCGGGCTTCGTTTTGATAATGGGAGTCCACATGCAGGGTTTGAGTTGGGAATGCAAATTCAACACCTACTTCTTCTGCCAGCCGCAAAACTTCCAGCAGAAAATTATGTCTTTGTTGGAGTTCGGCACTCCAGTCCGGGACTTCAAAGAACACGTACACTAACACATCGAGTGAGTGAGCTCCGAAGGAATTGAAATGTATCTCGTAAAAATCCTGACGAAAGTTTTTGTTGGCCTTTACAATAGCTTTTATTCCCTCCACAAAAGCTTCCATTTGCTCAGGACTGGTTGAGTAGGTAAGATTCAGAACAGTTTTCAAGCGCCGGTATTTGCGAAGTCCATAGTTATCTATATCAGAAGTGGAAACGTTGGAATTCGGAACTGAAACCAGCGAGTTATAGAAAGTCCGGATTCGCGTGGATCGAAACCCTACTTCCTCAACAATTCCTTCTACATTTCCGATTTTAATCCAGTCTCCAATTCGGAATGGTCGGTCCAGGAAAATGGTGATCGATCCAAAGAAATTAGCCAAAGTATCCCGGGCAGCCAGGGCCACTGCCAAACCCCCGATCCCAAGACCAGCAATCAGGGAAGCAACGTTATATCCATTGTTTTGAAGGATGAGAATGACTCCCATGGTGATCACAAAAAAGCGCAGGCTTTTCCGAATGAGTGGTACCAACTGATCATCAAGCTTGTTTTCGGTACGATTGGTGATGACCGTTAAATACTTGGCAAAAACACCTGATAGATTATAAAACAGCCAGACTACCCCGACAGAAATAGCAATTTCGAGAATCGTGGATAGATATAAATTGATGGTGACTGGAAGCCTGAGATTGGTGTACGTAAGAGCAAAAAACACCATCAAAAAGATGAATCCTACAGGCCTTTCTACTCCTTCAAGAAGATCATCATCCCAGGTAAAAGTAGTTTTTTTGGTAAGCCGACGAATGTAATTATCGAGCACGAATTCAAAAATTCGACGAAGGATCAGCCCAATTAGAATCCAGAGAAATAGAGCTACATATTGCCAGAGTGAAATCCCAAACCATTCCGTTTCAGCCCATTCCGGGAGTTGATCCAATATGGCTTCCATAAAGGATGAAAAGGTAGCCCGATAAAGTTCCGGAATTTGATCAATAGTGGCCTGAGAAAATACCCACTCATTCCCGACTTTAGAAAGGTATACTTCAGGGACCTGATCAAACAATATATACTGATTTAACCCGCTCAGGCTGTCGCTGTAATTTGGATTGTTTGGAATAGCTTCGTACTCCACCAACAATCCCCGGGCATCTAATACGCGTTTTAATTGTTCTGCCAGTTCCTGCTGCTCTTCTTTTGAAGCATCAGTTGCAAGTTTCATAGGTAAAACAACCAGGTCAAAGTTCTGATGACCCGTTTGCTGCCAGTGTAGAAACGTATGTACTGACCGTTGAGGATTGGAGAGGTACTCGCTAGGCTGATTTTCCTCGGTTTGAAAGGCATAGATTTGGGTATGCATTCCTAGCAAGAACAATAAAACAAAAAGGGAACGTAAAACTTTCATAGGCTTCAAATTGTACTGCGAGAAAGTACGCAAAGCCATGCACGGGTTAAAGTTCAGGAAAGGATTTTATTCAGCTACCGGAGGTTTCTTTGTTTTCCAGGAAAGGAATGATATGGTCCTCCAACAACACAAAAACAGGGCGTTTATAGGTTCGGCGTCGGCTGGCATTGGTTACCGATGAGGTCATCACCACAACGGCATCCAGTTCCGGGATCATCATGATGTACTGGCCTCCGTGTCCCCAGGCAAAGAATGTGGTATAACCCGCCGTGGCTTTATTCCACCATTGGTATCCATACCCATAGGGATTATAATTGCTGTAGGTATAAGTTTTAAACGAATCTTTGATCCATTCTTTTGAAATGATTCGTTCTCCCTCCCAGACTCCGTCATCAATTAGCATTTGTCCGATTTTAAGTAGGTCAACAGGTTTCAGGGCCATATTATTTCCACCCATATAGTATCCTTGTGGATCCCGATCCCAGCCTCCAACCTCGATTCCCATCGGACCAAATAAATAGCGCTCAGCGAATGCTTTTGTACTCATTCCGGAAGCTTTTGTGATGATCACCGATAAAAGGTGGGAAGTACCGGTACTGTACACCATCCTGCCATCAATATTTGTAACAAAATCCTGTTCTAAGGCATATTCCACCCAATTGTTGCTGAGTACCCATGCGCCATAGTTGCCTGAGCTTGTAGATCGGAGTCCCGTCTGCATACTCAGTAAATTTCTCACGGTTATGGATTCCTTTTTTGGATCCGGATTCTCTTCAAAATATTCAGGGAAATAGCTTAAGATGGGTTCATCAACAGTGGGGATAAAGCCCTCCGCAACGGCAATTCCCGTTAAAAGCCCGATAATGCTTTTTGAAGCCGATTTGATATTGAATGCCTGGTTTGGCGATCTCCCCTTAAAAAAGCGTTGACTGATCATTTCTCCATCTTGCTGGATGATCAGGCTTCGGAGCGAATTGATCTTTTCTGCCTCTTCGAAAATCTGTTCTAACTCCGATCGTGTTGAAATTTCATCAGGGCTGGGCTGGCTGTATCCCAATCCTGTTGTGAACAGTAAAAAAAGAAATAAAAAACTAAGCCTCAGAATCTGTTTTATCATTCGCTCCTCTATAACGGAAAGTAACCGGTATGCTATCTTCAAATGGAGTACCTATATGATAAAGTTCCCATTCTGAATCATAATTCAAAATCCGGTTTCTCAATACACTAACCAAATCTTCGGTACTGCCACTGTGTGCATCCCAGTCGAAGGTTTCAACGCGAAAACGCAAATTTCGTTGCTCTCCATTTACGTAAACATCAAGATTAGCGACTTTATCCACGTTTGGGATCGTGAACTGAACTTTTACATTATGCATTTTTATACCTCGTTGGTTTCTTTTGCGGGATAGGGGTCTTCATCCACCAGCATTCCATCTTTCATGTTAATGATCCGGTTTCCAAAGCTGGCCATCTTTTCAGAATGTGTAACCTGAATGATGGTAACTCCATCCTCTGTATTCATCTGCTGAAAAATCTCCATGATTTCCGTTGCCTGGTCAGAGTGAAGGTTTCCTGTAGGTTCATCGGCCAGGATTAATTTTGGTTTTCCGATAAGTGCCCGGGCAACACCGACCAATTGTTGCTGGCCACCTGAAAGCTGGCTTGGGAATAAATCCTTTTTTGCCACGATGTTGAATCGGTCGAGCATATCTGCAACCAGGCTTTTACGCTCACTGCCTTTTACTTTTCGATATAAAAGAGGCATTTCGATGTTCTCATATACAGTAAGTTCATCGATGAGATGGTAAGCCTGGAAAACAAATCCAATATGCGACTTATGGTAGTTTGCCTTCTGCTTCTCGTTGAGTTTGTGAACAGGTTCATCAAAGAAATAATATTCCCCGCCATCGGCATCATCCAGAAAACCAAGTATGTTAAGCAAGGTTGATTTCCCGGCGCCACTTGGGCCCATGATGGACACAAATTCACCTTCTTCTATCTCCAGGTCAACGCCTTTAAGAATGAACGTACGTTGAAATTTTTTCTCCAGGTATCTGTCGATGTCAATGAGTTTGATCATAAATTATTCACTTTTTAAACTTTCTACTGGGTTTGCAAGGGCAGCTCTGATTGTTTGAAAGCTAATAGTAGCCCAAGCAATGATAAGTGCAACTAGTGCACTTAAAAGGAAAAGCCCTATGGAAATATCGATCTTTTCCGTGAAATTTTTGAGCCACGAATTTGTAACGAAATAGGAAACAGGGAGAGAAATAGTCAGTGCGATGAGTATCAAGGTTGTAATCTCCCGTCCAAGCAAGGCAATAATGTTTATTACTTTAGCTCCCAACACTTTACGGATGCCAATTTCTTTTACTTTTCTTTCAGTGCTGTACGAGGCAAGTCCAAATAAGCCCAGACATGCAATGATAATGGCAAGTACAGCAAAAGAATTAAACAGCTTGCCCAGTCGAACTTCTGAACGATAAAGCGCATCAAATGTATCATCAAGGAAGGCAAATTCCATAGGTCGGTCTGGGTTAAAGCCAGCCCATTTTTCTTCGATCCCGGCTAGAACGTCCTGAATATTATTGGTGCCAAGTTTTACGACCAAATAATCATGGTAGTAGGTACCGGTTAGAACATGGATCACTACAGGATCGATGGCTTCACGCAGAGAATGGTATTGGAAGTCGCTTACCACCCCAACTACATTCCCGGTTTTTGCTACCCGGTTAGAGAGCCAGTAGTTAAGGGTTAGTTCCTCATTCAGAGGTTCGGACCAATCGAAGAATTGAGCAGCACTTTCATTGATGATAAAAGCTGAGCTTTCGTCTGTTCCGTAGTCTTCAGAGAAAGCCCGGCCTTCCATGAGTTCCAATCCCAGTGTTTCCAGATAATCGAAATCGACCGTTAATGTCTGAACGATGCCTGAATCAGCTTCATTACTTTCCGGGATGGCCGTGAAACCATGGATTCCGGATTGAATACCCGGTACGCCCGATGCGGCTGAGGCACTGACTACCCCTGGAATCGACAGGATTTCCGTTTTAAGGGTATTGGCATCAAATTGATTTTGGGTCTCACGTAGATGAATCAGCACTACTTGTTCTTTATCAAAACCCAGTCGGGCATTTTGCATGTAGTTCAACTGCTGATTGATGATGATGGTTGAAAAGATGAGGCCTGTTGAAATGAAGAATTGAAATACTACAAGACCTCTTCTCAGCAGCACTCCGGAGCTTCCATTTCTTAAAGAACTTCCTTTCAGACTTTTTATAGGATTGAATGAGGAAAGGTAAAAGGCCGGATAACTTCCGGATAAGATTCCAACTACCAGGATCAATCCTGCTAAAGCGAGGACGTATACTGGATTCGTGAACAGATCAAGCGTAAGGTCTTTACCCGATATCGAATTGAAGTAAGGCAGAAATGCCTCCACCAATAAAACCCCAAAGAATAAACCCAGGGTAGCCATAATAACGGCTTCGCTCAGAAATTGACTGACCAGTTGAGACCGGATTGCACCCAATGTTTTCCGCATGCCCACTTCACGGGCTCTTTTTAAAGATCTGGCGGTGGCCAGGTTCATAAAATTGATACAGGCAATGAGAAGTATGAAAACAGAAATCGCGCCAAACAGGTAGAGGTAGGTGATATTGAAATTGGTTGAGAGCTCGTTTTGCAGGTTTGAAGTGAGATATATGCTGCCAAATTCTTGGAATCCAAAGCTATTCTGATACCCGGTTTCGTTGCCATAATAACTGAGAGTGAAGTCAGCTAAACCAGCCTCAATTCGAGATAATTTCTCCTTGTCATTAACCAGTGCGTAGGTATACATTGGCGGGTAGTATTGTACATTATATTCCCAGGGCCGCATGGTTTGCAGGCTTTCGTACGAGAGCAGGTATTCGAATTGAATGTGTGAATTTTGAGGTGGGGTCTGAACCAAACCCGTGATCTCAAAATCGAGCGAACCTCGGGAATCTTTAACAGTCAGGGTTCTTCCCACGGGATTTTCGTCTCCAAAAAATTTCTGTGCAATTGATGGAGTAATCACCATTGTAAGTGGCTGTTTGAGGGCATTAGCAGGATCCCCGGAAATCAATTCAAAAGAAAAGATTTCGAAGAATGTGCTATCAACCATCAGTATCGATTCTTCCTGATACTTTTGATTTTCAGGACCGATTATCAGGGACGAAACAGGGTGTACATGAGTAATTGCATCGATTTCTTCAAAAGAAAACTGCAGGGCTGGAGCCAATGCGGAATAGGTACTGGCATAGGTTTCTTCAACGCCTTCCACTTCCATCGACTCTGTAATTCGGTATATATGTTCAAAATTATCGTGGAACTTGTCATAAGACCATTCATTTGAAACATAGAGTGAAATAAGAATGAAACAAGCGAGCCCAACTGCCAGTCCAAAAACATTTAAGAAGGCGTAAGACTTATTTCTAAGCAGGTTTCTCCAGGCGATTTTGAAGTAATTCTTAATCATGGGTTGCTCCTACTCACTTTTTAGACTTTCCACCGGATTTGCCAGTGCTGCTCTAATGGTTTGGTATCCAATGGTGATTAACGTGATTCCTACAATCGAGCACCCTGCGATAAGAAATGTCAGTAACCCGGGCGCTTCACTGTATGCAAAGCTATTCAGCCATTGCTGTATCAGGACATAGGCCAGCGGAGCTCCAATCAGAAATCCTATGATAACCAGCTTCACAAACTGGAAGGAAATGTTCTGTACAATACTTTGAACCGATGCTCCAAGCACTTTTCGAATCCCAATTTCCTTTTGCTTATTAATGATGGTGAAGGAAACCAAACCGAGTAAACCCAAACAGGCAATGAAAATGGTCAGATAGGTGAAATAAGTAAGCATTTCACTAATCACTTCTTCGGTATCGTATTCATCCACTAAATCGTCTTCCAGAAAATAGTACCAAACGGGTAATCCATTATTCAGAGAACTAAGTGTTTCCTGTAATTGGTCAATGGTCCCTTCAACGTCAGTGGTTTGAAGACGAATGGTGAGATTTCCGAGGTTGCTGGGATTATTTCGGATAATCAGCGGATTGATAGATTGGCGTAGATCATCAAAATGGAAATCCTCAACCAACCCAATAATGGTAAAAGATTCATTCTCGATATCCATGAACTGTCGATGTAAGGTCTTTCCAACTGGATTGTCAAAGCCAAGTGCCCGGGCTGCTGCCTGATTGATTAGCACGGATTGAGAGGTATCGGATGCAAATTCAGAGCTAAAGTCACGTCCACTTAAAAGGGTGAGGTCAAATTGAGTAATGAAATACTCGTCCACAAAATAGGTGTTCATAATTTGTCCACTTTCGGGAGACTCACCTTCAGGATAATAATTCATCCTCGAGCCACCACTTCCACCAGGGATATTGGAGGCCATAGAAACTTCCTGTACTCCCGGGATTCGGAATAATTCGCTTCGAAGCATCTGGTGATCGTTTACCCCGATATCTGACGGGATTCCGGTTACGAAAACGTCTTGCTGATTAAATCCTAAATCTTTGGTCTTTAAATATTCAATTTGATCACTTACTGCGAGGGTACTTATGATCATGAAGATGGCCACGGTGAATTGAGTGACTACAAGGCTGGTTTTAAGGATTGAATTCCCGGATTTGGGAGCATTATCTCCCTTTAGAACTGCTGAAGGAGTAAAAGAAGAAAGCACAAATGCCGGGTATCCTCCTGCCAGGAATCCGACCAGAACCACAGTGAAAATCACTGCAAAGATGTAGAAATAATTGCTCAGGTAATTAGCACTTACTTCCCATTCGGTAAGTGAGTAGAACCAGGGAAGAGCCAGTTCTACAAAAACCAGGCTTATCAAAACCCCGGCAGTTGCCAGAATAAACGCCTCCGCCAAAAACTGGAAAATGAGTTGCCCTTTGAAGGCTCCCATCACTTTCCGGACTCCGACTTCTTTAGCACGTTTTAAACCCTGAGCAGTAGCAAGATTTACAAAATTGATACAGGCGATGAATAAAATCAGCAGACCTAATGCACCAAAAATATAAATGTAGGTCACTTCCAGGGTTTCGCCATGTTCTGCAAACAAATTTGACGACAAGAAAATGCTTTCAAGGTTTTGAAGATGAGGGAAGTACCGGGTTGCAAAGTTTTCGCCAACATTAGTGGAGATAAACTCACCGAATTTGGCTTCCAGGGCGTCAATATCTGTACCTTCCTGTAGCAATAAATAAGTGTATAAATTATGGGAAGTCCAGTTATTGAGCTGCTCATACATTTGTTCATCTACCGATGAAAAACTGGCTAATGAATTAAAATACCAGGAATAATGCGGGTTCCTTTTTTCAAGAACACCTGTGATCTCATAAGGAACATCGTCCAAAAGAAGAATCTCACCCACCGGATTTTGTTCGTCAAAGAAACGATCCGACATCTCTTCAGTTAGAACAATGGTATTCGGTCGGTCTAAAGCGCCATCCGGATTTCCAAATTTGAATGGATACGTGAACACCTCAAAAATGGGGGCATCAACATAAGTCACACCCTGGCGCATAGCCGTTTCGCCATACCGTACAGCCGCCCCTCTTCCCATAAACCGGACGGACGCTTCAATCTCTTCGTAATTGTCAGCCATGGCTTGCCCCCAGGGGCTGGGAGTAATTGCTACATCCAGTATCTGGCCATTTTCCTGTTTGATAACATCAGCAAGTCGGTAGATTCGATCCGAATTTTCGTGGACTTTATCATAGTTCAGCGCGTACTGGGTGATGAGCACTAAAAAAAGACAGATCCCCATTCCAACAGAAAGTCCGGCAGTGTTTATGAATGCGTACCCTTTCTGCTTAACTAGATTTCTGAAGGCGATTTTAAGGTAATTCCTAAACATAACTATTCACTTTTTAAACTTTTCACCGGGTTAGTGGTTGCGGCTTTGATAGACTGCCAGCTTACAGTGAGCAGGGCAATTGCAAGGGCAATGACGCCGGACAGGAGGAAGGTCCAAATACTGATTTCTACCCGATATGCGAAGTTGCCCAGCCAGTTATTCATTAAGAGGTAAGAAACCGGGATAGCGAGCACAAATGAGAAGCCTATTAGCTTTGTGAATTCTTTAGATAACAGTACAACGATACTGGTAATGGATGCCCCTAACACTTTTCGAACTCCAATTTCCCTGGTTCGCTGATAAGCCATGTAAGACGCCAGGCCAAACAAGCCAATACAAGCTATTATGATGGCGAGGATAGAGAAAAAGGCAAGAATCTTACCGGAAGTCGCTTCAGACTCATAAAGAAGAGCAAGCTCATTATCCAGGAACGAGTAAATAAAGGGTTCGCCCGGATTATATGCTCTCCAGAGATTTTCCAGATCGGAAACGGTTTGCGAGATATTGGAAGTAGCAAATCGAACCGACATGAACCCGGTAAATGCGTTCACAGATTCATTATTGAAAACGGCCAGTGGGGTTACATTTAGCCTTAGTGATTCAAAGTTAAAATCATCTACCACACCGATTACCGTATAATTAATCGTGGTGATCGTCCCATCCGGGTTGTTATTGGTGGTGCTGATCGTTGCACCGATAGGATCATCCAGGCCAAAAGCATCAACAGCAGTTTGATTCAGGATAATGTTTAAGCTGTCGGCAAAGTCTTCAGAAAATGCTCTTCCTTGAAGCATTTCGATGTTCAGTGTTTGAAAATAGTAATCATCCACAAACATCGATTTAGTGGTCAATACGTCACTTTCTCCCGGCTTCTGGAACTGAGCACCGAAGAAATAACCTCCCGGCATTGCAGAGGTAGAACCCACGTTGTTCACATTCGGGGTTGTGAGTAGGGCATTTCTAAACGATTGGACATCATCGAGGGTATTGGTCCGTTCGATGACCAGAACATTTTCCTTATCAAAGCCCAGGCGTGTGTTTTGAATAAACTCCATTTGATTGTACACGATGAGTGTACCGGAGATCAAAATCATGGAGATAGAGAACTGCAACACCACAAGCCCGTTTCGAAGGAATTTCCCTTTTTCGTTTGATTTGAATTTTCCTTTCACAACCTGGATAGGCTGAAGGGAGGAGATATAAAAAGCGGGATACAGGCCAGCTAATATTCCTACAATCAACACAAAAAGAATTAAGCCTGGAATAGTAAACTGGCTGGAAATTAAATTAAGGATCAGTTCCTTGTTCGCAATGGAATTGAAATACGGAAGTACAACCTGGATAGCTGCAACGGCAATGAAAAGACTTATAAATGTGATAAAGGTTGATTCCGTCAAAAACTGGGCGACGAGGTTTTTCCGGTCAGAGCCCATCACCTTTCGCAATCCGACCTCACGGGCACGTTCCGCTGATTTTGCAGTGGCAAGGTTTACGAAGTTGATTCCGGCAATGAGTAAAATGAAGGCTGCAATGGAAATGAAAATGTATACGTACAGGATGTTCCCATTTGGCTTGATTTCGGCTTCCAAATTGGAATGAAGATGGATATCCGATACCGGCTGTAAGGTATAATTGTATCCATTTCCGGCAGCAACGTACTCGCTAAAGGATATTCCAAGATTCTGCTGAATTTGTCCCGCAGCATATTTTTCAACTACTGCAGGAATTTGAGCCTCAACGGATGCTCTGGAGGCGCCATCTTCTAACAGCAAATAGGTATAGGAAGAAAACGAGATGTAATTGGGTTGATTTAAAAAGCCAAGGTTGGTGGAAGAGGAGAGGAAGTCGAATTTGATGTGAGAGTTTTTCGGGATGTCCTGCATCACACCAACAATTTCACTGTCAACGTTATTTACCTGGATAGTTTTACCCATGGGATCTTCATCACCGAAATATTTTTGCGCGGTGGTTTCGGTTAAGATGATGGTATTCGGATTTTTTAACGCCGTGGTAGGATCGCCCTGGATCAACTCAAAATCGAAGATATTGAGGAAGTTAGAATCGGCACTAAAAACATAATACTCTTCAAAAATTTGATCCTCATAGCGAACTACATTAGAAAAGTTCGGGAAGCCAATTAACCGTGTTGATTCCTTAACTCCCGGTATTTCCTCAGCAATAACCTCCGAAAATCCAGCCGGGATAATAGCATAATAGCTTACATGATCCGGGTATTTTCTTTCCAGAACCATCCGGTGAATGCTATCCCCATTCTCATAGAAGTTATCGTAGGATGTTTCATCCTGTACGAATAGCAAGATGATGATACAACAGCCGATACCAAGGGATAGGCCTGCAATGTTGATAACGGAATAGAGCTTATTCTTTAATAAGCTTCGAATAGCAATTTTAATGTAATTTTTAAGCATCCCGACGCGCATTTGTTAGTACTAACAAATTGGTTGTCAACAACCGTACCAAAAGCAAAAAACCGCTCAAATTCGACTAAAATCGTCGATTCAACGGTTTTTCATGTACGTTTTGGAACACTCAGTGTTCGTTATCGAACAGTATTTATTCGCTTTTCAAACTGTTAACCGGATTGGTTAATGCAGCTTTAATGGATTGCCAGCTTACTGTAAGCCAGGCAATAACTAAGGCGGTAATTCCTGCTAAGATAAATACCCACCATTCTAACCCGGAGCTATAGGCATAATCATCCATCCACTGTTGCATCAAATACCAGGAAATTGGAATGGATATCCCAATTGCAATTAACACCAACTTGGTAAAATCTCTGGATAGAAGTACAACCAGGCTTTGTACAGAAGCGCCCAACACTTTTCGAACCCCAATTTCCTTTGAGCGCTGTTCCGCAGTAAAGGCTGACAGACCAAAAAGACCTAAACAGGAAATGAAAATGGCGATGAAAGCAAAATACCTCGCCAATGCCCCGACTCTCATTTCAGCCTGGTAAAGATTGGCATATTGTTCGTCCATAAAACGGTAGTCGAATGGATATCGGGTATTGAACTGCTTGTAAACCGCTTCGATTTGTGACAGGGAATTTGAAATATTTTGGGATTCAACACGAACGTAGGCTCTCCAACTCCAGTCTACCAATCGGAAGAAAGCTGGGTTTACCTCGGTTCGGAAACTCTGGAAGTGAAAGTCTTTAGCCACCCCAATGATTTCCCGGTCTTCTTCCCAAAGCTGAATCGTTTTTCCTACAGGATTTTCAAGCCCCATAGCGGCGATGGCAGTTTCATTGAAAATGATTTTGGAGGAGTCGTTTCCGAATTCCGGGGAGAAGGTTCTTCCATCAATCAATTCTACACCCATGGTTTCGATAAGTCCATAATCCATACCAATATTTTCGAACAAGATCCTAGTATCAGGATCTTTGCCCTCCCAATCGAGACCTGAGGTATTATTGTTTTGGCCAAGGAAAGGATGCGACGATCGGGATACGCTTATAACTCCCGGAATTTTTTCAATTTGATCTTTCACCGTTTCCCACTGCTCTCCAACTTCATCTTCCGTCGCGAACGTGATTAGGTTTTCCCTGTTATACCCAAGGTTCTTGCTTTGTGTGAATTGAATCTGACGATAAATGATAATGGTGGAAACGATCAAAACGATGGATAAGCTGAATTGGAATACCACCAAACCCTTTCTGGCAAAAGCCTCCTTCCAGGACGACTTTAGAGACCCTTTCAATGTTTTTACTGCTTCTAAAGAAGACAAATAAAACGCAGGATAGCTGCCCGAGACCAACCCCGTTAACACCACGGTTCCAAGGAATAATCCAAGCAAGATGGGATCTCCGAAATCAATAGTGATGGTTTTATCCGTCAAATTGTTGAAGATGGGAAGGAAGAGTTGTACTGAAACAATAGAAATGAACAGTGCAAAGAAACTGATGATCATGGATTCGCCAATGAACTGCCCGATCAAAGAACCCTGGCTTGCACCAATGGATTTTCTGATTCCTACTTCTTTCGCTCTCTTTGCTGCTTTTGCGGTACTTAGATTCATAAAATTAATGCAAGCAATAAGCAGTATAAAAATGGCTACGATACTAAATAACCGAACGTATTCGATACGCCCACCAACTACGACCTTGTTCTCAAACTGGCCATACAAGTATCGATCAGCAAATGGATATACAAAGAGTTCTACGTTCGAGTCATCTTCGTCTTTGGTTTTAATATAGTCTCTGATCTTCGAGTTTAAATCATCAATATCCACTCCGGGAGTAAGCTTGGCGATGGTTCTTGGGCCGTTATTTCCCCATTCCGAAGCCCATGGACTTTCCTCTAACCAATCATCATACATCAAAAGGCAATCGAATTGGAAGGTGGAGTATGAGGGCATATCGCGATATACCCCCGTAACAGTTAGTTCCTGATCGTTATTGATGGTAATACCTTCTCCAATCGGGTTTCCATCACCGAAATACTTTTTAGCCATAGACTCCGAAAGCACAATTGTATTCGGGCTGGTCAGTAATTCATCCCGGTTTCCATAAATCAAATCTATGTCCAGAATTTTGAAGAAATCATTCTCTACATATAGCCCGTCCTCCCGGTAAGCCATGTTATCCTTGGTGAATAGGTAATCATTATTCCAGGTGTAGGTGGATGTGTACTCAAATTCCGGAAACTCTTCTTTGATATTTCGGGCCAGGATTCCTGGAGTGGATAGGGTCGTCATCACTTCGCCGGAATAGCTTTGATGCTCCATAACCTGGTAAATATGTTCAATATCCGCGTGATACTGATCCATTTTTAGCTCATCAAGTACCCAGAGTACGATGAGAAAGCTGCAGGTCAGCCCGATGGATAACCCAACGAGATTGATAAAAAATGAACTCTTATGTCGGCGAAATCCCCGAAAGGCAGTTTTGAAGTAGTTTTTAAGCATAATCTCCAGTTATTAAGTACCGGAGATTATCACGAAAGAAATCCTCGGTGGTTACAGTCTTGTTTAAATTTATTCGGTTTTAAGGCTATCCACGGGATTTGCGAGTGCAGCTTTTATAGCCTGATAACAAACGGCGAGCATGGCGATAAATATGGTTATAGCAAAACCTGCAAAAAATGTGCGAAGATCGACGTTTACCCGATAGGCGAATTCACTTAACCATGAAGAAACCCAGTAGTACGAAAATGGAGCTCCTATGAGAAAACCCAGTCCAACCAGCACTAAATATTCTCTGGAAAGAAGTCCTACAATTTCCGGAACAGAAGAACCCAGCACTTTGCGAATACCAATTTCTTTAGTACGCTGCTGAGCTGAAAATGCCACGAGTCCAAACAGACCAAAACAGGCAATCAAAATTGCAACATAGGTCAAATAGCTAACCAACTTGGCAGCATTCTCTTCTACCTGATGAAGTAAACCATATTGCTCATCAAAAAATGAGGCAGTAAGTGGGTGTACAGGATCAAATTCAGCCCATGCAACTTGCAATTCATCAAGTACTTCTTGAGTTCTTTCAGCTTCAATTTTCACAGAAATCCTGGAAAACCAATTTGGTGGTGGGATAAAGAAGTACAACGGAGAAATTGTTTCTCTCATCGACCGAAAATGGAAATCTTCAACAACCCCAATTACAGGTTTATATTGCATATCAAGAGTATTCGGGTCTATGTCCACCGACATTAATTTACCGATTGCGTCATCCTGCCAACCCAATTGCCGAGCGGCTTCCTGATTGAGCAAAAAAGCCCCCAGAGCATCTGTACTATATTCCTGCGAAAAGTCCCGTCCTTCGATTACATTCATATCGTACGTTTCAAGGAAATCATGATCTACAGCAAGTACTCTCATTGATGGCTCATCTTCTTCAGGAATGCCTTCTGCAGAATATGGTAAGCCCCAATCACTTCCACCGGGCATATTCCCGGAAAAGGAAACATGACGAACCCCTGGAATCCTGCTAAACCGATCTTTAACCGTTTCATATTGAGAATTCATATCAAAATTTCGAATCGGTATCGATAGAATTTGATCCTTATCAAATCCAAGATTCTTGCTTTGCATATATCCGAACTGCTGTTGCATTACAAGCGTCGAACAGATTAGAGCTACGGATGCAGTAAACTGAAAAACCACTAGTCCTTTACGAAGAGAGGCATTCCCCTGTACTTTTTTCACTCCTTTTAAAATGGAAGATGGCTTCGGCGCTGACAGTACAAATGCCGGGTAAATTCCGGCAAGTATGCCAATAATAGCAGCCGTAGCCAGGATTATTAGAATATTTATCGGATTAAAAAGAAGAGCTCTTTCAAAGGTTGTACTTGCCAGGTCGGTAAAAGCAGGTAAGAGCAAGTCAACAACAGCGATCGAGAAAATCAGTGAAATTAGTACCACAATTACAGACTCTCCGAGGAATTGTCTGATCAGAGCATTTCTTCCGGCTCCAATGGTTTTACGGATTCCCACCTCTTTCAACCTTGTGGTAGCCCGGGCTGTCATCAAATTAACAAAGTTGATGCAAGCGAGCAGTAAGATGAAAAATCCTACAATTCCGTAGATATACAGGCTCGAGATATCAGAATTTTGTGTCAACTCCCGCCAAAGGTTTGAAGTAAGATGAATGCTTGCTACAGGTTGTAACGTGGGGGAACTGTTGAGTGTGAACTCCTCAGGCAGATTAGTATCAAGAATACTTTGCATTTTAGCCTCAACAGCACCTGGATCAGCTCCATCCTGTAAGTGTAAGTACGTATAGAATTGGTTCCATGCAATCCAGTCGTCCATATCCGGATGGGAGTACGTATTAAATGAGACCAGGAATTGGAAAGTGAAATGACTGTTGCTTGGAATTTTTTCAAGAACACCTGTTACCGTGTATTCTGTTTCTTCACTAACGGTTATTACTTTTCCGATTGGATTTTCATTTCCGAAAAATCGCTCAGCAAAATCAGGGTCTATCACGATTGAGTTTGGTTTGGTCAATGCTGTTTGAACATCACCTTGAATCAAAGGAAAACTGAACATCTCAAGAACGGTTGAGTCTGCAAAGAATCCCGAACTTTCAAAAAAACGTTTATCCTCATAACGCATTAATGTGGTACCATGAAATATGAATCGGGTCATATTTCGAACTTCTGGTATTTCATCGAAAGCAGCCTCACCCCATGGAGCCGTGACTTTAGCAATACCTTCATAATTGTCATCTCTGCCGCCAGTAGCTACCAATCGATAGAGATCATCGATGTTCTCATGATATTTATCAAAGCTGGATTCATAGCTCACATATAAACCCACTAAAATGAAACAAGCCAAACCAGCTGTTAACCCGAGGATATTAATTGCGGAGTAAATTTTGTGTTTGGTGAGATTCCGAAAAGCGATTTTGAGATAATTCTTAAACATGCCGGAAGAATTAGTTACAAGTTATTTTCTGTAAGCCAATAACTGTACCAAAACAGTTAATCATCAAAAATGAGCTTGAAAAAGCCCGTTTTTGATAAAGAATTGTTCGTTTTGATACAGTTTATGTTCGCTTTTGAACATGGTTACTCGCTTTTCAAGCTGTTCACCGGATTTGCCAAAGCTGCCCTCATTGAGTGATAGCTTACAGTTCCAATAGCCAAAATTAGCGAGAAGATTGCAGTGAGAATGAAAACGGCACTATTAATCTGGATTCGATAAGAGAAATCGGAGAGCCATTGTTCCATTAAATACCAGGAAACGGGAGTAGCAATAATCATCGAAAGTACAACCAGAAGTGCAATTTCCCGATTAAGGAGCAACATAATCTGATGTATTCCAGCTCCGAGAACTTTTCTAATGCCAATTTCTTTCGTCTTATTTAAAGCCATAAGCCCAGCCAAACCGAAGAGTCCCATACAGGCAATGATGATTCCAAGTGCCGAGGCGATACTCATGATTTTTACCCAAAGCTGGTAACTGGAGTATTGAGCTGAAACCGCATCGTCAAGGAACCAATATTCAAAAAGGGAATTTGGAGCAATTTCATCCCATACTGCCTGAAGTTGAGGGAGTGTTTCTGCGATCATGCCTGCTTCAATTTTCACCCCTATATCTGCAATTCCACCATGCTCCGGATCCATATGGAAGAGCATTGGCTGTATTTCTGATTCCAACGATTGAAAGTGAAAATCCTTAACTACACCAATTACCGTAGATGGATTTTCTCTTCCTTTCCAGGGTAAAAGCTGACCGATCGGATTGTCCCAACCAAGTTCATTTACCAGGGCCTCATTTACTACTATCGAATTTGACTCATCTGATGGACGATCAGCAGAAAAATTCCTCCCCTCAATAAGTTTAAAACCCATCATTGGGATTAGCTCTTCATCAGAATAAAAGATATAGGATCGAAGGTTCGCTTCACCTACCTGAAAACCATACGCGTTGTTTCCACGAGTGAAAGAAGGTGCCATGCCGCTCACGCTAAGAACATTAGGGTTGGATTGTAATTCATTTCTGAAAAGTTCCATCCGAGCTGTTCCTTCAGCGCTCCACCCTAGCTGAGTGTTTATGAACAACAATTGCTCTTTATTGTATCCAAGATCTTTTTGGGCTACAAAATCCATCTGCTTGTACATGATCACCGAGCTGATGATCAAAAAAACAGACAGGCTAAACTGTACGACAAGAAGCCCTTTTGTAAGCTTCGGTTTGAATCTAAAAGTAGTTCCCTTTAATACTGTTGCCGGTTTATATCTGGACAGCAGAATCGCTGGATAACTTCCAGCAAATAACCCGGTTATAATAGTGACTCCAATCAAAAGGGAGATAAATCCAAAGTTTTGAAAGTAATTAATTGCCAGAGATTTACCTGTTAAACCGCTAACAAGCGGGATCAAGAGTTCAGCTAATCCAATGGCAGCGACTACCGCTAAAAGAGTAATTAGCTGGGTTTCACCCCAAAATTGTAAAGCTACCTGATTACTCTTTGCACCGGATGCTTTTCGGATTCCAACTTCTTTAGCACGGGCAGAAGACCTGGTAAGTGCAAGTGTGATGTAATTGATACATGCTATACTGAGGATCAGAATTCCAATGGCAGCCAGAATATAAGAGTACAATGGATTGCTAACTTTGTGCCAATCAACGGCAGGATAGAGGTGCATATCCTCAAGGTTAGTCATTTGAAATTCCATAACTGGCGCGTCTTCCGGAAGTTCTCTTCGTTCTCTCACTCCCGGCCAACTTTCTGAGAATCTCTCCTCGGCAAAATCATTAAGTTTTGATGTCACTTTGGTGATGTCCGAGCCTTGAGCAAGCTGAACAAAAAGCGGAGTATTTGAACGGTTCCATCGCTCCATGTTTCGTTCAAAGAATGGCTTATTCTCAATTCTAATGGCGATTCCAAAATGAATGCTTGAGTTGGAAGGAATCGACGTAGCTAATCCTGAGACTGTGAAAACTACCTCGTTATTCATTAGGTTTATAGAAATAGATTTTCCAATTGGATTTTCATCCGGAAAGTATCTTTCAGCAACTTCTTGAGTTATTACTGCACTATTTGGATTTGAAAGAACCCTGGATGCTTCCCCCGATTCCAGTTCAAAACTAAAAACTTCAAAGAAGTTGGCATCCACAAATAAAATGCTTTCTTCAAACATGTTGTCTTCAACACGAACGGTGTGACCGTTCTCATCAACTCTTACAAATTGTTCGATTTCCGGAATACGCTCAATTAATGTGGGTCCCAATGGCATCGGTTGCCAGGGGTGAATTCCAAGATCTTCGTTAGCTAATCCGGCTATAAATGAATTTTGCTTAATCTGGGATTTAACCTCATAGAAATTTACTTCCTCGATCCGGTAAATATTTTCAGCATTTTGATGGAAGCGGTCGAACGAATATTCATCCTGAATAAAGAGGTACACCAGAATACAAAAAGTGATTCCAAGTGTAAGCCCAAAGATATTGATGACCGAATAAAGGCGTTCCTTCCGAATGTTTCGAAGGGCAATCTTCAGATAATTCCAAAACATCTTATTCGCTCTTTAAACTGTTAACTGGGTTAGCCAATGCCGCTTTAATCGACTGGAAGCTGATGGTCATCATAGCAATGACCAGCGCAATACCTCCGCCGGCTATAAAAATCAAAGGATTAATAGCTGCACTATAAGCGAAGGAGTCCAGCCATTGAGACATTCCATACCAAACGATAGGGGTGGCCAGCAGGAATGCAATCAGCACCAGTTTCGCAAAGTTGGTAGACATTAACGCTACTAACTGGGAAACCGATGCTCCCAGCACTTTTCGGATTCCAATTTCTTTAATGCGTTGTTGAGTGGTGAATGAAGAGAGCCCAAACAAACCAAGCACAGCTATAATGATTGCCAATAAGGCAAAATAGCTGAAAATCTGGGCTAATTGTTGTTCTGAATCGTACAACTGATCATAAAAATCGGAAACCAGGTTATAATTAAAAGGAGTTCCTGGCATGTACAATGCCCACTGTTCCTCTACAAAAGCCAGAGCCTCATCGCGATACGTGGGAGCAAATCGTACAGCGACGTTATAATTTCGGTTCTGAGAAATAACAAACACAATTGGAGCGATGGTCTGGTGTAAAGATTCAAAGTGAAAATCTTCAACCACACCAATGATATAGCCTTGTCGCCCTCCGTAGTTAAATACAGCACCAATGGACTCATCCGCACTACTAAAACCCATTCTTGTGATCGCAGATTCGTTCAGGATAAATGCTTCACTGGAATCGCTGGCAAGTTCGATATCAAAATTTCGGCCCGCGACCATTTCAACTCCAAATAAGTCGAGGTAGTTGTGACTTACGTGTACATCTGCCACCCTGAAGTCAAGATCAATGAGTTCGCCGTTTAGCTCATAAGCTCCACCCTGTGAATCGAGGAGCCGGCCTGATGGTACACGGCTTTGCATGGAAACATCCAGGATTCCGGGATCGTCAATCAGGCGATCTCGGATGTCAACGTAATTCATTGCAATAGCCGGGCTCGCGGGTACAATAGCTACGTTTTCTTTATTCAAGCCCAGTTCTTTGTTTTGGATGAAGTTCAACTGGTTGTACACCACACCCATACTAACAATCAAGCCAATGGAAATAGTAAACTGAACCACTACAAGTACTGATCGAAAAACCTGGTGCGAGTTTTTGGCTTTGTATGATCCTTTCAACACAGTAGCAGGCTGAAAGCTCGATAAAACCAGTGCCGGATAACTTCCGGCTACAATTCCGATTACTACAATTATGCCAACCAATGTTGCAATCCATTCGAAACTAAAGAAGCTGAATATCAGGTTTTTATCTACAAAATCGTTGAAATACGGAAGAAGCAGTTCCACAAAAAGTATAGAAAGAAGCAGTGCAATGAGCGCCATTAGGAATGACTCCCCAATGAATTGTCGGATTAGAGAACTACGAAAAGCACCCATTACTTTTCGAACACCGACCTCATTGGCACGTTTTGCGGACCTGGCTGTTGAGAGGTTCATGAAATTGATGCAGGCGATGAACAATATGAACAAAGCCACGGCGGTAAAGATGTAGATATACTCAATGTTACCGTTCGGCTCCAGTTCCGAATCCAAATTCGAATGCAGGTGGATATCGGTTACAGGCATCATATGAAGCGCCATCACTTCGGAAGCCGGGTAATCCGTATTGAACATCTCCTGAGGGAAGATCTTGTCAATAAGGGCTGGCATTCGTGCCTGAAGCTCATCAGGATTCGTGTTCTCAGAAAGCAGCATATAAGTGGCAAACATATTCCGTCCATACGCCTGATCGAAAGCTTCCGGACCACCAAGAAATTGAACCATTGGTTGTATTGAGCCGATCAGATCGAACTGGAAATGCGAGTTTTCAGGGATGTCTTTCACGACAGCATTAACCTGCAATACTGCTTCTGTTCCAAATACAGAAAAGTCCATAGCCTCGCCAATCACATCCAGCGAGCCAAAATACTTCATGGCCGTACTTTCATTGATTACAAGTCCGTCAGGATTTATAAGAGCAGTCTCAGGATCTCCGGAGATAATCTCCCAGGAAAACACTTCAAAAACATCCGGATCGGCGAAGTAATATCGATCTTCAACAAAACTATTTTCGCCAACACGAATGGTCGGACTCAAATTAAAGAGCCTGACCGCTCTTTCTATTTGCCCTTCAAACTCTTCTTCAAAACGGTTCTTGAAAGGTGGGGCAATTTGTCCAAGATGGAGGTTGGTTTCTCCATCGGCATTTTTCCACTCCCTGGATACCCGGTAAATCCGGTCGGAATTCTCATGATACTCATCGTAACTGAGTTCATAGCGAATGAACATCAGAATTAAAATGAAAGCAGTAATTCCCAGAGCAAGCCCGAAGACGTTGATAAAGGAGTAGCTTGGGTTTTTTGCAAGATTCCGAAAAGCGATTTTGAGATAATTCCTGAACATATCGGCGGGCTAATTTGTTTACAGAACGGAATTCAAGAATTGTACCAAAGTATAAGAACAGGCTTTTTTGAGCTAAAAAAGCCTGTTTTATGCTTTTTAATGTACGTTTTGATACACGAGGTGTTCGATTATGGACACCTCATAATCCAGATTTTTACTCTGAACGAAGCTGAGTGATCGGATTCTGTTGTGATGATTTATATGCAATAATCAGAATTGGAATCATTGCTATCAGTACCGTACAAATTGCGGCTATCAGAAAAATATCAATAGTAGCTGAAGCCCGATAGTTAAAACTCAATAACCAATTTTCTGAGCTGACGAACGAAACCGGAATTCCAATTAGAATACCGATCCCGACTAACCGTAAAAAGAATACAGATTGGATGGACATCAGGTCTTGGAGGGAGGCACCAAGCACTTTGCGGATTCCAAATTCTTTGGTTCGCATTTCTGTATAAAAGGCCGTTAACCCTACCAAGCCAATCACTGATAAAATGATTGTAATCCAGGCTCCAATCATGAACAATGTCCGGTAAGTTGAGTCGGCTTTGTAATAGTCGGTAATCATTGAATTCAGAAATTCATACTCAAGTCCGACTTCTTCATCCAGTTCGATAAAGTTTCCGATTATGGTCTCAATGGCAGCTATTGTTTCTGGAATTTCATTGCCAGTTAATCGAATGGCAAAGTCATCAATACCAACAAATGGATTATCGATGTAGCCAATTACAAGGGGGCCGATGGGTTCGTGCAGCGATTGATAATGAAAATCCTTTATTACACCAATGATCGTCATTTCGTAGTTTTCTTCGTCACTCAAGACTATACTTTTATTGACGGCTGATTCTCCTGGAAACAGCAGTTTTGCAGCGGATTCGTTGATTAGCACGGTATTTGGATTCAGGGTTTCGCCTCCTTCGGCAATAAAATTCCTTCCCTGAACAAGTTCCAGATTCATAACCGGAATCGCATCTTCGTCAAATCCATAAAAACTAAAGGGAAGGTTTTCTTTCGGATTGTCAATTCGGTTGACCTGAATTAAATCGGGTTCGCGGTATCCGCTGATCATTCTTGTCATTCCTGCCAATCCTTCAATATTTGGATGGCTGTTTATTGCTTGTTTCAATTCGGGGATGAAGTTTCTGAGCCTACCATCGTTGATTTCTATTACCACTACTTGTTCTTCATTAAAACCCAATTCCTTATCAAAAATGAAATTCATCTGGCGTCCCGCTACAAAAGTAATTACGATGATGCAGTAGGTGAGTGCAAACTGACCAACCACCAGTCCCTTTCTAAAGAAAGAACTTTGTACTCCGGCGATATTTTTCTGCTTTACCGTTTGAGAAAGCTGGTATCGGCTTAGCATAACAGCTGGATACAATCCTGAAACAGCACCAATTAAAACAATAGATGGCAAAGCATACATTCCTACCGCCAACAAATCACTCACCTCCAAAGTGAGTTCAATTCCAGTGATGGACTGAAAATAGGGGATCATCAGTTGAAGTAAGGCTAGTGCTGGTACAATGCTTAACGAAGCCATCAAAACGGACTGAGTGAGAAACTGAATAATTAGCTGGAATCTTTCGGCTCCGAACACACTTCTTAGGCCAACCTCTCCTGTTCTTTTGATTGATCGGGCTGAAGAAAGATTCATATAATTGATGCTGGCAATGCTGAGAATAAGGATGGCAATAGCCGTAAAAATGTATACATACTGGATATTTCCGGGAATCCCATTTGCAGGTGAAATATTTGATTGGATCTCTGCTGAATAAAAATGGATGTCTTTAATGGGTTGTAAATCGAATGAAAGTTCAGCTTCCGTAGCTCCAAAGTAATTAGCCGTTAATAATTCGAACTGATCCGCAACATATTCAGGATCTGTGGACTCATTAAGTTTCACGTAATTATGTGCAACACGGCCTTGCCAGCTGGTATAATAATCTCTAAACCATTCCGGGCCACCAAAATTATCCAGGTAATGATCTACACTTGCATTCATGATAGCGCTGAATCGAAAGCTGGAATTTTTGGGAAGGTCACCCAGAACTCCTGTTACGGTAAATAAACCATAGCGCTCAATTTCCAGGGTTTCTCCGATTGGATTTTGACTCCCAAAAAAACGTTTAGCGGTCTCCTCAGTAAGTACGGCGGACATCTGATTTTCTAAGGCTGATTCCGGATTTCCAGCCACCAAATCCAAATCAAAAACATCCAGAAAGTAAGCGTCGGTGGCGACCATATTGTCTAACCTGCCTCTGGAAGCACTTGTTTCTACGAGTTGCTGTGGCATCCCATACACCTTTGTCATTACTTCAATTCCATCGATTTCATCTTCCAAAACCTCATTAAAAGGAAGAGGAAGCTGCGCCGTACGGTATTGGATTTCTCCCTGGCTGGTTGTTAAAATCGTGCGGTAGATTTGATCAGCATCGGTATAGCCGGAATCGTAACTGAATTCGTGATTGATGGTGAGCAACATCAACCCAAAAAAGGCAAGCCCAACAGTAAGTCCCACAAAACTGATGATCGAGTAATATTTATCCCGAATGATATTTCGATAAGCGATTTTGAGATAATTCCTGAACATATCCGGCTGGCTAATTTGTTTACAGAACGGAATTCAAGAATTGTACCAAAATACAAGAACGGGCTTTTTTGGGCTAAAAAAGCCGGTTTTTCGATTGCTAATGTACGTTTTGATACACGAGATGTTCGATTATGAACACCGAAGAGTGAAGCGGTTATTCACTCTTCAGGCTTTCAACAGGATTCGCCAACGCGACTCTTAAAGACTGGCCGCTTACGGTTAATACTGTGATCAGCAGGATTCCGATTCCGGCAATAGCGAAAGGAAGAACTCCCAATTCAATCCGGTAGGCAAATTCCTGTAACCAGTTATTCATTACATACCACGCAATGGGAGAAGCAATCAGAAAGCCAATTGCTACCGGTTTCACATAGTCTTTTGCTAACAATGATAAAATGTTGGCGATACTGGCTCCCAGAACTTTTCGAATGCCAATTTCCTTTTTTCGTTGGGAAGCTGTGAACGCCGTCAGGCCCAGTACTCCCAAACAGGAAATGAAAAGAGCCAGCACAGTGATATAATTGAAAATCGTACTTAGTCGTATCTCAGTCTGGTACAGGTTATTGTAGGTTTCATCCAGAAACCGGTATTCGAAAGGGTAATCCGGTGAAAAGTCCGCCATAGTAGCCTCTATAAAGCTAAGTGTTTCCTCCATATTTCCTGCGTTCACTTTCACAAAAATGTGTTGATATGGAAACCACCAATCCGATTCTAAAAACAATGCAAGAGGGGCGATTTCATCATGAAATGAAGTATAGTTGAAGTCCTTTACAACCCCGGTTATCCGGGCCTCTCTACCCCTGAAGTTAAACTCCTTACCAACAGCTTCTGACCATCCTAGTTGGTTTTTAAGTGTTTCATTGATGATCATCCCTTCTGCTTCATCTGAGAGAATTTCTTTGGAAAAATCTCTTCCTTCTACAATCTCAAGGTCAAAAATATCAATATAGTCATGCTGAATGGCAGACCTGTACACAGAAATACTACTTCCTTCTTGCGAGCCTTCCCAGCTTGTTAGCGGGGAAGAAGAGTTAATATCGATCGGGATGTTTTGCGAGGCAGAAACCAGCAACACATCACTACTATTTTCGAGTACCGTTTTCAGAGTGCTGTATCGTTCGTATAAATCTTGATCTTTTATACTGATTGAGATGATTTGATCGCGGGTTATTCCTGAATCAGAATTCTGAACGAAATTCAGTTGCTGAACGACCGTAAACGTCGCGATAATGAGGCAGGTAGCTGCAGCAAACTGGGTAATAACCAGGGCGTTTCTCCAGTTCGATTTCTTCCCGTCTACAGATTGAATCCCCTTCAATACCTTAATCGTGTTAAACGAAGACATTTTAAAAGCAGGGAAGCTTCCGGAAATTATCCCTACAACAATACTGGCTGCAAATAACCCGGCAATGAATAGACTATTTTCTGCGAAATTAAGGGAAATTTGCCTGCCCGCCAGTTCATTAAATGCCGGGAGAAGAACTTGTACGAGAGCCACTCCAATAAAAAGGGAAGCAAGAGAAAGTATTACTGATTCACTTAAGAATTGAACTACAAGCTGTTTTCGGAGTGCGCCGATAGCTTTTCTCACTCCGACTTCTTTCGCTCTTAGGAAAGATCGTGCGGTAGCCAGGTTGGTGTAGTTTATGCAGGCTATAATTAACACGATAAATGCCAGAGTGGAAAATATAAACACGTAGTTTATACTTCCGTTAGCTTTGAATTCACCAAACAGGTTTGATCTTAGATGGATGTCTTTTAAAGATTGCGGGAATAAGTATCCAAATGAGGACGCACCGTTTTCACTTTCGAGATAAGAATCCTGAAGAAATTTGACGTTTTGCTCAAAAGTGTTGATGTCAGCGTTTTCGTTGAGTGCAACATAGGTTAGGTAGCTGTTACTTCTCCAGCTATCTAAATAATGCACTAATTCATCACTCGACCGTTCAGAAACAATGTAATCGAAATCCAGGTGGCTGTTGGAAGGTACATTCTCTATAACAGCTGTAATTTCCATCAGCGTATGGCCGCTGTAGTAGCTTCCTGAGTGAGCAACGGTGATGGTTTTACCTACAGGATTGGCATCTCCAAAGTATTTTACAGCGAGGTCTTCGGTAAGTACAATTGAGTTTGGATTAGCAAGTGGAGCCTCTGTATCTCCCCGGATTACCCCAAAACTGAAGACATCGAAAAAGTGGTTGGATACGAAGATTCCATCTTCCTGGAAAAGCTGGTCCTCATAACTAATGAAGGAGGAAGCCCGTTTGAGCTGAGTAGCATATTCAACTTCCGGGAAATCATTCATTAAAACCTCATCAAGAGGTCCGGCCGTATTAGCAGCTTTGCTTATCCCTAAAAGACTTTGATTCAGGTCCTTTTTTATGATGCGATAAATCCGATCTGACTTCTCATGAAAAGTGTCATAACTAAACTCATATTGAACGAACAGGGCAATAATGATAAAACAGGCCAATCCGAGGGAAAGTCCGAATACGTTTATGGATGAATAGATCCTGTTTCTCAGGAGGCTCCTGAGAGCAATTTTTATATAGTTTTTGAACATATCTTGCTCCTGATGATGGTGGATTTAATCCTGTTTACTCACTTTTGAGGCTGTCTACCGGGTTGATCATGGTTGCTCTGAAAGACTGATAGCCAACCGTTAACCATGCGATTAGCAAAGTAAGTCCACCAGCTATTACGATATTCCAGACACCGATTTGAACCCGATATGCAAAGTTATTCAGCCAGTCATCCATTACGAACCAGATAAGCGGAACCGAAAGGAGAATTGAAATAAGGATCAGTACGGTGAATTCTTTATTTACTAAAACCACAATCCGTTGAGAAGAAGCTCCCAACACTTTGCGTACCCCGATTTCCTTGGTTCTGCGAACAACTACAAGTGAAGCCAACCCGAATAACCCAAGGCAGGCAATAATGATGGCAAAGCTGGCTCCAAACGTTACAATTTCACTTAGTCGTTGTTCCTGTCGATAGCGGTTGTCTACGGTTTGATCTAAAAAACTAAGATTAAAGGCCTCACCCGGGGCGACTTCATTCCAGGCATTTTCTATAGCTGCAATGGCCTCCGGGGTATTAGTGGCGTTTATCTTTATGCTGATTTTGGGTGAAGAAGAAGGGATTCCGACATTTGCAATCCCGGCAAAAATGTTAGCTGGTTTAACAACCAGTAATACGGGTTCTACTTCGTCCCTGAGAGATGAATAGTTAAAGTTGTCAACCACACCAATGATTTGATGATCTCTGAAATTGGGGTTGGGCAGGAGTTCATTAAGCGGGTCGGTCCAACCGTGGTCATCAACAAATGCCTTATTAACGATTATTCCCTGGCGTTCATCGGAGGTGATTTCTTCAGAAAAGGATCGGCCTTCCAGGAAATTGAAGCCCATTAACTCAGGATAGTTCTGATCGACGACATTCAGATTAAAAATCCGGTTTTTGTCTTCACCGTCCCGGTAATCGGCGTACATCCATCCGTTATCTGCAGGGGTATAAAGAGAAACAGCGACCCCTTCGATATTAGGATTGGAAGCCAATTCTGATTCCAGCAACATACTTCGTTGTTCCGCTCTATCCATCAATCCCGTGAAGCCGGTTTCCTGGTTAGGATTATCATCGATTTGGACAACCACAATATGTTCTTTTTGAAAACCGAGGTTCACCGAGCGAAGGAAATCCAACTGACGCACCATGATTAAGGTACTTGCCATCAGGAAAATAGAAATCGTGAATTGAAATACGACCATTCCCGTTCTGAATAAGCTTTTGTCCCCTTTGAAATTGAGCTTGCCTTTGAGTACTTCAACTGGTTTGAAACCGGAGAGAATCAACGCAGGATATATTCCCGCAATTACACTGATTACTACGGTCAGTCCAAGTGCTATTAAAACGGTATTTAAGGTGATGGAAATTGCCAATGAAGTTCCTGCCAGTTGGTTGAAATATGGCATTGCCACCTCAGAAACCAGGAATCCAAAAACGAGGGCGAAAAGGGTCATTAAAACGGCTTCTCCCCAGAATTGGTACATTAAATGAGTACGCTCGGCACCGATCGTTTTGCGAATTCCAATCTCTTTGGCACGACTTGATGATCGGCTGATTGAAAGCGTCATAAAGTTAACACAGGCAATCAGGAGCACCAGAAATGCAATTCCTCCTAAAATGTACAGGTAAATGGGGTCGATTGGTGTGGCATAACCTGCCGGAATTTCCGGGTTTAATCGAATATCAGTAATGGGTTGTAGGCCAATGGTATAATTGCTATCGCCCCATCGTTCTCCCAATGCCACTTTCATCATGTCGATGAGGCTTTGTCGTGTTTGATCGGCTTGTGTTCCCTCAGCTAACTGGATGTAAGTTTCAGGGATTACGGAGAACCATCCTTCAAAAGATCTGGGTTGATACAACATTCTTGCATTTTCAAAGGGGATGAGCACACTATATTGAATAGTAGAATTAGACGGTGCATCCTCCAAAACCCCCGCTACAGTAAAGGCTTGAAAATCATCGTTTATTTTGATTAAAACGGTTCTTTGGAGCACATTTTCTGAGCCGAATAATCGATCGGCGGCGGTCTCACTTAGAACGACCTCCGAAGGATTTGAAAATAGTGTGCTTGAATTTCCCTGCACAAGATTGAAATCAAACATTTCAAAGAATTCACCATCTACCAATTGAACGGATTCTGAAAATCCTTCTGATTGCTCCGACACATTCACTTGTGTTTGATACAGGCTGCGGCGGGTAACCAACTCAGCTTCCGCAATAGTTGCTTCAACCTCGTCTTTCAGGCGAAGTGGAGTGGTTACATCCCAATAAATGTCGCCATCTCCATAATCTTCGTGGGTCCATGCCCGGTAAATACGATCGGAGTTCTCATGGAATTTATCATAGCTGAATTCATTGGACAGGTAGAGTAAAATCAGCATGCAACAAGCTACACCAATCGATAATCCGAAAATATTGATAACCGAATAAAGCTTATTCTTAAAAAGGTTTCTAAGTGCGATCTTTATATAATTCTTAAACATACGTTCAGCTTTTACTATTCGCTTTTTAAACTATCGACAGGATTAGCCAATGCTGCCGAAATTGATTTAAACCCTACCGTAAGTCCCGCAACGATCATCGTTCCTAGGAACGCCATCCCAAAAATTTCAACTCCCAGGTCTATTTTGTAGGCGAAATCAGCCAGCCACTGCTGCATGAAGTAGTACGAAGTAGGTGCTGCTACCAGGAAGGAGATACCTGTTAGAAGGGCTAGCTCCCATCCGAAAATTTTCAGGATGTCAAAAATGCTGGCACCCAGTACTTTTCTTACCCCGATTTCCTTAGTACGGGTTGTAGCCATATAGCTAACCAGGCCGAACAAGCCCAAACAGCCAATAAGGATTGCAATCACCGTAAAAATATTCATGATTTTAGCTGTCTGCTGCTCATCTTGGTACATCTGCGCAATGTGATCATCAAGGAAGGTATACTCAAAAACTGCATCCGGAAAAGCAGCATCATAGGCCGACTCGATCGCTTCTATGGCTTCACCGGTCATTGCGGTATTAATCTTTATAGCGCTAACGTAGAAACTTGGCCGAGTACTAATTACAACAGGTCGAATATCCTGGTGCAGCGAGGATGTGTTAAAGTCGTTAACAACTCCAATTACTGAAGCCTGGTCTCCCCAATATGAAATATCTGTCCCGATAATGGCTTCATAGTTATCTCCAAAACCAGCCTGAATTGCCAAAGATTCATTTACTAGCCAGGCACTTACAGTATCCGAAGGGAGTAAATTGGTTCCGGCTAGTAATCGAACCCCGTAGGTATCAAGGAAATTCTCGTCCGTGAATTTAACATCTGCGTTATTTTCCACACGAACTGTATCGTACGTGAGTACATAGTTCCCACCCCATACATTTCCATGAGTTGTACCGGTATTTGAGAACGTTACATTGTTGATAGATGCACTATTGAGCATCTCATTTTTAAAAGTTTGAAGAGTAAGCTTATCCCTGGACGGAAGATCAACATGAACCACCGCATCTTTTTCAAAACCTAATTCCTGATTGTTAAAGTGTCGAATTTGCATCGCCACTACCAGCGTTCCGATAATCAGCACCTGGGTGATGGTAAACTGCACGATGATCAGGCTTCTTCGAAGTAACAAACCCTGGCCGTAGCTGGCATTAATGGAATTACGAATGGCTTCAATTGGATTGAAGCCGGATAGATATCGTGCTGGATACCATCCTGCAGCAAGGGTAAGGGTGATAAACAATCCCCCAAGAAACAAAAGGACCTGCGGGTTTGCTAATAACCTTAGTTCCGGGGCAAAGCCAAGCACTGGTTCAAGAGCCTGGAGGGCGAGCTCGGATAATCCGATACCAAGAAGAATGGATATCAGGGTAACAAAGGCGGTTTCTCCGAGAAAATGGTAGGTTAGTTGCCTCCGTGTTCCGCCTAAGGTTTTTCTTAGCCCCACTTCTTTCGATCTTCGCACTGCAACGGCTGTATTCAGATTTATAAAATTGATACAAGCCGTCATCAAAAGAAAGAAACCGATAATCCCAAGCGCATATAGGGTTCTTTTCTCGATCACCCGGCCGTTATAATTTCCAAACCGGCTATCGAAATGGATTTCTGAAAGTGGTTGGAGATAGAACTCCATGACTTCTGCACGCTCTTCGTTGCTATATTTTATGATAATCGGATCGAATTGAGCATTTATTTCCTCCGGAGAAATTCCAGGAAGCAATTTCACATAGGTTTGAAGAGAACTTGAGGTTCCACCCCAGTTGTCATTTCCCAGGTCATCACCATCTCGGGTTTTTGAATTTACATTCCCAATAACTTTAAATGGAAAATCCGAGTTTTCAGGCATATCTCTCACAAGTCCGGTTACTGTGAAGTCGATAGGGTAACTTCCAAGAATGCTGAAGTTTTTACCTAGCACATCCAAAGTACCAAAGAGCTTTTGGGCCATGCTTTCAGTGACTACCGCTGTGTTCGGATTGTTAAACACCGTTTCTTTAGTGCCAGCCAACCATTGATAGGAAAAAATGTCGAAGTACTCTTTTTCGACAAAGACTACGTTCTCTTCCTTAAATTTTCTTTCGTTATATCCATTATCCGAATAAGAAAAGATAGGAGTATTGGCATAGTTATTATGAACGATAGTGACTTTTTCTAAACCGGTTACTTCGTTTTCCACGGCTTCAGCAAAAGGGAAAGGTCCTCCGGTATCATGATCAATATCGCCATACTCAGTGTCCTCCCGAACTACACGGTAAATCCTGTCTCCATCTTCATGCCAGGTATCAAAGCTCAAATCAAATTGAATGACCAGGAAGATCACCAGTGCGCAAACTGTGCCTATGGTCAGACCGCCAACATTAATCAGGGTTTGGCTTTTATTCTTGATCAGGTTTCTTAGTGCAATTTTGATGTAGTTTTGAAGCATGATTCCACGATTAAGTGATTACATATTGGATCATTCGTTTTTTAGACTATCCACAGGATTTGCTATAGCAGCCTTAAGGGATTGTGTGCTTACCGTAACTAAAGTGATTACAATTCCAACAACGGCACAGGTAAGAAATACGACTACATCAATATCAATGCGAGATGCAAAATTAGAGAGCCATTCTTCCATCATATACCAGGCGATTGGTGCGCCCAGTAGGAAGCCTATACCTACAAGCTTCAGGAAATCAAGAGAAAGCAATTGCACGATGTTGGAAATTGATGCACCTAATACTTTCCGAATACCTATTTCCTTTGCCCGTTGATTAATCATAAATGAAGAGAGTCCGATCAGGCCTAAGCAAGCAATGAAAATGGCCAGGCCGGTAAATAATCCAAGGATATTTCTCGTTTGAATTTCGTTCTGATAAAGAGCGTTGAGTTGTTGATCTAAAAACTCGAACTCAAAGGGTCGGTGTGGTGCGATTTCATCCCATACTTCAGAAATAGATGCAAGTGCTTCTAAAGTAGCATTCGGTGCAATTTTGACCATCAAATAGTTATGCATACTGGCGTTCATAAAAAGGGCCAGCGGTTCGATTTCCTGGTGGAGCGATGCAAAGTGGAAGTCATTAATTACGCCTACAATAGTTCCTTCTCTGTTTCCTAATACGTTAAATGGCTGGCTAATGGCTTCTTCCGGTGTCCAGCCATATTTTTTGGCCAGGGTTTCGTTTAATAAGTATTGATAACCTTGCTCAATTGAATAGGCATCACTCTTTGTAAAGCCTTCACCTGCAATCAGTTCAACGCCCATGGTTTCGATAAAATCCCTGTCCGCGGCCCCAGCTGCCGTAGGCACTCTTTCTCTATCAGGAGTATGTTCAGAAGAATACCCGCCAAATACTTTTCCAGGAATATTCGACATGTAGGTGGCACTGAGTACCCCAGGCTGTTGAAGTATTTCACTTTTTAGCAGGTCCTGTTTTGTCGAAAGCTGGCGGTCCCGTGCCGGTAGTACGATGACGGCTTCTTTATCAAAACCAAGATTAGTAGAAAGCACGTACTGAGTTTGCTCAAAAATGACCAGGGTGCTTATGATCAAAAAAGTAGAGATGGCAAATTGCGAGACTACCAATCCCTTTCTAAGTTTTCCATCAGCGATACCGGTACCGAATAAACCTTTTAGTACTTTTACAGGTTGGAAGGAAGAAAGTAGCAGGGCGGGATAAATACCCGATAGTGCAGAAGTAATTAACGTTATAGATGCCAATAGAATCCAAATAGTTGGATCTGTAAGTACGTTTAGCTGAATTTCCTTTCCGAGAATCCCGAAAAAAGTTTCTTTAAATAGTTCTACCAGTATCAGGGCAGATGCAACGGAGATGATCGTTAGAATGATAGATTCCCCGTAAAATTGTTTAACCAATTGAATTCTTTGCGCACCCATTGCTTTACGTATACCTACTTCGGAAGCTCTTTTTGCAGATCGGGCGGTGGCCAGGTTTATATAGTTAATAATGCCGACTATAAGAACCATGAAACCGAGAAAGGCAAAACCATAAATGTTAAACATGTTACCCATTGGGGCGATCTCGAAATCGGAAGAAGAGCGTAGATAAATATCCCTGAGGGGTATTAAGGTTAACGAAATATCACGCTGATCTTTTACTACTGACTCAACAAATCCATCAATTTTGGCTTGTAGAGACTCGATCGAAGCTTCCTCATGAAGTTTCATATAGGAATAGAAGTTGGCCGATCGTATTTCGCTATCTGTAAGTTGCGACCAAGACGACATAGTGTTCATCGACCCTAAATAATCGAACCGAAAATGGGAATTATTAGGTACATCTTCAATTACTCCGGTTACCACAAATTCTACATCGCTATTAAAAATCTGAGCAGAAACGATTTCACCAATTATATCCAGATTTCCGAAAAGCTTATTCGCAATGGTTTCAGTTAATACGAGAGAATTTGGATTAACTAGCGCGTTATCAGGAGAGCCATTTAGAAATGTAAAAGTGAAAATATCGAAAAACGCCGAATCCGAATACATAAAGCTGGTTTCCTGAAACTTTTCGTTTCTGACTTTTATCACTACCGGACTGTAGCGGGTAGGTTCATAGACCCGAATCCATCGTTCAACTTCAGGAGCCCTTTGGGCAATTGCAGGAGCAACCATCGATGGGGTTACTGCCATCTCCCCATCTTCATCCATCATATTTATGCGAACTACTCGATCGCCGGATTCATGGAAACTATCGTAGCTTAGTTCATGCGATACATAGGCCAGAATTAATAAGCAAAGCGCAATTCCTGTAGCAAGCCCGGCTATATTGATGGTTGAGTATGCTTTACTCTTAACGAGCGTTCGTAAGGCAATTTTGATGTAGTTCTGAAGCATAAGATTGTACCATTTTATTCACTTCGTAAGCTATCGACAGGATTTAAAGTAGCGGCTTGAATGGCGCGACCTGCCACAGTAGCCATTGCAATAGCAAGCGCGATAAAACCTGCAAAAAGGAAAATTCCTATTCCAAGATCGATGGAATAAGCAAAGTTCTTAAGCCATTCACTCATTGCATACCACGCAATAGGTGCTGCAATCATGAACCCGAAGATTACCAGGCGGATAAAGTCTTTGGTAAGTAACAGGGTGATGTCCGCAACAGAGGCGCCCATTACTTTTCGAACGCCAATCTCTTTGGTTCTGGAAGTTGCGGTGTAAGCAGCCAGTCCGAATAAACCTAAACACGCTATAAAGATGGCAAGCCCGGAGGCAACTAAGAATAAATTACTGAATTGTTGTTCGGCTACGTACTGCTTGTCGTATTCGTCTTCTATAAAAAAGTATTCAAATGGATTTCCAGGGTAGTATTCCTGATATGCTTCCCGGACTTCAGCGATATTCTCCTGAAGGTTATTATTAGAAATTTCCATTGTGAAATACACATTGGAGTTGGACGGTACGAAAATCATAGGTTCTATCAATTGCTGTAGCGAAGCATGGTGATAGTCTTTTACTACCCCCGCAATTTGATAGCGATTGTCCCCCCAAACAATTCCCTTACCGATAGCTTCAACAGCATTTGGGTAACCGAGAACACTGGATGCGGCTTCATTTACAATCAGATTATCAGTACCCCAGCCTGAATTGATTTCTTCAGTAGTGAAATTTCGTCCGGAAGCCAGCTCGATATTGTAAGCAGTTAAGTAATTTTCGTCTATAATCAGCATCGAGAAGCTCTTTTTCTCGTCATCAGGCTGTGGATTTTCGCCGGTTATTCCGGATGCTGAAAAATTGTAGCCATTTCCAGGTACGTTATTAGAGCCTGCAAAGCGATTTATAAAAGAAAAGCTGGCTATTTTATCCTTGAATGCATCGGTACTCTGGTTTTGTCCATCTTTGTTAATGCTGGGACCGCGTACGACCATACGGTTTTCCAACTCCATACCAAGGTCCTGGTTTTGCATGAATTGAAGCTGGTTGAGAAATACCACGGTTACAACCATCAGTATGATAGAAATCGCAAACTGAAAAATGACCAGTACCTTGCGGAGCCTGAGTCCTTTTGGGGATGTTCCCTGCACTCCTTTTAAGATTTCGCTTGGGCGAAGGGATGTCAAAACAAATGCTACATAACTACCAGCAGCTAATGTGCCTATAGCAAAAAACAGTGCCCCAAAAATCCACATGAACTGTTGGTTCAGAATAGATAAACTAAGTGGCTTATCGATCAGTTGATTGAAATACGGTTGAAGCAATTCAACCAACGCAATGGAAACAGCCAGTCCAAATACAGTGAACAACAATGTTTCCATTAAAAACTGGCTCATCAATTGGGTTTTAGAGGCACCAGCAGTTTGCTGAATTCCTACTTGTTTAGCCCGCTCAAGACCTTGTGCTGTAGAGAGGTTGATATAGTTTGCCCATCCGATCACCATTATCATTATGCCGACACCAAGAATGAGCAACACCTGAACGATACTACCGCTGGTAGGAAGATTATAATCGAAGCCGCGCCCAAGATGAATTTCCGTAAAAGGTTGGAGCGTGATTTGGGCATCTGAGTTTGGATTTACTGAAGCGGCTAAATCGTTAATGCCGGTCGATATATCAGAAGGATCAACACCATCTTCCAGGAGAAGAAAATGATTGGCAAATCCATTATCCCAGCCCATTGGGTCAGACCAGCTCGAACCATTATTAATAAGTGTGTTGAACGACATCAGAATTTCAAAGCTAATGCTCGAAGTTTCTGGCGCATTTTCCATCACTCCGGAAATCGTGTATGTAACTTCACCGAATTGATTATAAAAAGTCAGCTCTTCACCGGTTACATTTTCCCGGCCAAAGTATTTCCTCGCAAGATCCGCAGACACGATAGCCGTTGCAGGTACATCCAGAGTTGGTGATCCATCGATCATATTGATCGTAAATACTTCGAAGAGCTGTTGATCAGCAAACATGCAGCTGTTTTCCCTAAAAACCACCGGATCGGAGGCTTCCCGGTTTTCAACCTCAATTATACCACTGCAGATACCTGAAGAAATCCGGGTTCCGTTTCTCACACCTGCCAACCTTTCTGCTGCTGTTGGTGCAAGCGCAGGTGGTAGAAATTCGGAGGTTTCTCCATTGCCGTATTCAGAAATAATACGGTAAATGTTGTCCTTATTTTGATGATAAGTGTTTACGCTAAACTCGAAAGCCACGTATTGCAGAATAAACAAAAAGGTAGTGATCCCGATAATCAGACCAGTGGCTGTTATTACGGTTGATACTTTTCTACGCTTCAGGTTTCTAAGGGCGATTTTGATGAAATTACTTAACATGGCTCTCGAAGTTTTATGCGAATATGAATTCCGGAGGAACTACACGTGGAATCCTTCTTTCATATTTTCAGTCACAACGTGGCCGTCAAATAAGTGAATCACTCGTGTGGCATAGTCTGCATCATGTGGAGAGTGAGTCACCATCACGATAGTGGTACCTGCTTCATTTAATTCCTCAAGCAACTTCATAACCTCATTACCGTGATCAGAATCGAGGTTACCTGTCGGCTCATCGGCAAGGATTAGCTTTGCATTTGCAACTACCGCTCTTGCAATGGCTACACGCTGTTGCTGACCACCGGAAAGCTGCTGCGGAAAGTGGTTGCGACGATGCATCATGTTCATTCGTTCAAGTGCAGCTTCAGCTTTTTCTTTTCTTTCTTCTGAACTCATTCCCAGATAAAGAAGGGGAAGCTCCACATTCTCGAATACGGTAAGTTCATCAATCAGATTAAAGCTTTGGAATACAAAACCAATGTTTCCTTTTCGAAGCTGGGCACGTTCCCGCTCACTATATTTTGACACTTCGTGCCCCAAAAAGTGATATTCACCGTCGCTTGGGTTATCAAGTAGTCCCATAATGTTTAGCAGGGTTGATTTTCCGCATCCGGATGGCCCCATGATGGCAACGAATTCCCCGTCTTTAATTTCCACGTTCACATTGTTTAATGCAGTGGTTTCAACCTCTTCGGTCGTGTAAACTTTACGTAAGTTGTTGGCTTTAATCATGATTGTTTAGTTGTTGATGAAAAATTTGTAAGGAATAATTTTGAAGGCGCTCTAACAAAAAAGCGATCAGCAATTAGCTGACAGAAATCAGCTTTTTGTTTAATAAAATTTGAAATGAAGAATTTTAGAGACTTAAAAGTCTGGGAGAAATCCCATGCTTTAACCTTGGTGGTATACTCAAGTACTTCAGAATTTCCAAAGGAAGAACTGTATGGACTAATCTCACAAATGAGACGCTCCTCTTCATCAATTCCAACCAACATTGCGGAAGGTTGTGGCAGAAATTCAGACCCACAGTTTGGGAGATTCTTGAACATTGCATTTGGTTCAGCAACAGAATTGGAATACCAATTAATTTTGTCCAGGGATTTACAGTATATATCTGAGAAGAGATTTCTTTTTCTCTCTGAAAGAGTTACTGAGGTAAAAAAGATGTTAGCGTCTTTACTGAAAGCCTTAGGCTGAAGGCTGTCCGCTAACTGCTTATTGCTATGAGCTAATAATCTATCCATCACTTTAACTCCAAGACCTCATTATCTCCGAAAGTTTCATAGCTCGAGATGATCACACGGTCGCCGGCGCTTAAACCGGAAACGACTTCGAAAAACTCAGGGTTTTGTTGCCCAAGGCGAATCTGATGGCGTGTGGCTCTGGTGCCGTCCTCATTAAGTAGGAAAATCCAGCTTCCTCCGGTTGTCTGGAAGAATCCTCCCTTCTCGAGAAGTAAGGCTTGGGAAGCATCACCCAGTTCAAGACGGATTCGCACGCGCTGCCCTCTTCTGATCCCGGTTGGAGCTTCATCAACAAACTCCATATCTACCTGGAACTGACCGTTGGTAATAACCGGATATACTTTAGTGATTTCCATCAAGTGAGTTTGCCCTGCAAATTCAAAAGATCCCCGTAACCCGGTTGAGATTCTTGAAAGGTGAAATTCATCCACTCCAACCCGTACTTTAAAATTGTCGAGCATATCTACCTGGCCTACTCGTTCGCTTGGACTGATGGACTGACCTTGTTGTAACTCAATGGTGGTTAACTGGCCATCAATAGGTGCTCTGATTATCAGATTATCCAGGATAGATTGAACAGCATCCAAACTCCTCCACATTCTTCGCTCAGATTCATCCAGTTGAGAAAGCTGTGAAATGGTTTGAAGTGAGTCCTTCATATACGATTCATAGGTTAGTTCGTAACGTCTTTTCTCGTATTCGTAATTTTCCTTGGTCGCCTCAAAGTCTTGTAATGAGATCAGATTTTGCTCATACAAACTTTTGTTACGTTCATACTGAGGACGAAGCACGTCGCGCTGATATTCTGCGTTAGCAAGCTGGTCTTTAATATTCAGGCTATTCTGCTCAAGGTTCAGGCGGGAATTACGAACGTTATTGATCTGATCGTATAAGCCTGCTTCTTGCTGCAGTACCTGTAGTTGCAGGTTCGAATTTGAAAGAGTGAGAATAGTATCTCCAGGTTGTACGAATTCACCGGATTCCAGGTGAACGGTTCTAACCACGCCTCCTTCTATAGCATCAAGAAAAATGGTATTGATCGGCTGAACCAAGCCGGTTACCTGGATAAACTCCTGGAAAGAGTCTTCACTGATGGTAGCAATAGTAAGTTTCTCTCTCTCCACATTTAAGGTTGACTTAAAATCTGTGAATGCGAAACTGTATAAAAAGAATCCAACCACGGCGACACCTAATATCCCTCCGATGATGCGCTTTGGTGTCCATTTTTTCTTTTTTATTTGTTTGTCCATGCCCTCTGGGGTTTCAAAATTTTTAGTGTTTCTATTCATTTGTCAAAGGCCGTGCCAAAAAGAATCAAAGCCCTGAAACGTTCATTTTTCGAAGGTTTATAGCTTTTGATTGTACATTTTGATACACTAAGTGTCCGATTTCGAACAGTTGTAATTGTAGCGAAAATCATCAAAAAACCAATAGAAAGCAGTTTTACCCATTGAAAAGATTTTGGGTACGGTGTTTGTACTTCACGAAGGAAAAGGAATGAACTAATGAATCGATGGAAATAAAACAGGGCCGAGTATTAGTAGTGGATGATGACGGAGACGTTCTCCAGGCAGCCCGGTTATTTTTGAAGCAACATGTGGCTTTAGTGGAGACCGAGAAAGACCCGAAATCACTACCCACTCTTCTTCGTAATCAATCGTACGACCTGATTCTTTTGGATATGAATTTCACTGAAGATGTTTCAAGTGGAGAAGAGGGGTTCTTCTGGTTGGATAAAATTAAAGAGATTGATGATTCGATAGCAGTGATCCTGATAACAGCCTATGGAGACATCGATAAAGCGGTTCGGGCAGTAAAAAACGGGGCCACCGATTTTGTTTTGAAACCATGGCAAAATGAGAAATTGCTTGCTACTGTCTCATCAGCACTGAAGTTAACAGATTCCCGTCGCCAGGTAGCGGCTCTTCAGGACCAGCAAAAACAACTTAGCAGCGATATTGATCATCACTACCGGGAGATTATTGGGAGAAGTCCTGCAATGATGGATGTTTTCCAGACTATCGAAAAAGTAGCTGCCACTGATGCGAATGTATTGGTTCTTGGGGAGAATGGAACCGGGAAGGAACTCATCGCAAGAGCCATTCATCGCCGATCAAATCGAAGGGAAAATGTATTTATCAATGTAGATATGGGCTCAATTTCCGAAAACCTATTCGAGAGTGAACTCTTCGGATATGTTAAAGGAGCATTTACCGATGCGAAAGAGGATCGGGCGGGTAGATTTGAGATCGCAAATAAGGGCACCCTTTTTTTAGATGAGATTGGAAATATCCCATTAGGACTTCAATCAAAATTGCTGACCGTTCTTCAAAGCAGGAAAGTGACCCGGGTCGGATCAGTCACTTCCAAACCAATTGATATCCGGTTGGTTTGCGCGACCAATCAATCCCTGAATGATATGGTGGGTAGCGGTGATTTTCGACAGGACTTGTTATTCAGAATCAACACCATCGAAATCCATCTTCCGGCGCTAAGAGACCGGAAAGAAGATATTCCGTTGCTAACCGAACACTTTGTGAAATTGTATTCAAAAAAATATCACAAAGCAGAAAAGAAGATTTCAGAATCAACCCTTCAAAAACTTCAGGAATACCGTTGGCCGGGAAATGTTCGCGAACTGCAGCATTCCGTTGAACGGGCAGTGATATTATCCGATAGTTCTGAGCTTGAGCCGAGCGATTTTATGCTGATTAAGCAGGACGACTCAGGGGAAGAGATGCATATTGAGGATTATAACCTTGAGGAAGTCGAAAAGATGGTGCTTCGAAAAGCAATGAAAAAGCACGCAGGTAATATTTCGAAAGCAGCTGATGAATTAGGGTTAACCCGGGCGTCACTTTATCGAAGGCTTGAAAAATATGGTTTATGATTAAAGGGTTTCGAGCACAGGTTATTATTCGGGTACTGCTTCTTGGAGGAACCATAAGCCTCTTAAGTTATCTTCTTACGAATACGGAATATGTGGTAAGCAGTATTTTGGTGGGACTGATTATTCTGATCCAGGTTCTGGCGTTAATCCGATTCGTAGAAACCACGAATACCAAGCTGAAACGTTTTTTTGAAGCCATCAGCTATAACGACTTTTCTCAAACATTCTTTAGTACAAAAAAAGAAGACACTTTTGCAGAACTGGGAGAAGTATTTAACGATGTAATCGAAAAGTTCAAGACGGAGAGGTCGAAGGGAGAAGAAAGCTTCCGTTACCTCCAAACCGTTGTTCAGCATGTTGGAATTGGCCTTTTCTCATTTAACCAAAATGGGGAAATCGAGTTGTTGAATACTTCGGCTAAACGTTTACTTGATGTGACCGTGCTTCGACATATTGACCAACTTAAAGAGTTGGACGAAGTGCTATACAATGCTGTGCTCGATTTAAATAGCGGAAGTCGAACATTGATTAATGCCACCATTTCATCGCAGAGAATGCAGCTGGCAATATATGCGACTGAGTTTCGGATGAAGGGAGACAATTACAAGTTGATCTCGCTTCAAAATATTTCCAGTGAGCTGGATGAAAAAGAAATGGAGGCCTGGCAAAATCTTACCCAGGTGCTTGCTCACGAAATCATGAACTCAATTACACCAATCGCTTCTTTGAGTGATACCGTGAATTCTATGCTGATGGGAGATGTATTTGGATCGGAAGCTCCGGAACCTATTCCTCAGGAAACTTTGGATGATGTGAAGGATGCTCTCGGCACAATTAACAAGCGCAGCTTAGGGTTGATGCGGTTTGTAAACTCGTATCGGAACATCACACAGCTTCCTCAACCTGTATTTGAAGTGCTTCCGGTTCGGGAACTATTGCTTCGGGTAAGTAATCTGATGAAGGGAGAGGCTGCACAGCAACGGGTGGAAGTGTCCGTTTCGGTTGAGCCCGATTCGCTGGAAATTACAGCCGACCCGCAGCTTATTGATCAGGCGCTTATCAATATTGTTAAAAATGCATTTAAGGCATTACATGACGTTGAGAATCCGGCCATTCAGTTAAAAGGTTCTCTGGATTCTTCCGGAAAACCGGTTATCGAAGTGATAGATAATGGCCCCGGTATAAAGCCTGCTGTTCTTGAAAAAATCTTTGTCCCCTTTTATACCACCAGCAAATCGATTGAGATTGGAGGCGGGACCGGGATAGGGCTCAGTCTTTCCCGCCAGATCATGAGAATGCACAGGGGCACTTTAAGGGTTAGTCACTCCGAGCCCGGGAAAACTATTTTCGAATTCCGGTTCTAAAAATCTTCTCTTTACATTTTACAGCAACTAAAATTTGGTTTTCTCGTAGCTGTGTCGGTATTTCCCTGAGGTTTTTTTGGCGAATAACAGCATGCAAAATCTTACCAAAATATTGATTGCACTCGGTGTGCTAGGAGTGATTGGATACGTTCTACTTCGCCCTTCTATTGATATGAATGCTAACGGAGCCATTCAAAAAGATCCAACTTCGGTGAAAGAAGACATCTCTGCGATAGCTGAACGACTCGGGTTTTCCATGGATACCCTTGCAGTGGCAACCATTTATCAGCAACATGGTAGCTACTTACAGGAACTAAAGGATTCCGTAAACGCAGATTTAACTCCTGCAGATCTAAATCAACGAAAAGGGCATATCCAAAGCTGGGTGAGTGTTATTGGGAGGCCAAATTCTATGAATGGCATCATCATTACTCCGGAAAATGCATTCAATATGATGGGGAATATTCGTTTCAGGAGTTCTAATGAAGGCAAAATCATTCGTTTTGATGAACAAGGAGTGCGTTCAAATCCAACGTTTATTCAAGGGGAATCCGCCGAACAGGTAGCAAGGAATATTGTAAGTGATTATTTCGGTTATCCATTGTCGGATTATACATCGGACGATTTCAGACTGGATGTGCCTGATAGCGAGATAAACCTTCAGGGAAGCATTGCTGATGATTCGGTCACTACACAAAGCTTCGTTCCTGAATTCTCCATCACATGGAGTAAAAAAGCGGGAGCAACTGGTCCCGAATATCTATCCATTGCATTGAGGCAAAAAGTACAAGAAGTAGCCGAGGGCGAAGAAACAGTTACACAATTCGGGTATGCCCTCACAAGTTTTTCAGCCAAATATGAAATCGAACCTGATAATCTTAGCGGGGCAGGTGAAAATGAACTGAACCTGTTTGCATATATTTTTATTGCCAGCATCATTGTTATTTCGATACTTATTTTCTCGGTGGGGATTCGAAATATATTTAAAGGAAAAGTAGAGTGGCGGAGGGCAATGGTCATCTTTGCCAGTATTGGTTTGGGGTATATGGGATGGCGCTTCATTTTTTACTGGAGTGCATACGGAGATTTTATCGGCAACACGGCAGGCATTCAAATTGGGTTGAATAATCTGCTCTCCGGATTACTTGTTGGAGTGTATGGCGCCATGGCATATATAAGCTGGGAAGCATTTGCACGATCTCAACGTAATGGGCAGGTTGAACTTGTCGACACTCTTTGGCAACGGAGGTTTTTTGTTCGTGAAAATGGTCTGGCTCTTATAAATGGATTTGCGATTGGAGGAATTCTTCTCGGAGCGTTTGCCTTGATGATTTTCCTCCAGGATACTTTTTTTATTCAGGCGGATAGCCAGTTTGGGTCAGCAGAGCCAGCCAATCAGGCAAAATTGTTGACTATTAATATGTCGGCCTGGACCACTACCTGGTTAGTAGGATTTGCTCAGGTTGGGTTTGTTTATGGTTTCTGTAAACACTGGATAAAAAGAAACTGGGGTACCATACTATTTGCGATCTTTTTCTCATCAATTTTATTAACCGTTCTAGGTCGATTAGTAGCAACCCCTGGTACATTCTTTGAAGACTATCTGATCTTTTTAGTGCTGGGTGGGCTTATGATATTCAGCTATCACCAGTTCGGGATTATCACGGCAAATACGGCCTGGTGGGTCTTTGTTACCGTAATTTTGGTAATGCCCTATTTAAACTCTCCAAGTATTGGGCTCGCTTTAATAAGTTGGATTCAGGGAGGTATTCATCTCGCGGTTCTCTTTTTTGGATTTGTTGCATTCAAGTATGGAATTTCTGTCGCGGAGGTGGGCGACTATATTCCGGAATACCAGGCCCGGCTTGCACAGCAGATGCGTGTAGAAAAGGAAATTGAAATCGCCCGGGAGAGCCAGTACCAGTTGATGCCAATTCATCCGCCAACTGCAGAAGGGTTGGATGTATATGGATTTTTCCTCCCTTCTTTTGAGGTAGGTGGAGATTACTTCGATTATGTGCTTTCCAATGACGAGAATGGAAATCCAACCGCATTGACCATGGCCGTTGTTGACGTTTCTGGGAAAGCGATGCGAGCTGCGATGCCGGCGGTATTCACAAGTGGGCTGTTGCTAGCGAAAATGAAAACCGAAATGCCGGACGCCATTCTTACCGATGTGGCAGAACCGATCTTTAACAGGACTGACAAACGAACATTTATTACATGTGCTATCGCCCGCTACGACATGAATGAGAAACAAATGATCATTGCAAATGCAGGGCATTGTAAGCCGATTTTGAAGCGAAATGGAGCCGCAGACTTCATTCAAACACCGGATCCGAAATTGCCACTTGGCTTTAAACCCGATGTAACGTATGGTGCACATACATTTAAACTAAAAAAGGGCGATGTTTTTCTATTATATTCAGACGGGTTGCCAGAAGCAGAAAATGAACAGGGCGAACGCTATGGGTTTGATGAAGTACCCAGGCTATTAGAAGAAATCGATACTGAGATTTTAACCGCGCAGCAAATTGCGAAAGAAATCAAAAGAACGGTTCAAACCTACAGCAACTTTAAACTGGCCGACGACACTACAGTAATCTGTTTAAAAGTGTAAATACACTGCCAGTTTTGCACGAAGGGATTTATTTGGCGTGATCTTTGGGTTATAGAGATCAGGCATTACTAATCAACAAACAAAAACAATCAAAAATGGCTCAAGAACCAAATTTCGAGCTCAATCTGCCTCCGCAGTTTGAAGCGATTACAAAAAATATACGGCTGATTATCATCGGTTTTGTAGTGGTAGCAGCAGCGTTCTCGTCCGTTTTCACCGTAGAGACCGAAGAGGTTGGCGTGATAACCCGCTTCGGGGAATACGTTGGGGAAGCACGGCCGGGTTTAAATTTTAAAATTCCATTCATCGACCAGGTACAATTCGTGCCCGTTCAGCGACAGTTAAAGCAAGAGTTCGGATATCGGACTACTTCTGCCGGAGTAAATTCTACGTATAGAAAAGCAGGCTACGAAGGTGAATCCATTATGCTTACCGGCGATCTGAATCTCGGAGATGTTGAGTGGGTAGTTCAATATCGTATTGATAATCCTTATAACTATTTATTTAAAGTTAGAAATATTGATGACACCTTACGTGATATCTCCGAAGCAGCGATGCGTCAGATAGTAGGAGACAGAACCGTTGATGAAGTACTTACGGTAGGTCGTGCGGAAGTAGCCTCTGAAATGGAGATTATTCTTCAGCAGATTACCAATGATTATGAAATGGGGATTAAAATTGACCAGGTAGTACTTCAGGATGCAAATCCACCGGATCCGGTAAAACCATCTTACAACGGAGTAAACGAAGCAGAGCAGCAACGCGAAACGTTAATTAACCAGGCTCGGGCCGACTATAACCGGGTTATCCCACGAGCTGCTGGTGAGGCAGAGCAAACCATCCAACAAGCCGAAGGTTATGCACTAAATCGTGTAAATACCTCTGAAGGGGAAGTTTCCCGCTTCAACGATTTGTATGAAGAGTACATTAAAGCTCCTGAGGTAACTAAACGACGAATTTTCTTAGAGACCATGGAACAAATTCTTCCACAAATGGGACAGAAAATTATTACCGACGAGCAGGGCAACTCTGTAATTCCGTTGCTTCAGTTGCAGATGGACGGCGCACGAAGAACAACTGGAAATAACTAATCAGGAGATAAAACAATGAAAGAATTAAAAGGAATTTTATTACTGGTTATTTTAGGTGTGGTCGCTTTAGTGGCAGGCCAGACATTCTATGTTGTGAATGAGCAACAGCAGGTAATCATCACTCAGTTTGGTGAGCCACAAGGCGAGGCTATTACCGAGCCCGGACTTCAGGTGAAAGTACCCTTCCTGCAAAAAGCGAATTACTTCGAGAAGCGTTATTTGGAGTGGGATGGTGATCCAAATCAGGTTCCAACCAAAGATAAAGTGTTCATTTTTGTAGATACTTATGCAAGATGGCAAATTACCGATCCATTGCGATATTTCGAGCGTTTAGGAAATGAGCGAGGCGCTCAATCCCGACTGGATGATATCCTGGATGGTGAAACGCGTAACGCGGTTGCAGGTCACGATCTCGTTGAACTTATTCGAAGCACAAATCGCGAAGCTTCTCGCGATAATCTATTAGCTGACATCGAGCAGGACTCACTTCAGACTATTACTGTTGGACGTGGTTCTATTCAGGATCAAATTGTAGAACTTGCAAATCAACGTGCTGAAGATCTTGGAATCGAGATTCTTGATTTCCGCTTCAAAAGAATCAATTACGCAGAAGAAGTTCGAAGAACAGTTTATGAGCGTATGATCTCTGAGCGTAATCGAATTGCAGACAAATTCAGATCTGAAGGTCAGGGTGAAGCATCCAGAATTAATGGTGAAAAGGAGCGCGAGCTTCTCAGAATTCAATCCGAGGCATTCCGGGAGGCAGAAACGATCCGGGGTCGTGCTGACGCCCAGGCGGCAGCGATTTATAACGCCGCTTATAATCGAAACTCGGCTGCCCGGGATTTATATAGTTTCATTAAAAGTATGGAAGCCTATACAAACACCATCGATTCGGAAACCTCGCTTATCATCTCCACGGATAGCGAATTCTATAAATACCTGAATTCGATTGATGACTAAAAGTTTTAGTATTTAGTCCGCAAGGCTCGAAGTTTTCTTCGGGCCTTTTTTATTTCTCTTCTACTCTCCAAACGGTTAACTCTTTATTACCGCGGACTGAAATTTCAGCCAACCCAGGGAATGGAGTAGTAAGATTGTTTTTAGCTAGCTCTGAAGCTGGATCAACGAGGGCTACGGGAGTAAATTGAATATCCCCAATTGTAAAAGCGACGCCTTCTTCCATTTCTTCGAATAGAGAGAAAACACTTGAATGATCGTAATCAGCAGAGATTATATATTCTATTTCCTCGGTATGTAAAATCTCGATCAACTGGGTTGCAGAGGTTTCTAATTCCCGATTGATTTGATCAGAGCTGATTACTTGTCCTGGATTCCAATCCGCATAGACGAGAACCGTTGGAAAATCGCACCACAGCTTACCATCGAAATCTGTGGGGATAATTGCTTCAAGTTGTTCCCCTAACCTGCGTTCGAGTTCCAGGTTGAATGATCGAATATGAAATAACAGTGCATACAAAGGGATCAGGCAAATCAGAATGCCGATAGCTGTTTGTTGAATAATTCTTTTTTGGGTACGCAGGAAGTAAATGGTCCACAATGAGCATGGAAAAGAAGCAATCAACAGGTATTTGGGATCCGCTCCATGAAAGAAAAAAAGTGAGCCGACTAAAAAAACAGCCAGGAAAATGATCGTACTCGTGAACACAGGAGTAAGAGATTCATCTCTTAACTCTGAGATAGATTTACGAAAACTCCTCATATAAAAAGGAGCAGCGATAAGCCATGGAAAAACCAGGATAACAGCAAATAGCGCTTCGGAAATCCTGGGGACCAGCCCAACACGCTCAATGAAATCACTGGCGCCAGAAGATGACGCATTGAATTTGCTCGTCAACCAAAAGAAAGGGTTCTCACTTAACAACCAATTCCAGCCAGACAAAATCAGAAGCCCAAATACTACTCCGATAACGATCGAAACTGATTTCCATCGGTTACCAAGGATGAATAAAACCAGGGTGTAAATTCCCAGAAAGGCGGTGGCTTCGTGTCGGGTTAAGGCAGCCAGAGCCGAGAAAAGCCCGATCATAAGCAGATTTCTGGATGAACCGGAACTATGGGCGAAATAGAAAATCGTGGTAATCGAAGCCAGGGCGAGCCCTTCCGGCATATTCAATCCACCGTAAATGATGGGAAGTGGCCAAAGAAGAATGAAAGCTATTGTCAGAGCATTCTTCTCCAGCTTTAGTTTTCTAAAGGCAAACCGAAAAGAAATGGTGAGGTACCAAATCTGTAGTAAAAAAGGAGTAATCAGATTATTGAGTCTATCGGGTGCCAAAACGGTGTATTCTATCCACAAAAGAAATCGATAGGCGGGTAGCCAGACCAGATGCCTGTCCTTGTAATCAAAGTAATTCCCAAATTCCTGTGTTTGATTGATGATCCAAATGTTATGATAGCCGTCACCCCAATATTCACTGGCGCCCCAGAACGACCACAGTACCCTGACAAATAATCCTGCTAGTATCAGTAGTCCAAGAAAAACTGTATGTTTGGTTTCTACTTTTTGGTAGGAATTTAAATTCATAAAAACTGCTAATGGCGGCTGAGAATCAAGCCCGGGTATTTATAACCAAATACATTGTTCCGAAAGTAAAATTTGGTTTGGGCTCACTCATATCTACAAGCCTCGATTATACAATGTTCTTTGGATTATTGTGGGCAGATTTGGGGATAAAAATTGCCGTCATTCAAGGAATTGCTCAGGCTACTGGTATGACGTCTAATTTCATTATCCAGAGGAACTTCATTTTTAAAAAGAACCGGGGCCTGTTTGCGTCTATGGCATGGTCGCTCAGTTTTTCTATGATGGCCATCCTGCTCTCGAGTGCAACCGTCCACTGGCTATACATGCTTGATTTCTTTCAACAGTACCCGATTATTATGAAGCTCCTTGTGACCGGGGTCTTTTTCTTCTTCAATTTCTACACAAAACAGTTTTCTTTCGAGAAGAAAGTGAGTCTCTAATTTTGGGAGATTTTAAACCTCGACAGGCTCCTTAAACTGTTCAAATTCCATATCTAACAAGTCAGACAGCACTTCTTTCGCCCATGTGGTATCAATTTGGGCTCCCATCTTAATCAAAATACTGTACAAACCAGTATGTACCCGGCTGGTATAGAGAAAGTGTTTTGATCCTCTTAATTCATTAGAAAGCGGAGCTTCTTTGGTGAAATGACGTATTTCTTCATCATAAGCCGGGTTGTCGAAGTTGAACGTATCATATCGATAAGGCTTAGAGAACATGATGCCATAATTTCGGGCAAAGTGATAATACTCCATTTCCCGTTCCTGCTCTTTTGCATCCGGATTGATGACATCCAATTTGATATACAAATCCCGAATAGCTTCCTGGTCATTAGCAAGATGGGTAGGTAGTAGCTTCAAGTAGTTTCTGAAGAAAACTTCAGGAAACAACTTCACACATCCGAAATCAATTACTCCCAATTTTCCATCATAAGTAAAAAGGAAATTACCAGGATGGGTGTCCGCATGAACCGCTCCGCCAACCCGGATCTCCTCGTGGAAAAAGTCCCAGATCAACTGGCCAAAATGGTTGCGCTCCTCCTGCGAAGGGCTTTCTTTTAAAAAATCACCCATGTGCCGACCTTCAATGAAAGTCATCGTCAACACTTTTTCAGTACTGAATTCCTGAATCCATTCCGGAATCAGGATTTTATCGGAACCAAATCGTTTTCTAAAAGCATCAATTTGAGAGCCTTCATTGATGTAATCCGTTTCTTCCATCAAGGTGTTTTTGATCTCATCAAAATACGGATCGATATTTGAACCTTTCTTGATGATTCGTTTCACCAACGATTTGGCAACGGCCATATCAGAATTGATGGTTTCCCGAACGTTGGGATACTGGATTTTAACGGCCACTTTTGTGCCATCTTTTAACTCCGCATGATGTACTTGTCCGATGGAAGCAGCGGCAAAGGCGGTGGCATCAAATTTGGCAAAGATTTTCTCGGGATAATCCCCAAGCTCTCTTTTAATGATGGTACGGACGAGAGCTTTGTTTATCGGGGGTACTGAATATTGGGCCTGGCTCATTACTTCAGCAAACTCTTCTGGTAAGAACCCGTTATCCATACTCATGCCCTGGGCTATTTTCAAAGCTGTGCCCCTGAGCTTGGTAAATTCTTTGAAAACCTCGTTGGCGTTATCTTTATGGAAGCTTCCGGAATCCTGGTCTTTGCCCAATACTTTCTTCTTCAGATATCGCTGGGCATAGTTCGAACCTACTTTTAGCCCGGTCTTTGCAATAATTTTGCTTCTCTCAAATTTTGATGACGGGAAATCACTCATCGCTTTTTTCTTCGTTCTCCTCTGTGGTATGTTCTTCTTCCTCTTCAGATTTTGTGGTAAAATCACCTAATTTTGGTAGCCAGCTTTCGAAGTCGTTGTTGCCAAAAATGAATTTGATCAAATCAAAAGTCTTATCTACAGCTTTGTTGTATACCAGTTCCTCGAATAAGGAAGACAATTTATCAGCTAAAGCCAGAGTGCGTTCTTTTCCTTCTGATGAATCATTGATCCAGAACCTGATCAGGAACAGGTACTGAGTCGACAGGAACTTGTAGTATAAATCACCCATAAAAAAAGCAGCACTTACCGCGATGTTACCATCGGTAGTTAAAAACTCTTTAAATAGTGAGGTGGTTTCTTCAAAAAAATCAGATCGATGCCCTGGTTTAAAAACGAGATTGTCAAAAGTATCTTTGACAAAGGTTTCCTTTTCGGTCATCAGGTCAAACATGGTATAGATGAAATTCGAAAACTTCTCCCCAATGTCGTAGTTCTCAAAGTCTTCAATTTCATCAATCATCGCCCAGTATTGAAATACAAGGGCGGGGTAAAAATAAGCGAGAATGGCTTTTTTATCAGGGAACAAAGAATAAATCTCTGTTGCTGACAGCTTGGTAGCATTTACAAGGTCGGGGATAGTAATCCTGCTCCGTTCCTGATAAATATCCACGGCAGCCCATGTTATCTCAATTTTTTTGTTGATCTCTTCTGCGTCCATAATCTGAATAGTGTAAGATTGAAACTAACGCTTCGATTTAACCGTTCGTTCGACTAAAATAACCACATTTTGTTTCATTCTGTTCAATTTGTATTCTCAAAAAAAAGCTGATTAATGAACCACAAACGCGACGCTCTATTTCTAACGCTCACAGGGGTTTTCCTCACATCACTGGTGCTTGGAAATGTAATTGGGACCACAAAATTTGTAACTATTTTTACCCTGGATCTCCCAAATTGGCTGCAGGTAATCACTCCGGAGCTGGTTAGAAACGGATCATCATACACAATGAGCGTTCCCGCAGGCGTGGTAGCTTATCCCTTTACCTTTCTTGCCACAGATCTGATTTCAGAATTATTCGGCCGGAAGAAGGCCCAGCTTGTTGTTTGGGTTGGATTCGCAATGAATCTTTTTATGCTCTTTTTAATGACAGTTAATCATTGGTTGCCAAATTCTGCGGGCGTTAGTGGAGGGTTGGATTTATTCGAAGGAGTGTATGAATTCATGGTAGGTAATGTGCTGGCAAGTATGTTTGCCTATCTGGTCGCCCAAAGTGTGGATGTTCGGCTTTTTCATTTTTGGAAAAGAAAAACCAAGGGAAAATACCTCTGGCTTCGAAACAATGCTTCAACTACCGTGAGTCAATTGGTCGATTCCACCGCAATTCTTTCCATTCTATATATAGCCGGAAATCTCGGAGAAAGCATCAATACAATAGGGGCGTTGATCATTCTTATCATTAATTCCTATCTATTCAAATTTGCGTTTGCTTTGATTGATACTCCGCTTATGTATTTGGGTGTTAAGCTTTTCAAGAATTTTGAAGAAGACCCTGATTCCAGGGCTGGTTATACATCCTGAATGAAGCGAAAAATTTTTAAATTTTTTTGAAATAAAATTTGCCTTCGATTGGTGCTTCGCCGTACCTTTGTAATCCTTTCGCGGAAATGAAACGGCTGGTTAAAATCTTATGATTTGATCGGCTTTTTTTATCTCTGGAAAGAAATGTTTTTTGACATAGTGGAAGTATAGAACAGATTGTTTGTGCGAGCTAGAGATAGCTTGGAAATTCTTTTGAATGGACAGGAGCGTAGGGTTAGGCTCACAGAGTATATTTTTTTTGAATTACAATG
>Ga0207422_1000631_pt1 | contig 100921 bp, 90 predicted proteins | sample MarCyaLeptolynsp_FD_187757 | JGI IMG/M metagenome (GOLD analysis project Ga0207422, IMG submission 187757) | Marine cyanobacterial communities from Panama - species 1 Leptolyngbya sp. (SPAdes) | ecosystem: Environmental > Aquatic > Marine > Unclassified | place: Panama: Panama City | collected...
TGGCTGAGCTGCGAAGACCCAAAAAACTCACGCACAGCGGCAGCCGCTGGTTTAGCGTTGATCAGATCATGCGGCATGACGGTGTCGATATCGACAGAACTCATGCGCTCTTTAATCGCGCGTTCCATGCGCAACAAACCAATGCGGTATTGGTTTTCCATAAGCTCGCCAACCGAACGCACACGGCGGTTACCCAGATGGTCGATGTCGTCAATGTCGCCGACACCGTCGCGCAAATCGACAAGCGTCTTGACGACCGCCATGATGTCTTCGCGGCGCAAGACACGAACCGTATCTTCCGCATCCAGATTAAGCCGCATGTTCATTTTCACGCGGCCAACGGCGGAAAGGTCGTACCGCTCGGAATCAAAGAACAAACCGTTGAACAAGGCTTCGGCCGTCTCAAGCGTCGGCGGCTCACCCGGCCGCATCACCCGGTAAATGTCGATCAGGGCTTGCTCGCGCGTTTGGTTCTTATCCGCCACCATTGTGTTGCGAATGAAGGCGCCGATATTGACGTGATCGATGTCGAGCGTTGGAATTGTGTCAAAACCGGCCTCTTCAAGCACCGCAATGGTTTCGAGCGACAGTTCTTCACCTGCCTCGACGAAGATCTCGCCGGTTTCCTCGTTCACCATGTCGAGCGCGGCGTACCGGCCGACCAATTCTTCCTGTTGAACAAGAAGCTCTTTAAGGCCTTCTTCCGCCAACTTGCGCGCGAGGCGCGGTGTCATTTTGCGGCCTGCCTCAACCACCACGCTGCCATCTTTGGCATTGACCAGATCAAAAGCCGGTTTCAAGCCGCGGAACCGTTCGGAAACGAAAGTCGTCTTCCAACCATCCTTGGCTTTTGAGTAATCAACGCGCTGATAAAAATGCTGAAGAATGGTTTCCTGATCCAAACCCAGAGCATACAGCAGCGTCGTGACAGGTAGCTTGCGGCGGCGGTCAATGCGGACATGAACCACATCTTTCGCGTCAAACTCAAAATCAAGCCAGGACCCGCGATAGGGGATAACGCGCGCAGCAAACAACAATTTGCCGCTCGAATGCGTCTTACCTTTGTCATGGTCAAAGAACACGCCCGGCGAACGATGCATCTGAGAAACGATTACACGTTCAGTACCATTGATCACAAAGGTACCATTGTCCGTCATGAGCGGCAGATCGCCCATATAAACGTCTTGTTCTTTGATGTCTTTGACCGATTTTGCCCCCGTGTCTTCGTCCACTTGGAAGACAATCAGACGGAGCTTCACCTTGAGCGGCGCGGCGAACGTCATATCGCGCTGCTGGCATTCCTCAACGTCATATTTGGGATCCTCAAATTCATACTCGATGAATTCAAGAATGGCGGTCTCAGAAAAATCCGTAATCGGAAAGACGGACGCGAATACAGCTTGAAGGCCGGCGTCTTCCCGTTCCTTGATGGAAACGTCGCGTTGCAAAAAATGATCGTAGGATGTCTTTTGCACCTCAATGAGGTTCGGCATTTGGGCGCTTTCAGCGATTGACCCAAAATACCGTCGAACTCGATTTCGTCCATTTATGGACTGCGCCATCTTAATTCCTCACGCTCGTTGAGCTTCAATTCGTTGCCAATCGCACAGATCTCTGTGCGGTCAGCCCGTCTTTGTCTCTTTAGCTGCCTGCGAACCGGGCAGCCAATCCGGGGCGGAAACCGCCCCGGATCGCAATCGCTACTTCAATTCGACCTGCGCGCCAGCTTCCTCGAGCTTCTTCTTCAGCTCTTCAGCTTCTTCTTTCGGCACGTCGGTCTTGACTTCTTTTGGTGCGCTTTCAACCAGTTCCTTGGCTTCCTTCAGACCAAGACCCGTGATCGCGCGAACTTCTTTAATGACGTTGATTTTCTTGTCGCCAGCGGACATCAACATCACATTGAAGTCTGTTTTCTCTTCTGCGCCACCGCCGGCATCACCGCCCGCAGCGCCGGCGGTCGCAACAGCAACCGGTGCCGCTGCAGAAACGCCCCATTTTTCTTCAAGCATCTTGGACAGCTCTGCTGCCTCAAGAACGGTCAGACCGGACAAGTCTTCGACCAATTGTTCTAAGTTAGCCATTTCTTGTTTCCTTCAGGATTGAACCATTTGTTGTGCGTCACATGCACCGATCACGCGGCTTCGCCTTTCGCAGCGTATGCGCCAAGTAGCCGTGCCAATTGTCCCGCCGGTGCTTGCGTCACACCTGCGATGCGTGTCGCCGGTGTCGAAATCATGCCTACGATCTTCCCTCGAAGCTCGTCGAGCGAAGGCAGTTCGGCCAACTGTTTCACACCATCAACATCAAGAACCCGGTCCCCCATTACGCCACCAAGGATCACGAGCTTTTCGTTTTCCTTAGCGTAGTTGGCGACCACTTTTGGCGCGGCTACTGGATCATCGCTGTAGGCAATCGCCGTTGGACCAGAGAATAGATCTTTGATCCCGTCGCACGGCGTGCCGTCCAAAGCGAGTTTCGTGAGCCGGTTTTTTGTGACGCGAAACGATGCACCGGCCTCTCGCATCTGCGATCTCAGAGTCACCATATCGTTGACGGTCATGCCCGAATAATGGGTGACGACAACAATACCCGTCTCTGAAAATACAGAGTTGAGATCCCGGACTTGCTCCTCTTTCTGGATTCTGTCCACGTTCATCTCCAGTGCTTTAAAAATGCGACCGAAAACTCAGAAGCATCTTCAAGTTTCGCATTGCCGCCAGCCCAGCAGGGCTTCGCCTGGCAAACCTGGCGGCGCTCACTCGCCTGTCCAGGGTTCAATCCAAAAGGACTTCCGGCGTTTCAACACCGTCAGCACCCTTTCGTCTTTTGCCCCCGTCTCATGTAGGCCCTACGGCTTAAGGCAAAAATGCCACCTACAATCTCGGACAGGTTGAACCGGCCTCTCTTACGAAAACCCGGTTCGCATCCTGCGTTCACTCAACGCGAACGCAGAAATTCCATCATCTTCATCAACGCTAGGCGCCGATCACACTTGAAGGTTCGACCCGGACCCCTGGTCCCATCGTCGAACTGATCGCGACTTTCTTGATGAATGTTCCTTTTGCGCCTGTCGGTTTCGCTTTCGAAACCTGATCCATAAGCGCTTTAACATTTTCCACCAGCTGCTCTTCGCTGAAGCTCACCTTGCCGACGCCGGCATGGACAATGCCCGCTTTCTCGACACGGAATTCCACCTGGCCGCCCTTCGCGCCCTTAACCGCTTCAGCCACATCCGGTGTGACCGTTCCGACTTTCGGGTTGGGCATCAAGCCGCGCGGCCCCAGCACTTTACCTAAGCGGCCCACGACCGGCATCATGTCCGGTGTTGCAATACAGCGATCAAAATCGATTGTGCCGGCTTGAACTTGCTCGGCCAAATCCTCGGCACCAACCAGATCCGCACCGGCAGCTTTCGCTTCTTCCGCCTTATCCCCTTTGGCGAACACGGCAACTTTCACTGAGCGGCCCGACCCGTTCGGCAACTGACAGACGCCCCGAACCATCTGATCTGCGTGTCGCGGATCGACGCCAAGATTCACGGCGAGCTCAACCGTTTCATCAAATTTGGCTTTTGCCCGTTCTTTGACCAGCTTCACCGCTTCACCGATTTCGTAGAGCTGCTTGCGATCAATACCTTCGCGGGCCGCTGCCATTCTTTTTCCTGCTTTTGCCATGCCCCTAGCTCCTCACCTCAAGTCCCATCGACCGCGCTGATCCTTCAATGATCTTCATCGCCTGCTCAACATCGTTGGCATTCAGATCGACCATTTTGGCTTCCGCGATCTCCTTGACCTGCGCTTTTGTGACGGACCCTTTAACTTCGCGTCCAGGCGTTCCCGAGCCTTTGTCCAGTTTCGCCGCCTTCTTCAAGAAATATGAAGCCGGCGCCGTTTTGGTCTCGAACGAAAAGGACTTGTCGACATAGACCGTTATGGTCGTCGGCAAAGGCATGCCCTTTTCCATTTCTTGTGTCTTTGCGTTAAACGCTTTGCAGAACTCCATAATGTTCACGCCGCGTTGGCCCAAAGCCGGCCCGATGGGCGGCGAGGGATTAGCGGCGCCGGCCGGCACCTGCAGTTTTATGTAGCCTTCAATTTTCTTTGCCATTTTCTTCTCCGTATGCCGCCTTATGACTTCTCATCAGCGGCGTTCTTGTGGAGCCCGCGGTACGGTGCTGACATCACACCTTCCGCAGCCATTGATCTTTGTTCGTTGCCCCCGCGCCAATTAGCCTCTTAGGACTTCTCGACCTGTGTGTATTCGAGTTCGACCGGTGTCGGACGCCCAAATATCGACACAGCGACTTTCAAACGCGCCCGCTCCTCGTCAATGTCCTCGACCAATCCATTAAAGGAGGCAAAAGGACCATCGCAAACGCGGACTTGCTCGCCGATTTCGAAGGTGACAGAGGGTTTCGGCCGCTCAATCCCTTCTTGCACTTGGTTCATAATGCGGTCGACTTCACGCTGGCTGACCGGCACCGGTTTGTTGCCCGATCCCAAAAAGCCCGTCACTTTCGGTGTGTTTTTCACCAGGTGATAGGCTTCGTCGGTCATGTCCATTTTGACCAGCACATAACCGGGGAAGAATTTGCGTTCGGTATTGACCTTTTGCCCGCGCCGCACTTCGACGACTTCCTCGGTCGGAACCAAGACTTCTTCGAATTTGTCCTCCAAATCGTGGCTGACAATCTGCTCTTTAATTGACTCCGCCACCTTCTTTTCGAAATTCGAATAGGCGTGGACGATGTACCATTTCATAGCCATGATTTTACTTCCATCGCCCCTATCTGAGATTGAGGATTTCGCCGACGATAAAGACCAAAATCTGGTCAATCACCAGAAAGAACACAGAAGCCAGCGCCACCATGATGAAAACCATGATGGTGGTCACAATCGTCTCACGGCGCGACGGCCATGTGACTTTTGAAAGCTCTTGGCGGACCTGCTGAATAAACTGAAGCGGGCTTACCTTAGCTTTTGGCTTTTCTTTGGCTTGGTCCTTTGTCGCCATTGGCGAAGAAACCTTTGTCTTTCTGCGTTCTGCCCAAATCCTGCAATGCGCCTAAGTGGCAGGAGTGGAGGGGATCGAACCCCCAACCCCCGGTTTTGGAGACCGGTGCTCTGCCAATTGAGCTACACTCCTAATTCGCGCCCCTTTTGACCCTTACTCGATGATTTGCGTGACGACGCCGGAGCCGACGGTACGGCCCCCTTCGCGGATCGCAAACCGAAGCTGATCTTCCATCGCAATCGGCACAATCAGCTCAACATCCATCGAGATATTGTCTCCAGGCATCACCATCTCCGTGCCCTCAGGCAACGTCACAACACCCGTCACATCCGTCGTCCGGAAGTAAAACTGAGGACGATAGTTCGTGAAGAAAGGCGTATGACGACCCCCTTCTTCTTTCGTCAGGATGTAGGCTTCCGCCTTGAACTTCGTGTGCGGTGTCACACTGCCGGGCTTGGCCAGAACCTGACCCCGCTCAACATCTTCACGGCCAACACCGCGAAGCAGACAACCCACATTGTCCCCGGCTTCACCCTGATCAAGCAGCTTCTTAAACATCTCAACACCCGTGCAGGTCGTCTTCGATGTTTCCTTGATCCCGATGATTTCAATCTCATCGCCAACCGTCACAATTCCGCGCTCAATACGGCCCGTCACAACCGTGCCGCGGCCGGAGATCGAGAACACATCCTCAATCGGCATCAGGAAGTCACCGTCCTTCGGACGCTCTGGCTGAGGCAGATATTCATCAACCGACTTCATCAGCTCCATGATCGCGTCTTTGCCGATCGCATCGTCTTTGCCTTCAAGCGCAGACAGGGCCGAACCTTTGATGATCGGAATATCATCGCCGGGGAATTCGTAAGAGCTCAGAAGCTCGCGGATCTCAAGCTCAACAAGCTCGATCAGCTCTTCATCGTCGACCTGGTCGACTTTGTTCATGAAAACAACAATCGCCGGCACACCCACCTGACGGGCCAGCAAAATATGCTCCCGGGTCTGGGGCATCGGGCCATCGGCGGCCGACACAACCAAGATCGCGCCGTCCATCTGCGCCGCACCAGTGATCATATTCTTCACATAGTCAGCGTGACCGGGGCAATCAACGTGGGCGTAGTGGCGGTTGTCCGTTTCATATTCAACGTGAGCCGTCGAGATCGTAATCCCACGCGCTTTCTCTTCGGGCGCCTTATCGATCTGATCATAGTCCGTAAAATCAGCACCGCCCGCTTCAGCCAAGACCTTCGTAATCGCGGCCGTCAACGTCGTCTTACCATGGTCAACATGACCAATCGTGCCAATGTTACAGTGCGGCTTATTCCGCTCAAACTTTTCCTTCGCCATCGTACCTATTCCTTAAATCAAGCAAAGAACCAAAAATCAGCGCCTACTCTCGTTTCGATCATGAGCTCATCTGAGCCCTTGGGTTGGAGCGGGTGAAGGGAATCGAACCCTCGTCTTCAGCTTGGAAGGCTGTTGCTCTACCGTTGAGCTACACCCGCACACCGCTACGACACACTTGCTCAATGCACACTTTCAAACGCAAACAATCAAAAGCACGCAATGGCCAAACTCGAACTCGCGAAATCAGGTCACCCCTATACCCATCGATCAAAACTGAGCCGCGGCCCTTGGGCCGACGCCAGTTGAGTGTGGTGGAGGAGGTTGGATTCGAACCAACGTAGGCCGAAGCCAACGGGTTTACAGCCCGTCCCCTTTAGCCACTCGGGCACTCCTCCAATAAAAATCTCTATAGTTTGTAAAGATTTAAGATGATCCACCGATGGGATAAACTGTGCCGAATATCCGCCTTTGTCGCCCCTTGGCCGCCCAACATGCAAATTACCTACACCGTGCATACAAAAGCACACCGTAGCGTGTCCCTGCGGAAACGCGCCAAGATGTCGGCGAATCGGCACATTGCTTGATCCAAGATCGCGGAATATAAGCAAATCCATGGAAAAGCGCAAGAAGCACCGGCCAGCAAAATTCCCTAGCCGAAAGGGCCAAGAAAGCCGGAAACGCTCTGTGCCAGACAATCCTAAGCGAAGCCATACCCCCCGCAAAGCCAATAATGGCGGTGATTCTGCCCATTGGATTTATGGAACCCACGCCGCCGTGGCGGCCCTGGCCAATCCAAAGCGGCGTATCGACACGCTGCTGATCACCGCCGAAGCACAGCAAAACTTGGGCTACACACCCGCCATCCCAGCCTCGCGCTGCTCAGCCGCCGAAATCTCTCAGGCCTTGCCTCCCGGATCCGTCCATCAGGGGATTGCAGTACGCGTTGCCCCCTTGCCCGACATACATCTTGATCAATTCCGGCCCGCGCAAGAGGCCCCAAGGCAAATTCTGGTGGTTATCGACCAAGTCACCGATCCTCACAATGTAGGCGCGATTTTACGGTCTGCGGCGGCCTTTGGCGCCAAAGCCGTCATCCAGCAATCCCGAAATGCGGCACCCGCGACGGGGACACTGGCGAAAGCTGCATCCGGCGCACTCGAATGGATCCCGCTGGTCGAGGTCACCAATTTGGCCCGTGCGCTAAGGGAGCTGGCTGACTGGGGCTATTTCCGGATCGGCCTTTCCGACGAAGCCGATTTGACGCTCGGCGACGCGGACACCACGGGAAACGTGGTTTTGGTCCTAGGCGCCGAGGGCAAGGGTCTGCGCCAGTTGACCCGGCAAAATTGCGACATCCTCGCCAGTCTGCCAACCACTGGCGCGCCGGCCAGCCTCAATGTCTCTAACGCGGCGGCCGTGGCGCTTTACGAGTTGGCCCGGACTTCATAACCCCGCAACGCGTCAGGAACGGCTGCCCAGGATTTCGGGCTTCGCCTGGTCAATGACGGCCTGAATGCAGGTTCGGTTTAGGTTTCTGACGGCTCGCCGCCGAAACGCTCTTTCCAGGCCGCCAGATCCTCATCTTCGATCTTTCGGAACAAGACCTCGGGCACGTCGAAGGGGCTGCCGGGTTTAAGCACAGACAGCTCAGCCGAGACATCACCGGTGGGCCAAGCCAAGGCTTCCCCATCGATCTTCAACGCCCGTCGAAGCGTCTCCGATGTATTGGGAATCACGGGTGCCGACAGCAGGGCAAAAAGCCGGATCAGGTTGATCCCTGTGCGCACGCCGACGGCCGCCTGGTCTTTATCCGTTTTGAACACAGCCCAGGGCGCTGCTTTTGTCAGATACTCATTGCCCGCAGCCCAGATGGCCCGCAGCTCGCCAAAGGCTTTGCGAAACTGCATCTCTTCCAGAAATTCCGTATACGCCTTAATGCGTGTGGCGACTTCTTTCTCGAGTTCAGCTTCGTTTTCACCGGGCACTCCACCTTCGGGCACCTGGCCATCAAATCGCGATGTCGCAAACTTCAGAATACGATTGACAAAATTTCCGAGCACGTCTGCTAGATCTTTGTTGATGACACCGGCGAAGTGTTCCCAGGTGAACGACACATCAGACCCCTCCGGTGCATTCGCCATCAAATAATAGCGCCAATAGTCCGCAGGCAGAATTTCGAGCGCTTGATCCATGAACACGCCGCGCTTCTGGCTTGTGGAGTATTTGCTTCCATAATAGTTGAGCCAGTTAAACCCCTTGATCGTGTCGACCCGTTTCCAGGGTTCGCGTGAGCCAATCAGTGTCGCCGGAAAGCCCACGGTGTGGAAGGGTACATTGTCTTTGCCCATAAACTGGACATAGCGCACGTCGTTTGCAGCATCACCGTACCACCAGGACTTCCAATCGCGTATTTCGCCTGCCGGCGCCGCATCGGCCCATTCCTTTGCGCAGGCGATATACTCGATCGGCGCATCGAACCAAACGTAGAAGACTTTGTCTTCAAAGCCCGGCCACTTGCCGTCATGGGAAACAGGAATCCCCCAATTCAGGTCTCGCGTGATTCCGCGATCTTGTAGCCCTTCGTCCAACCATTTGTAGGCGATCGACGACACCAATTGCGGCCAATCCTTCTTGCTATCGATCCACGCACGCAATTCATCAACCAATGCCGACTGTTTGAGATAAAGGTGTTTGCTTTCACGGACCTCCAGGTTCGACGATCCGGAAACGGCGGAACGCGGATCAACCAGATCTGTTGGGTCGAGCACCCGCGTACAATTTTCACATTGATCGCCGCGCGCGCGGTCGTAGCCGCAATGCGGGCACGTCCCAACAATGTAGCGGTCCGGCAAGAAACGCTGATCTTCAATTGAGTAAACCTGGCTGATGACCCGCTCTTCGATAAATCCATTCTCAGCCAAGGCGTCAGCAAGGTGCTGCGTCAGTTCGTGGTTCTGTTTATTGGAGGAACGGCCCCAATGATCCCAACTCAGCCCGAACTGATCGCCGACTTCCTTCTGTAGCTTGTGCTGCTCGGCGCAATAATCCTCGACCGAAACGCCGGCTTCATGTGCCGCCAGTTCCGCGGGCGTGCCATGCTCATCTGTCGCGCACAAGCACAGCACCTCGCGTCCGCGCTGTCGCTGAAACCGCGCGTAAACGTCGGCCGGCAACATAGAGCCAACCAAGTTGCCCAAATGCTTGACGCCATTGATATAGGGCAATGCGCTGGTAATGAGTATGCGCGTCATCGGTTAAGTTCCGTCTCGTTCGTTCATGTTGAGGGTCAGTTCATCCGAACGGCGACGTGGCCCTTTTCACTGGAAAATCCAATATAGGTATAGGACCGCCCATTTGCCTTAACAAATTCCTGAAATGCTCTGTATTCGTGGTTACGCCAATTGGGGTAGTTGAAATATTCGTCGAAGACGATGATCGTGCCGGAAACGATCCGATCGCCGATCATGTCGAAAATCGTCTTTGTCGACTCATAGATGTCACAATCCACATGAACGAAAGACATGGGTTCTGGGTGTGCTTCCAAAAAGCCTGGCAAGGTTTCGTTGAACCAACCGATATGGAGCTGAGCATTACCCGGTAGTTTGGGCGGCTTGCCCTGCATCGAGAATTTGCCTTTAACTTCGTAGGTTCCGGTCCAATTGGCCGGCAGCCCCTCGAACGCATCAAATCCATGAACGGTTTTGTTGAACTGTTCAGCAAGAAGGCGCAAAGACGCCCCTTTTTCGACACCAAATTCAACGACCAGTCCCTCAGGATTTGCCTCTGAAGCCGCAAAGGAGAGCTGCTCAAACCGGTCGCGAAAGACCATCGCATCAGGCATATGATGATGGATATATTCAACGGTTTCCTGCTTCGCCTTCAAGCGCAGGTCGAAATAGAGGTCGTTCAAAAAATATTTGTGCACAAATCGGCGGTAGAGGCGCGCGGTCAGGCGTTTATCCATAGAAAATGTCCGGAAGTAGCGGGGCCGATATCCGAGATCTCAGCGCCTCTTGTGGCAAAGGAAGCATAAAGACACAAGCCTCGACCTTCGGCCAAGAATCTCGGATGAAAAGAGGGCCGTTGGCGCGACCCAAGCTCAATGAGATCTTGGACTGGTGCTGAAGGCAGAGAGCGGCCATATAGTGTTGCAGCAAATCGACGATCAGCGACAAATTGCGTGGGATTGATGTCCAAAGCACCTCATAAAGCCTCTTTTGCCGCCCGGACCCAACGATATCTCTTCGTTGGCGTGCTGACGCTCATCCCCATCATGGTCACTTGGATCGTGATCAGCTTCATGCTGAATTTGCTTTCACAATTGGGCATCCCAGTCGTTAAAGCGATGGCGACGGCGATCCGCCCCCTCTATCCCATGGCGGCGGATTGGGTGCTGACATCAGCCTTCCAATCCGTCATCGCGGTCCTTCTGGTCGTTATCATCATCTACCTGATCGGGTGGGGTGCAAGCCGGGTGGTGGGCGCCCGCGTCATTCGTTTGTTCGAACAGATCCTGAACCGTATCCCCTTTGTACAGACCATTTATGGTGGCACCAAACGTTTGCTTGGCGCGCTCCAGCAAGATCCTGGCGGGGTTCAGCGGGTGGTGCTGATCAACTTTCCCTCAGAGCAGATGAAGGTGGTCGGCTTTGTCACCCGCACCTTTGTTGACGATGCCACTGGCCAAGAATTGGCGGCCGTCTATGTGCCGACAACGCCCAATCCCACATCAGGTTATCTGGAAATTGTGCCTATCGAACATGTCGTCTCAACCGACTGGACATTGGATGAAGCCACCAGCTTTATCATCTCAGGCGGCGCAGTTGCCCCAGATACCATGCCCTATTCCAACTTGCCTCAGCCCGGCGACAAAAGCTGACGAACAAAAATGAGCGACAAAAAAGAAACGGTGCGCCTATCGGTTCTGATTGTCGCCCATAACGAGGCGGAACAGATCGAAGCGTGCATTAAGTCAGCTGATTTTGCCGACGAGATTGTGGTGTTGATGGACCGGTGCACCGATGAAACGGAGCAAATCTCAAAACAGCTGGGCGCAAAGACGGTGGTCGGCGCCTGGCCGCTCGAAGGAGATCGCCGAAATGCAGGCATCGATGCTTGTTCCGGCGACTGGATCTTGGAGCTGGACGCGGACGAGCGCGCAAGCCGGGCTCTTGGCGATGAAATCTACAACGCCCTTTCAACGTTAGCGCCAGGATGCGTTTTGATCGGATTCGACAACTTCGTGGGAACCCATCACATTCAGTATGGATGGGGCGCCTATAACGGCGTTCCCGCAAAATACTGCTTGTTCAAAAAGGGCATGAAGAAATGGCACAATGCCCGCGTTCATCCGCCCACGGATTTATTAGGTGAAAAGAGCGCCTTAAGCGAAAAAATCACACACTATGTGGACAGTGACTTGAGCGCCCTTTTCCGCCGCTTAATGAGTTACTCAGACGCAGCCGCGCGAGATCTGGTAGACCAAAATCGCATACCGGGCCCCTTTAAAACGGGACGCCGGTTTATCACTCGATCCTTTAAGTCCTATGTAACGCGTGGCGGGTATCGAGAAGGTTTTTTCGGTGTGGCGCTTGCCTTGTTTTCGGGTCTTTACCCCGTGTTGACATACCTCAAGGCAAAAGAGCTTCAATTCAAGAAAGGGAACTGATGGCGCACATCGTGATGGCCGACGACGGGATCGAGTTTGACGGCCGCACGCCGCTCGAAAAACCATTGGGCGGGGCAGAAACCGCGTTCATTGGGCTGGCCGAAGCCTTTGCTCAGCGCGGACATCATGTCTCTGTGCGCAACAAATGCTTGGAGCACATCACACACAACGACGTGGATTGGGCTCCGCCTGAAACGCCCATTGATGGCCCCATTGAGGCCTATATCGCGAATCGCTCCGTGGCACTGTTGGGGCGGTATCCCCTCGCGCGCGCCAAATTGTTTTGGATTCACAATCCGGCTGGCTATTTGTTGAAACGCCGCTATCTGGGACCGTTGTTTCGCGCCCGACCCACCATCGTGTTCTCAGGCCTCTATCATGCCAGCACTTATCCTTGGTGGGCGCCGCATAGCTCAAAAAAGATCATCCCTTACGGGGTTGAAGACATTTTTCGCAGTGTAGAGCCTGACGAAACACTGCCACCGCCACACGCTATCTTTACATCAAATCCACTACGATCCCTCGATTGGATCCTGGATCTTTGGGCAAATGATATTCACCCCAAGGTGCCTGAGGCGGAACTCCATGTTTACAGCGGTGCATCAACTTATGGCCAGGTTGGCGTGTCGCGTTTCAGTGAGATGGACAAAATCCTGGGCAACGCGCGCGAACTGGCCCATACCGGCGTTCGTGTCAAAGAACCCGTTCCAAAAGCCGAGTTGGCGCGCGCGCTGACCAAAGCGCGTGTGCTGATTTACAAAGGCGATCCTGGAGAAACCTTTTGCCTATCCGTCGCAGAAGCGCAGGCCGCGGGTGTGCCAGCAGTCGTGCAGCCCATAGGGTCTGTAGGTGAGCGGGTTATCGACGGATTTACGGGAACGGTGACCCTCGACAGAGATCACTTCGCGCGCGCAACGATCAGTCTGCTGACGGATGACAAAGCATGGGCCTTGCGCCGCCAAGCCTGCCTGCGTTCGCAGCGCCAATGGGGCTGGCGTGATGCGGCCGGCGAATTTGAGAAGCTGCTTCTGGATGATCCCGCCAGCCCGCCGGAGCCCCAGCCCGCAGCGGCCGCAACGGAGAATTGACAGGTCCGCAAAAAGCGATAGGTTGCGGGCCTCTATTTGGCGCCAGTGGCCGGCTTAGCTCAGTTGGTAGAGCACCTGATTTGTAATCAGGGGGTCGGGGGTTCGAGTCCCTCAGCCGGCACCATTTTGCTTATGTCACTGCACGTCTACCTGGGCAGACCGCCGGGTGATTTTGTGAGAGCGTCAAGTCTGAACCAAACGCTTGCTCCCACCAATTCAAAAGTACGCTGACCGCAAACAGTCGTCCAACTGTTCCGGAAGACATTGCTGAAACGCATTGACCGGGCAGGGCTGAATACCCGCGTCCCGCAGAATCACCGTACGGGCAATCGTTCCAAAGGCCAACTTGAGCAATCGCTCAAAAAGAAACGGGGCGCCGAAAGGCGCCCCGCATCACAACTTATATCTCAGTCTCGTCTAGTAACGAGCGTTCAACTGGATACCCCATTCACGAGGAAGATCGAAGAACGCGTCATAGCTGCCAGCTTGACCAACCGAGTCAAAGATCACGCTTGGTACTGTCCGGTCACCACAATTGCGGCACCACAGGGCAGCTTCCCAAGTACCATCTTCAGCGCCTAGACCGATACGGCCATTGTATTTGGACCAGCCCTTGATGTCCTTATTCGGGTCAAGGTCAGAACCGGAATTACGACGGCTGCGGAAGTACAGCTCACCATGGATGAAGCCTTCCAACCCGCCGGTGTTCGGCAATGGTGCGCGATAAGTCGCCGTTGTCGCACCCGTCCACTTGGACGCGTTGGTCAACTGTCCATCACCGATCGGCCCATCGGAACCGCTACTTGCGTCAACGTCGTCAGCATACTGCGCATCGGCAAAGGTGACGCCACCGGTCCAGGTTAAGCCTTCAATCGGACTTGCCTGCGCTTCCAGCTCGAAACCACGCGAGTTCACAACACCGGCATTGGTGATAAAGAAGCCCAAGCCTGTGAACGTGTTTAACTGGAAGTTCGTGAACCGAGAGTCAAAGACCGTTGCATTGAACTGCAAGCGATTATCGAACCATGTGGATTTGATACCGAATTCGTATGTATCTGAGAATTCAGCACCAAATGTTGTGCCAGCGAAAGCACAGGTTCTTGCGTCCGTCGGATCCGTACAGAAGCTCGAGTCCAGAGGGAAAGTCGCAGCATTACTTGCGGCACCACGGTCAAGATTGATTCCACCAGCTTTAAAGCCATGCGCATAGCTGATGTAGGTCATGATGTCGTCGGTCCAACGAACCTGAACTGCAACGTTACCCGTCCATTCGTCGTCCTGCACTTCGTTGCCGTTTACATCACCAACAATATAGTCATGTTGAGGCGGCGCAAACGTGTTCGGAAGGAATGCAACATTCGGGGAACCGCCCGGGCACAACGCTGCAGAAGCAGCACAGGTCGCCGCACTTATGGCGCCTGGCGTCGGGTTGAAAGACGGAATATCCGAGCTTGAAACACGGTTTCCTTCTTTACGTTCCACGTTGTAGCGCGCACCACCGACAACACTCAACCAATCCAAGACTTCGATGTCCAAGTGGCCGAAAACGGACCAGCCTTTACCGTGTTGCGAGTGCTGCTGGAACTCGTTCGTGCCATTAAATAGAGGACCAAGGACGCCATTCAATGAGGTTCTCATCGTCGCGAACTCAGCCGGAGTAGATGGGAACGTAAATGCCGGATTTAAAAGAAGGCCTGCAGCCGTCAAATCACCGAGGAAATTACCGGCGCGCGTCTGGAAATCAAGATTACCAGTACGGCCGATATTCTCCTTCGAATAGAAGCCACCGAACGTCCAATCAATATTGTTCGTCCAAAGCGTATCTTCCCAAGAACCCGCTAAGCGAACTTCTTGCGTGAACAACTCCTGTTCGATCGTCGCATCCTGGTTCAGCACGTCAATGTTGATGAAATCAACGTCTTGAAGCGTATCGGTGTCGTTGTACCGGTAGGCCGTGATCGACGTCAGATTGGCAAAACCAAAATCCCAATTCAGTTCACCTGAGATCTGTTGGTCGAGCTGGTTACCAACATTCGGGTCATTGGCTGTCGCCGTTCCCGGGACAGGAACCGCTGTCGGGATACCGGCATGCTCAGGCCCACCATTCGGCAAAATCGCAAAAGCCGTTGCGGCGTTCGTGATCACACGGCGCGTGCCGCCAAAATCTTCTTCAGACTGGAATTGCTCGCCAATGATACGTAGTTCGATATCATCGGTGGGCGTATACAGCAATTGCCCGCGAACGTTCCAACGATTGAGATCATTGTGATCTCGTCCATCAATTTCGTTCTCAAGCCAGCCGTCACGGCGGTTCAAGCCCGCGGCCACACGCGCAGCCAAGACGCCATCCAGAATCGGAACGTTTACAACACCGCGAACCCGTTGAGAATTGAAGTTACCGAACGAGACATCACCATATGCTTCGAACTCGTCTGTCGGCTTTTTGGTAATCACGTGGATTGCACCGGCGGACGTGTTCTTACCGAACAGTGTGCCTTGTGCACCGCGAAGAACCTCAATCCGTTCGATATCGATCAAGTCGTTGATCGCAGTACCAGAACGGCTTCGGTAAACACCGTCCATGAAGAAGCCAACAGCAGCTTCCAGACCCGGATTGTTACCTGTCGTACCAATACCGCGGATACGAATCGTTGTTGTCGATCCTGGCGTGTTCGTCGTGTTGATCGACAGGCCCGGTGAAATTGCCGTCAAGTCTTCGATGTTTTGCACACCTGACAACGCCAGCGCTTCAGCCGAGAATGCAGAAACAGCAATTGGAACATCTTGAAGATTTTGTTCCCTTTTCTGCGACGTCACGATGATTTCGTCGAGCTGCGCCTGGGCCGATGTGGCGATGCCTGCCAACCCAATGACCGCCGCCGCCGAACCGAGCAGTGCAGTTTTGAACGATGAATTCATCTTAGTTCTCCCTCCCGACCATTTATTTGGTCATGTACACAGGACGATCCCAAATCGCCGCGTCACCTTTTGCAATTAAGGCCTCAAACCCAATTCGACCTGTTGCCCCTCATTTGCTTGCCTTCTACAGCACCCCGAGATGGCGGCCATCGCTGAGAAGATATTTCCCAACCGGCCACAAGTGACAACTTTTTCACTGTCACACCAGCGTCCCGCTAAGAATTTCACGTTCGACCGTAGTTAGGAAATATGACACCGTCAAGCAGTGTGATCGTTAATGAGGCAGCGGCGGGAGTTTATTTGAGTGGAATTGTGACGTTTCCGCAACAGTGACTTTCACTGCTTTTTTGGAAGCCGTTTTAGCACCACTTCGCGCGCCCTTCGGAAATGTACGCGCTTTGCATTCGCCGTGAACGGTATTAAGGCAAGAACTTGTACATAAAAGAAAAAGGGCCGAAGCGTATCCGCCTCGACCCCTAATCTTTTATGTATTCGAGTGCCTCGTAGGCCGGCTGCTTAGAAACGGCCGGTTAGTTGAACACCCCATTCACGGGTCACATTGTGGAAGGCTTCAATACTGCCCGGCTGCCCGACAGCGTCAAAGAAGCCAAGCGCAGCCTTGTCACCACAATTCCGGCACCATAGGGCCGCATCCCAACTGCCGTCTTCCGCGGCCACACCGATTCGGCCGTTATAAGTTGAAAAACCCTTTTGCTCTTTGAGGCCCAATAGGTCCGATCCGGTGTTTCGGCGGCTACGGTAAATCAATTCACCGTGAACAAATCCCTCGAGGCCGCCCGTATTTGCCAACGGGTGACGGTAGGTCGCTGAAGTCGTAGACGACCATTTCGAAGAATTGGTCAGTTGACCGTCACCAAGCGGACCGTCCGCCGGGGGATTGCTCGCATCAACATTGTCAGCATATTGCGCATCAGCAAAGGTCACACCACCAGATAGTGTGAGACCATCCAACGGATTGACGATCGCTTCAGCCTCAAACCCGCGTGAGTTTACAACACCGATGTTTGAGATGAAAAAGCCCAAGCCAGTGAAGGTATTCAACTGAAAGTTTTGGAATCGCGTGTCGAACAACGTGAAATTAAGCTGCGCACGGTTGTCCCAGAAGTTTGCTTTCACACCGAATTCATATGTATCAGAGAACTCGGCCCCGAATGTGGTCCCCGCAAAGGCACATGTCGTCGAATCAGCTGGGTTTGAACAGAACGACGCGTCCGGCGTTGCCGCTGGTGCCGTCGGCGGCACTGTCAATATTGGGCCCGCTGACCCGCGATCAAGGTTGAGGCCGCCCGCTTTGTAGCCATGTGCATAGCTCACATATGTCATGACTTCATCGGTCCAGCGAACCTGAATTGCAACGTTCCCAGTCCACTCATCGTCCTGAACCTCATTGCCATTGGCATCATTGACCTGCCAATTGAACTGAGGTGCGACGAGGGGATTGGTTACGGCAGCAACGGGCACCGCGCCGATCCCTGGAACGGTCGTCACAAACCCTGGTGTCGGCAGCAAAGAAGCATTGTCCGACTGAAAACTCATTCCGCCTTCTTTGCGCTCAACATTGTACCGCGCACCACCAACGACACTCAGCCAATCCAAAACCTCAATATCCAAATGCCCGAATACTGACCAACCTTTTGCGTTTTGGCCGGTTTGAAGATGCTCCCCCAACCCTGCCGGAAAAAGGGCAGGATAGAGCGCAGCCAAGGCTCCCGGTGCCGGCGCAGCAACTGTGGCCGGACTGGTTGCCAGCGACCCCTGAATCAAATTCGCGGCGAAAAGACCGAACTGATTCTCGTTCCGCAAGAAACCGGTGCGGCCGATATTCTCACGAGAGAAGAAGCCGCCGAGTTGCCAGTCAACATTGTTTACCAGCCAAGCATCTTCCCAAGCCCCAGCCAGCCTAACTTCCTGCGTGAAGAGTTCCTGTTCGACGGTCGCATCCTGAACAAGAATATCGGCCGATGTGAAGTCCACATCTTGTAGTGTGTCAGAGTCGTTAAAGCGGTACGCCGTGATCGACGTTAGATTGGCAAAGCCAAAGTCCCAATTCAATTCGCCAGAAATCTGCTGATCCAACTGACTACCATTGTTCACGTCATTGATCGTTGTTTCCGGACGATGCGGCGTTTCCGTCGGAGCCCGGCCTAACCCAAGATGTTCCGGCGAAAGGGGTGCAATGCCCCCAATAATCGCAGTCGTGCTGCCATTCACCGCGCGAACAGGCGCACCAAAATCTTCTTCAGCTTGGAATTGTTCTGCAATGACCCGCAGTTCGATATCGTCGGTTGGCGTATACAGGAATTGCCCGCGTACGTTCCAGCGATTCACATCGTTGTGGTCACGCCCATCAATGATGTTTTCGAGAAAACCGTCGCGGCGGTTAAAACCGGCAGACCAGCGGGTTGCAAGGATGCCATCAATGAGCGGCACGTTGACGACACCGCGCACACGCTGCGAATTGAGGTTACCGAACGAAACATCGCCTTCCGCTTCAAATTCGTCAGTCGGTTTTTTTGTAATGACGTGAATCGCACCGGCCGAAGTGTTCTTGCCGAACAAGGTGCCTTGTGGGCCGCGCAGAATCTCAATCCGTTCCACATCAATCAAATCACCAAGGGCCGTACCGGCGCGGCTCCGATAAACGCCGTCGACAAAAAATCCGACCGCGCCTTCAAGACCCGGATTATTACCCGTCGTACCGATGCCACGAATCCGGAACGTGGTTGTTGTACCAGGTGTATTCGCGGTGCCGACAACAAGACTGGGCGACAGAGACTGCAGATCCGCAACGTTTTGAACACCGGACAGTTTCAACTGTTCAGCGCCGAAAGCACTCACCGCAATCGGAACCTCCTGGAGGTTCTGCTCCTTCTTCTGCGCTGTCACGATGATTTCATCCAGTTGCGCCTGCGCGGATGTCGCGACGCTAACCACGCCAATAATGCTTGCAGCCGTCCCTAAAAGCGCGGCTTTAAACGTCGAATTCATCTAGTCTCTCCCTCTCGACCGGTGTTACCGGCCCCTAAACACATGGCACTGCCACCGTTCACTGCAGCGATGCCAAACAGCGATACTTTCGATATCAACAACAACCCCCGCCCAGAATCCTGGTTTCCCCAGATTCTCTGCGTCGCTTACCTGCCGATAGCCGTCGAAAATCGCGGCTAAGATGGCGGCATTTGCTTAACGAAGAGTAACCTTAAGGGTTTCTAAAGGTGCCTCCGCGCGATATTTCTGCACAAATCGAACAGAACACGCAAAATATAAATGGCTGAGATGACGGTGGGATTTACATAAGTTGATTCGTTTCTAACGAAATCAACTTATGCGATCAAGAAAGGCCTGACAAGCGGCTTAGTTGATCGATTTTTGTGGAAAATCGGCGTGGGAATGTCGCGGATTTTCCCCTAGACGCGCCGTTCAACTGCCAATGCCATCGCATTCCAATACCAGCGTCATACGCAGGTTTTTTTATCAGAACTGACAAAATGTCAAGCGGCTGGATCATCGTTTGAATTGAGCGTCTCCGCGCACTCAAACCGACACCAAAGGTGTCAGCTTCAGCGCAGGCCGCTCTAAGCGAACGGAACCTCGCGTGATCCTAGAAATTGAATGATGAATTTGTCGCTAGTAGTCGGTTTTGGGCCACTGGGTTGAGCGGACGGCACCCATATCACTGTCGGTATCGTCCCCGAATATCGCTTTTCCTAGACGGCCCAAAGCGCCCTCTTCTTCGTCCGCGTCATCGTCACCTGCGTTACCGGAATAGGGGCCCGTATGCGTGACGGTTTCGCCTGACTCAGCAATGAGTGACACTTCTGTACCTTCTGGCACATCGACAGAATCACTGCCGTCGACCTCATCCCCTTCTTCTAATCCCGGCACGGACGAATCGGTCACGACCAAAGTCTCCGCATTCGCAGCGCCCATTCCTATACAGGCGGCAAAAAGGGCAGAAATGCCATAACGAACCAAGAAAGGGTTATTCATTTTGCGTCTCCCGATCATTATCGACACAAGCATATGGTTTTTAACGCAAATTGACGGCAACAATATGACCTTAGGCGACACAACATTTGGAAACAAAGCAAAAACAGCTAAATTTGTTCATTCGTCACAGTGGTCAAACGAAATGTCTGGCGTCCCGATCGCCGGCTATAACGAGCGGCAGAATTGAATTAGGCCATCACCTAACGAAAGCCAAGCATCCGCCGGCAGCCCCCACCCAGGCGCCATCGGTTACCCGAGAGGAACAGCAACTTGATGGCTCTTGCCGACGTCACTGCCGCCATTCAAGAAAGGATGACACGCTTAGGGCTTGCCGAAGATCCCGACAGATCCCGGCGGCTGATCAACTTGGTCCTCATTACTTTGGCAGTGGCCCTGCTTTGTACCCTTTTGACCGAAAGACCACGCTACACAAGATACATCGAACAATGGGCTAGCGATTTCCGCCTGGCTCTCTTTTCGCCTCCTGAGCAGCAGCATCCCGACATCGTGGCGGTGGTCATTGATGAAAATACGCTAGAGCGTCTGCCCTACCAATTGCCGGTCGATCACGGTTTTCTTGCAGACCTTTTTGATACGCTTAATGAAAAAGGCGTGCGCGCGATCGGTGTCGATATGTTGTTCGAGCGGCTGACCGAACCCGACAAGGATGCTGAGCTCAAACGTGCGCTTCGCGAATCGCGTGCCCCCTTGGTCACGATTTGGGAGGGGCCGGGACCGGGGGTCACGCAAAAGCAATTGGACAATCTCGCCTATTTCACCGAAGGCGTCCGCCTTGCCCACGGATCCCTTCTCGTCGAATCCTTCAGCGGGCTTGTGCGCCGTCAGCGCCCTGTCTGGGATCAAGACGCGCCAGTCAAACTGCAATTTCCAGCGGCCATGGCCGCGGCACTTGGTGTCGAAGCACCAGACAGGGACCTCCTCATCGCCTGGCACGGAAAAACAGAAGAAGGGAATTCGCCCTTCCGAAAATACCCTGCGCACACGATCAGGAATCTTCCTGACGCCTGGCTTAAAGACAAGATCGTCATGGTCGGCTTTGACGTTATCGATCTCGACCGTCACCGGACTCCCTTTAACGCCATTCCTGATCAACCTCGAATGCCCGGCGTCTTGATCCACGCACACGCGTTGGCGCAGTTGCTTGACGATCGCAAGTTTCCTGCGGCTTCAATCTTCCTTTGTTTTTTGATCTCCCTTTTCCTGGCGAGTGCCGGTGCCACGATTGCGGTCGTGCACCTACCGCTGATCTTGAAAGCCGTCATCAGCATTCTGATCGGAACGGCACTTTGGACGGGGGGTGCTGCCTTGTTTGCGGCGGGCGGCCCCATGGTTCCCATCGTCATGCCAACCCTTGCTTTCTTGATCTCAAGCGCATTGGTCAGCGTCTATGACGGGCGCCAAGAACGCGCACGACGTGCATTGATAAAGGCAGCCTTTGCGCAGTATGTGCCACGCGCCGTCGTTGCCCGGCTCGATCGCGATCCGTCGCGGCTGGTCTTGGGCGGCGAACGACGCGAGATCACGGTCCTTTTTACCGACCTTTCAGGGTTTACGGCCTTAAGCGAGAAGGTCGATGCCAAATTGCTCACTGCCATCATTAATGAGTATCTGGATGGCGTGGCGTCAATCGTATTGGCTCATGGCGGCACGTTGGACAAATTCTTGGGCGACGGGACGATGAGTTTTTTTGGTGCGCCTGAGACCGGGCCTGACGATGCTGCTCGCGCCGTGTCGTGTGCCTTGGCGATTGATGCGTTCAGCCAGTCTTTTAAGCAACGCCATTCGACGGAGGCTCATCAACTTGGCTTTACGCGGATTGGAGTGCACACCGGCGGTGCTGTGGTTGGAAATTTTGGCGGGCAACACAGATTCGATTACACAGCGCTCGGCGACAGTGTGAACATTGCGTCACGGCTCGAAAGCGCCAACAGACTGTTTGGTACCCGCATCCTGGTTAGCGAACAAACGGCCGCTGCCGCACCAGATTTCACTTATCGTCCTGTGGGCACCCTTGCCTTATTAGGCAAGGCTCAAACAGTCACCGCGTGCGAATTGATGGGCCATGACGATCCCGCAGCCACTTCGCTCGCCTCTTACAAGCACGCCTACGCCCTGGTCTCATCAGATCCGGAAAAGGCGAAACGGGCCTTCGACGAGCTCAAAGCGGAACATCCCAAAGACCCGCTTGTCTGCTTTTATGCCGAGAGATTAGCCAGCGGATCCGCAACGACCAACATTATCTTGCAAGACAAGTAGGCGGCAACTCAGCGATACGAACGAGCTATTCTGCCGCCGTCTTCGGTGCCTCGGCAATCTGACGGCCGAGCGCCTCATAGACGGGGATCTCGTCATCCCTCAGCTCGGCCATTCGTTCCTTCCGCTCCATCGCCCTTTCCAAATAAGGCGCAAGCTCTTCAAGCTTTTGCCGCTCGCGTTCTTCCGCGCGCTCTTTGAACTCTGGCATCACGTCGCTGGCAAACAATTCCAGCGCTTCGCAAATATGCTCGTGCTTGTTATTGCCGCCCTGTTGAATAAACGAGACCTGATCCACGCCTGCATCCTGAAAGCCTCTCAAATGCTTGCGCAGATCTTCAGGCGTTCCGATACCTCCGGTTCCCATCGTTTTATCCAACGTGGGATAGGCTTTTTGGAAGCTGTCCCAGATATCCGTCCGACCGGGCTGGTGCTCGCCGAAAATATAGTGATGACCGAGCGCATAACTGAAGAACAAGAATCCATCTAATCCGCGCTTGCGTGCTTCTTCCGCATCCTGATGAAGAGAAAAGCTCGATACCATGGCAATATTGGGATTGATGGCATGACCGATCGGCACACATTCTTCTTTTAGGATGCGGTAATAGTCGTCGACCCATTGCTTGGCTTCGGCCGGATCGACAAACGCAAAGGTCAATGCGCCAATCCCAAGCCGCGCGGCCAGTTTGATTGTCTCGCGGTTTGAACACGCCACCCAGATTGGCGGGTGCGGCCGCTTCACCGGCTTCGGCACCACGTTACGGCAAGGCATTGAAAAATACTTACCCTCAAATCCCGGATAAGGATCCATGGCCATCATGTTGGCGCATTGCTCAACACATTCACGCCACTGATCCCGCTTTTCCCGGACAGGAACACCGTAGCCGCCCAATTCCATGAGTGAAGAAGATTCGCCTGTCCCCCACTCGACGCGTCCATTGCTGACAAGATCGAGCGTGGAAATACGTTCCGCAACGCGTGCAGGATGATTGTAGCCCGGCGGCATCAAGACGATGCCGTGACCAAGGCGAATGGTCTTCGTGCGTTGGGAACAAGCCGCGAGAAAAACCTCCGGCGCCGACGAATGGGAATACTCTTCTAGAAAGTGATGTTCGACTTCCCAAGCGTAATCAATGCCCAGACGATCGGCGAGTTCAACTTGATCGAGTGCGTCCTGAAAGAGTTTGAGTTCCGTACCCTCTTCCCAAGGGCGTGGCAGTTGATGCTCGTAAAAGATACCGAACTTCATGGGCGTTCTCCTCAATCAGTCTTTAGTCAAAAACTCCGTTGACTGCGGCGCCACCAGTTTCGTCAGCGGACTGGCAGCAGCCTTGTCATATGCGGCATTGATGCGCGCAGCCCGCGATTCAAAGGACGCTTTGTATTCCGGGTGCGTAAAGATGTAGAGATCGTTGTCTCGTATGGCTTCGACAACACGCGCGCCGACCAATTCCGGCTCCATGGCACCGTCCATCGCCGCTTGCAGTTGTGCATTGACTTCCCGGTCGGCGATCGGCGCCTTGGGACCACCCCATTTTTCTTGGCGCGTGCGGCCTGACTCATTGATTTGTGTACGCACGAAAGCCGGACACAGCACGGACACGCCGATATTGTGCGGAGCCAGTTCATCGGCCAAAGATTCCGACATTCCAACAACGGCGAATTTTGTGGCGCAGTATGGCCCCATTCGGGCGATGCCTTGCTGTCCTGCCATAGACGCTGTGTTGACGATATGGCCACCCTCGCCGTGTTTTTTGATCAGCGGCGTGAACGCCTCGATGCCATAAACAACACCCCACAGATTGACACCGACAATCCATTCCCAATCTTCCGGGGCCACTTGATCAAGTTCGCCGCCAACACCGACGCCGGCATTGTTGCAAACGACATGAATGTTCCCGAATGCTTCCTGAGTCTTTGCAGCTGCTTCAAATACACTGTTTCTGTCCGCGACATCACAGAGAACGCCTTCAACCTTGGCATTCGTTTTTTTGAGTTCTACGACGGCGGCTTCCAGTGGCGCTTCTTCAATGTCGGCGAGCATGACATTCATGCCTTCGCGGGCAAAACTGCGTGCCATCGACAGACCGATCCCGCTTGCCGCCCCAGTGACAAAGGCCGTCTTTCCGTCGAGTCGATCCATTATTTATGCAGCCTTTTGAATTTCCAAGGAACTGAATGACTTGAGCAACGCTTCACCATTCGCATGGGCCAGCAATTGTTTCTGGATATTTTCCGATGTTTGTTTGCGTGCATTCTGGTGATTGGTCACTGAATGCCATTCCACCATGCGGTTCCATGTCGGATCGATGAAATCGGCGCCGCAAATCTCTTTTCCGTCTACCGTCTTGAAGGTGAACGTACGAAGCTCTGACACGACGGTCTGCAAATAGGCGACATGAATCGCTTCATCCTGACGGATGCGGTCCACCAGTTCTGCGGCGTGATCCGCATCAGCGCGGCGATCCGTGAAGACGTCCTTGTCTTGAGCGATCTGACAACTGAAGGAGAAAAAATTCTCAGCGCGCACTTCAATCATCAGCACATTCATGAGCAGCAATATCAGCGCTTCATTTTCTTCGGACAGTTGGGGGATATCACGCTCTTCCACCGGACGCCCAATACTGGCGGGAATCTCCGGGATGGGGTACGCGTCTTTGCCGAACAGCAAGTCGCGGGCAGCAAACCACATGGCATCGTGGGCGCCAACGCCGCTTTCGGGATCACCGCCTTCATCAAGTCCATGCGCAAACAACAAACCTTTATTCAGGTGGCCGGTCGCGGTTTCGCTGATGTCTTCGACAATCACCTCCTGAAGATCCGGCGCTGCATACTCGCAGAGCAATTTTCCTCGGGCCTCAATGACCCCGGTGATCGTCAGCGAATTCCAAAAGGTCTGGCCAAACCCGTTTTGCAGAAGAAACTTTTGTTGATCGACGGTCGGATAGTTTCCGTACTTCAAAAGCTCCGTGTCCGCATCAATGAGTGGTGCCCCTTTGGCCTTCAGTGTGTCCTGCCATGCACGCACCGCTGGCCAACGATTTAGCGTTCGCGGCGACACATAATTGCCTGCAGAGTCAAATCCGCCGTGTAACTTATATCCAGCTTCCAAATGCTCAGAAGCGTAGATGTCGTCCGCCATGATTTCTTCGCGCGTATAAACCAGCTTGGTCATGGGTCTTAGTCCTTTTTTCCGTCAATGGCGCCGCCAAGGCCGCGCACAAGAAAATGGGTGATGTTGTCGATGGCGCTCTCACGGTCCACCCCCTCTAGACCGGCATAGCGTGTTGCATAGCTCAACATGCCAACAATGCCATGACCGATGAGTTGGAAGTCGTAATCCTTCGCAATGACACCTTGCTCTGCCAGAGGGCTTAAAAAGTCGCGCCAGGATTCTCCCCAACGGTCAATCAACGTGTCCTCCGGGGCGGCATCAGCGGCGATGACCCCAAGATCAGCCATTGCCGCGCTTAAGACGCCAGGTTGTTTGTCGCCATAGGCATAAACAGCCGCCAACATCGCACGGATAAATCCGTCCAGCGTGTCGACGCCTTCGATGTGCACGGCAATCTCGTCTTCCAGTTCGTTTCCCGCCTGATCGACAAACGCCAGAAAACAAGCCTTCTTGTCTTTGAAGTGAAGATAGAATGTGCCGTGTCCCACATCCGCAGCCTTGGAAATGTCCTGTGGGCGCGTTTGGTGATAGCCTTTTTCGACGAACAGTTTACGCGCTGCAACAAGCAAGCGTTGTCGGCTTTCTTTGCCACGGCGGTTTGTCGAGGGCGCGCTGGCAGCGCGATCAACGACCTTAGTCGGCCATTTCGTGTCCATAACTGACAATCTGTCATATCTGACAGATTGTCAATCAGAACCGAAGGGCTTTGAGATGGGTAGACGCCTTAAGCGCTTTGTGCGAACCGCCAATGCCAACTGGATTCTAACGCCACCTCAAATAGGAAATGCGCATTGAAACTCTACACTCAACTTGTTGCCCCCAACCCGACCAAGGTGGAAATCTATTTGGCAGAAAAGGCTGCGCTTGGATGCACCATCGAGATTGACCGCGAGATGGTGGATTTGAGCAAAGGTCATCATCGCAGTCCGGAATTGTCCAAAAAGAACCCGATGCAGCGCGTTCCTTTCTTAGAACTCAACGATGGTAATGTGATTGGCGAGTCCCTCCCCATCATTGAATATTTTGAGGAACGGCATCCCATTCCCAGCCTCATTGGAGATTCGCCGGAGGCGCGCGCCTTGGTTCGCGGGATGGAACGAACACTGGACACGGGCATTATGCGCGAGGTCGTCGAAATCGCGCACGCCACAAAATCGCCAACGGGGCGCGCTCCGAACGCCGGCGTTGTTGCGTGGTTCCACGACTCTGTTGCAACCCCGCTGAGATATGTTGATGGCTTACTTGCGGACAATCGCCCTTTTGTCATGGGCGAACGGGTGACTATTGCCGACGGAACGCTCGCCGCTTCACTTCAGTTTGCTCGATTCACCAAGCTTGATGTGTTTGATGCGTACACAAATATTCAATCGTGGGACGAGCGCTACCGGGCGCGGTCTCACCTAAAAGACGTGATCGTTCTTTGACGCGACCAACGGCCAATGCACGAGCAATGTGCGCGCCTTAGATTGACCACTGAAAATCTCTATCCCACGCCCAACCATTCTCGGTGGTGCTAATCCGATAGAGATCCGGATTGCCCATCTGTTTCCAATCCTCAAATCCGAATGACGCATCTAGGCTATTTAGAAACAGACCGATGGCATTGCCGTGCGATGCAACGGCGATCGTTTCATTCGCGTTCCGGTCAGCAATGGCGGAAACGGCTTGCGCTATTCTTGTTTGACACTCCCGGCTCGATTCACAATTCGGAAGTTTAAAGTCGAAGTCCGCCCAGGCGCGTTTCAGCACGGCCTGAAATTCATCCAATGGACCGTCACCTAATTTTCGTTCCCGCAAGGCTGGGTCTAGTTCGATCTTCAGACCGCTCTGACTTGCGAAGGGTCGGAGCGTATTCACGGCGCGCGGATAGGGACTGGAATATAGTCGCGTGGGACCAAGCGAAGTTAACAATGGTTTCAACGCATCCGCTTGTTGGCGGCCCAATAGGCTAAGCGGCCAGTCGGCCTCTGGAAGGTCGTGATCGGGAGCGCTTTGCGCATGACGTACGAGATAAACTGTCGTCATCATCAAATCTGCACTTACCCGCGCTTTAAATCAGCCCGCCACGTTATGCGCCGCTTACTCTGCGCCTATAAAAGAAATTTGCCGGTTTCTTGAGCGGTTCACTCAAGGGCGTTGTTTTCAGCCATGCTTTGGTATCGCGCCAGGCTCTGCGCGACAGAGCGCGCGCATGACGCGTCAGCGGATTGGGATCGAGAACCCCGATGGCCAGATCAATTGCACCCGTCATCGCGTGGCGCTTGTATGTCGACATGTCTTTACCCAAGTCGATATGCGTAATCCCCAATTCCGGCGAGGCTTTGACGATTTCCGTCAGCAATATTCTGCCTGGTGAGTATGCCGACCACTCAACGTCATAAACTGGAAACCACCAATGCAAGACATGGCGGCTACGCATACCGATATGCCCGGCGATCAACTGATCGCCAACAAAGAGCGCCGTGACCAGTCCCGAAAACGCTGTTTCTGTTCGCGCGCATACTTGCTCCAGCAGCGTGCGGGTCCAGCCGCGGGCAAATACATCAGCGCCCGAAGTCCTAAGATACTGTTCTGATTTCCACGCGAGCAGTTGGTCGAAGACGGCCTGGTCACGGCAATCGATGACAAAACGGACATCCTCATGCTCTCGCCATAACTTGCGGGTCTTTCGCATGACCTGTTTAAGCTCGCTCTGTCCCCCTTTGGCCAATCGCTGTTTATAATCGTCAAGACCGCCGCTTACATTCATGAACGGAGAGACGTCTTTTTGATAATAGTAGGGGGCAAAACCTGGCAATGCGGCGATAAGATGGTTGAATTGCCAAGTTCGAAGGCCAGCCCCTTGCAGCACCTGTGAGGGATCAATATCGACAGACAGATCCGCCACCCATCCTTGAAAGTCGTTCATGTTTGCGCCCACGGGCAAGGCCGCGTTCACTTTGGCGCGTTGAAATGGAAAAAAGCATACGAGCCTGCCATCTTTTTCCCCAATGGCGACCTCGACATCCGTCCTGACCGACGACACACACTCAGAAAATTCTGGACGGAAATAGGGACTTTGAAAATGACCAGATTCTTCCTGTAGGCGACGCCAGGTGCCCCTTTCATGATCGGTGAGCTCTTCGATTTTCTTCGTCGCGATTTTCATGTGGCTCTTCTGTTGGTCATACTAAGCGAAGATATTTCTTTGGCCAGTGGAATGGATATAACAGTGTTGTGTAAATGAGGGTTTGAAGTCTGTTTGTCCGGCGGGTCCCGTTCAACCGACGCCAGCCGGTGCTCCCGTAGCGGGAAGCAGCTTTTGGGTCAATCTCAGAAATGTGGTGTACCTGACAGACGCTGAGATCACAGAGCCCATCAACATGGATGCGCCCGCGCCCAGCGCACCAAGTTCCGGAACCAACCAAAGAGCGCTCCCAAAAACAGTCACAAATGAACAGATATCTGCCAGAAAATTGGCGCGCGCTTGATCAATAGCCCATAAGCCATTGCCTGCTGCTTGGCCCAAGCTCCCAGAAATGGAACTTGCCGCGAGTAAACTAATTAACAGTCCGTTACCCACAAAGGCCTCGCCATAGAGCAGGCTTGCAAGAAAATCCCCAATGAAGATCAAGGCTACGAAGATGGTGCCCAAAGTTGACGCAAAAACCATCATCACCTGATGAATAACGCGTCTCAGCGCTGCGGCGCCTTCTTGGGCATAAACCTGTGCCGACTTGGGCGTCAGAAAATTGCTAATGCCGACCGCGAACAATTTGGAAAGTCCAACCAACGCTACACAGGCAGCCAGGATGCCGGCCTCGCCCTCGTCGAAATAGAATGCGACAAGCCAGGGTACGATAAAGGGCGTCGTCGAATGAATGAGATGTGTTGCAAGCGCCCAACGCCCAAAGAGCCAGTTCCGTCGCCAATGCAGCCAGATATGAGAGATCCGGATGACAAACAGGTCGCGAAACGACAAGAACCAATAGACCAAGCCGATGGCACACCCGATGCCAATCACCACATAGGCCGGCATGGCCCCAAGCAGCCCAAAATAGGCAAGTAGAAACAATCCGAAAACCTGAACAACACCCATAATGATGTCGAGCGTTATGGCCGAACGCATGTCAAGTATTGAGAACGAGATTTCGCGCACAAAACTACGCAGCAGCATCAGCGGCGCGGTGACAAACAAAACGCCGATAACCGGCAGTAAGGATTGCGGCCCCATGCCATTCCAGATAGCGACCGCAACCGCCCCTAGCATGAATGGCATCAAAAACAGAAACCCAAAATGATGAGACAGTGTGCTGCCCGCATAAATGCGACGCGATAGATTTGAGCGTCGCTGGCTATAGACCGTATAGGGCGAGGCGGTCAGCTCTATCTGCACACCGTCCAGCAGCATAACGACACCCAACGCCAGATAGTACAGTCCAAGCTCTTCTTTTGAGCCCATGCGCCCGATGATGATTGATGTGGCAAAACCGGTACCGCTCACCAGCCCCTGATCAAAGATCGACAGGAGAGCTTTTCTAACCGACGGTTTTTCCGTGAGACCGCGCACGCGTTTGATGATCTGGGACAACGGTGTCAGGTCCGTGGACCCCTTCGGTCCTTTTGATGCATTTTCAGTGTTCATGAAGCTCCGCCGCAGATGAGTAAGCCCTACCAAAGAGTGATGAACAAACTCAATCGGTCCGCTCTGCGGCCAATGGCGCGGAATTGAGCAGGGTCTCACATTTGTGGCATTTACGAATTTACAACTATCTGTGAACTTGCGGCGACAGCATGGCACATGAGGACCTTTCGCTATAAGGTTTCGCCGGTCGAACGGGTGATTAAGGGAGTTCAGTGATGACCATCAATGTGCCGCAATTGGCCCAGCCAACAAGCCTTCCGTCATTCAAATCGTTAAGAGTGCTCGCACTAGCAGGCGCACTCGTGTTGGGCGGCGCTGCCATCTCTGAAACCTATGCGGGTGGCGGTGGTACAGCCGGAGGTGGCTCTGTCGGCGGAACCAGCTCACAGCCTTCAAGAGTTGACGGCCCGACCGACACCGATCAATACAAGGACGCGGTCAAGCTCATTAACCAGGACAAATATGCGGAAGCGATCGAACTTTTGCGTCCGCTCAATTCGTCTTCGCCCGGTGACGCAGACGTCTTGAATTATATGGGTTACAGTTATCGTCAACTCGGCAAATACGAGGTGGCTTTGGGCTACTACAATCAAGCGCTTGAAGCTGAGCCCAAACATCGCGGCGCCAATGAGTATCTCGGCGAGCTTTATCTGCAGACCGGAGAGCTGGAAAAAGCCGAAGCGCAGCTTGAACGGCTTGACGACATCTGCACCTTTGGTTGCTCAGAGTATCGCGAGTTGAAAGCCAAGATTGAAGAATACAAGGCTGGCGAGAGCGCTTCATAACGGCGCTTGCCGACCGGCTGACAAAAGGTCAAACAGACTCTTTGCCGATCCGACCGCAACAATGTTAATCGTCGTTGCGGATCATGGTCGATACTTTTGACTTTCCCTTCTTTTCATGATGTGAAGATAGTCATTGTGTTGGAAGGACTGTGGCAGTGGCTCAGCCAGCCTTCCTGATTTGGCGTGGGACGTAGCATGCGTATCACTTGGTTGGTTTTGTTGCTCGCGTTCGCGTCTTCTTCAGCATTCCTCGGCGTATCGCACGCTGCGCAAGCGCGCACAACTGGCCCCGGGCTCCAATGCCAACATGCGTTTGCCACATCGGGTCGCCTATCAATCAATTCGATTGTCGGCGAAGAAGACGGTGCATATATCGTAGCGGGAAGTTTCACACCCCCTGATGCGGATCGTTTAGATGCCGTCGTGATGCGTATCAGCCCTCGTGGCGTCATCGAATGGTACCGAAACTTTGAGGGCGAAAAAGCATCAGGCTTCAATACGACCATTGTTAATGGCAAAGGCGGCTTCTTGCTTGCCGGCGTCAAGATGGTTGGAAAAGATCAAAGATCGCTACCTTGGCTTGTCTCGCTTGATGCCAATGGCGAAGATCAATGGCAGCACACGGTGAAGCTCTCAAACAGTTTCAAGAGCCGATATTGGGACGGCGAAGCAACAGATCTGACTTTGCATAACGATCATATTTACGTTGTTGGAACGACCTATGGCGGACAGACATCCTATCGGTCAGCGTGGGTTCGTAAGTTCACACACGATGGCGACGAGGTGGATGAAGTTCGTCTCGGCATCAATGGTCGCCAGTCGCTGCGAAGGATTAGGAGCGATACTGACCAGGACGTGATCAAAATTGCGGGGACGCGCTTTGGCAAGAAACGCAAAAAAAACCCTCCCCAGATTTGGACCCTGGATTCAGAGCTCTCTGAACAAGACGATTTTGTCTTTGACAATGACGACCAGATCAACATCACAGATTTCACATTGGGAACTGACGGCACCGGCCTTACCTATGTCGCAAATGGCTATGGCGACATCCGGGTGTCGCATATAGACAGTGAAGGGAAAACCAGCTTTGACCGGCTCATGGGAGGGCCGGCAATTGATCAAGCTGTTCGGCTCATACCGAATGGCCATGGCGGCCATGTGATCATTGGGTCAACTTCTTCCAAAGGCGCCGGCAGTGGCGACATCTGGCTGTTCGATATCAATGATGAAGGTGATTTGAACTGGGAATCCTTATTCGGCGGCAAGGAGCAAGAAACAGCCAAAGATGCAACTGAGACCGGAGACGGTTTCTTGGTCGCGGCGTATATTGAGCAACGGGTGGGCGACGATGCAAAAATCCGTCAGTCTGCCGTCTTGCCGTTCGACAAGCGCGGGCAACCAAGCGAGTGTTCTATCGACATTGAACTTCCCTTCGCGCCACCGAAGGAACTCGCTGAGTTGGAGCCGCAACTTGAAACAAGCGAAGAAAGCACACTTGCTAAGGACACGCCTGAAGACAATCAGAACGGGATCGAGAAAGAGTCAGAAGGTACGGGACAAGAAACCGCCAGACGCGAAAAGCCGAAGCCGGATCCAAGCGACGATGAGGGTCTGGGCGGGCTTTATTGACCCTCAAGCATTTCACCGATCATCAAGCCCACCCCCCATGCGACTAATCGCGAAAACCAGGATCAATCCGGTCCAACTTACGTAAAACGGCTGCCCAGGAAAGGCCGCCACCGCCTTTCTCGTAGATCGGGCGCGACTGTTCCTTCACCTTTTCGACGACAGCGTCACTGACTAAATTGAGTTGCCCCCCGGCCTGCGCACGAACTTGCATTGTGCAAGCACGTTCGAGGAAGAAGATCGCCAACCATGCGGCTTCGCAGTCTTTGCCCACGGCAAGTGTACCGTGATTGCGCAGCATTAGCATGTAATTATCGCCGAGATCTGCAACCAGTCTTTCGCGCTCATCGAGATCAAGCGCAATACCCTCATAGTCGTGGTAGCTGAGGAACCCATGCACCTGCATCGCGTGCTGGCTGATCGGAAGCAGACCATCTTTCTGCGCGCTTACCGCAACACCGTCATCCGTATGCAAATGAATGACGCATCGCGCATCTTCACGCGCTGCGTGAATTGCACTGTGGATCGTAAATCCAGCCGGATTGATCCTGTAAGGGCTTTCCATCACGACATTGCCGTCGATATCGATCTTAACCAGACTCGACGCCGTAATCTCGTCAAACGCCCATCCATAGGGGTTGATCAAAAAGTGATGATCGGGACCAGGGATCCGCGCCGAAATGTGCGTGTAAATCAAATCGTCCCAACCATAGTGAGCGACGATGCGATAAAGCGCCGCCAGATCAACACGCATTTCCCATTCTTCTTGAGAAACTTGATCACGGATCGATGGGGCACTCACAGCATGTGCAACAGACATTGTCTTTCCTTGCTCGTTGTTGTGAATCACAACAGTAAAATGATGCCGACAGAGTGGTCGCGCAATCGGTCTATGTCAAACGCGGCACGTTGCGGACAACGGGTTTTCCAATTGCCCCACAATGCGCACAATGCCCACAATGAGTGTCGGCCGCCTTCGTCATACAAACTTAACAGGACATTAACATCGTCGAGGCATGATGTCCTAAGCACTTGAAAATGCGTCGTTCTGCCCGTGCCGTTGCCTTATTCCGGTCTTGAATCCGGTTACAACGTCCCTTATTTGAGCGGTCGTATGCATAAGCTGTATTTTGAAGATCACACGACCTTAGCGACCGTTCGCGTTATAGAGCGTTATTGAGATGGAGAAGGCAGATGCCGCAGACACCAAATTCCAAGTCCCCTAAAACGTCATCCGGCGCCGCCAAAAAAGCACGCCCCGCCAAGGCTACGTCGACACAAGCCCAAAGCTCCACAAAAAAGAAGTCTGTGGCCGCCACCAAAAAGGCCACCACGACAAAACGCAAAGCGGCTGCCAAGAAAACCGATGCAGCGCCAGCCAAGACCGCTACGACCAGCAAGCCGAGGGCAAAATCACCGAAGAAGCCGCTTGCGCCAACCGCCAGCAAAACGCGCACCTCCGCGAAGACTCAAGCAGGAAAGCCATCATGGGTCGCGAATGTCCGCGCGAATCTCGAATCGCGTGGCGAAGAGGTCAAGAAGTTCAACATCAGGCTCATTGATATCGCCCACAAGGACACGGACCAGTTTTTCGATATGAGCCGCGCCGTTGTGCGTGCCCGCAGTTGGCCCGAGGTCATGGAAATTCAAGCGCAATATGTCAGTGATCGGATTAATTGCTATCACGCTGATAACCCCATCGACGAAAACCCTAAGAACTCTGTCAATGTATTCGCCTGGATCGCCAAGCAAGCCGGCGCCGCACTGAACAGCAGAGGCGCGGCACAAACCGGATAGCTGTCAAGCCAATCCCAACTTCACAATTGATGATCTTCAAACGCCGCTCAGCACCCGCTGGACGGCGTTTTTCCATCCTGCGAACTTTTGATCGCGCAACGATGCATCCCATTTCGGATGGTACGCCCCACCCGACTTCCAAGTTTTCGCGATGTCATCGGTTGAAGCGAAAAGGCCCGCCTGCATACCGGCCAAGTAGGCAGCCCCCAATGCCGTTGTCTCAGCGGTGGCTGCACGTTCCACCGGTCGACCCAGAATGTCGGCAAGCGATTGCAGGAACCACTCATTGCCCACCATACCGCCGTCTACGCGGAGCGGCTGAGGCATGGCGTCGGCAGACACATTCATGTCCCGATCCATCGCCTCCACCAATTCGCGCGTTTGATAGCAGACTGATTCAAGGCCGGCCCTGACGATGTCATCGAGACCAGTATCTTGCGTCATGCCCAAGATGGCACCACGGGCGTCGGGGTCCCAATATGGGGCGCCCAGGCCTGTAAAGGCAGGGACCATATAGACCTGCGAATCGGATGCCCGGCGCGCCATCTCTTCACTGTCTGGGGATTGAGAAAAGGCTTTTAGACCATCGCGCATCCACTGCACGGTTGCGCCAGCCATGAAGATGCTGCCTTCGATCGCGTAGGTTACTTCCCCACTAAGGCGATAGCCGACCGTACCAAGAAGACGGTTCTTAGAAATCACAGGATCGCTGCCTGAATTCACGAGGGCAAAACAACCGGTGCCGTAGGTCGACTTCGCCATACCGGTCTGAAAGCAGGCTTGCCCCACCGTCGCCGCTTGCTGGTCGCCTGCGACGCCGAGGACCGGAATCTCCGAGCCGAATAGGCTTTTTTCCGTCGTCGCGAAAGAGGCACCGCAGTCAAGCACTTCCGGCAGCATTGACCGGGGGATGTTGAGCAACTTCAGAATATCGTCATCCCAGCTTTGCGTCCGGATATTGAACAGCATCGTCCGGCTGGCGTTTGTTGCGTCTGTGACGTGCCGCTTACCGCCCGACAAATGCCAGATCAGCCAACTATCGATGGTGCCAAAAGCCAACTTGCCGGCCTCCGCCTTGGCGCGCGCACCCTCAACATGGTCCAGTATCCACGCCAATTTTGTTCCTGAGAAATAGGGGTCCAGCAAAAGTCCCGTCTTTTGCTGCACGCTGTCTGCGGCGCCGCCTTTTTCAAGTTCGCGGCACTTTTCGGCAGTGCGCCGGTCCTGCCAAACAATCGCGGGGTAGATGGGACGCCCTGTTTCTTTTTCCCAAACCACCGTTGTTTCGCGCTGGTTGGTGATTCCGATCGCCGTGACCTTGCTTGCCGAAATTCCGGCGGCCTCCAGCGCCTGTCGCGTGACCTCTACGGTTGCGGCCCAAATTTCCTCCGGAGCGTGCTCAACCCAGCCATCTTGGGGATAGGATTGGTTAAGAGGTTTCTGCCCAACCGAGAGCTGCGCGCCCTTTGCGTCGAACAGGATTGCGCGTGTTGAGGTCGTTCCCTGATCGATCGCCAACAGAAAAGGCGCGTCATTTGCGGGCATCTGGCCATCTCCTCACAGTGGTGCACATCTGACAGTCTAGGGCGCAGAAAGACGCCCGGGTTTGAAGTTTACCGCACCCAGATTATATGATCTTTTGACGGAAAGCGGCGGGCCCGCATGGTGCTCGGTTGGCAAACGATAGGACCTAATGTGAACCAGCAGGCGACGGCAATCAAACCTTCTTTGATCGATCCGTTCGGACGGGCAATTTCATATTTGCGCGTTTCGGTCACCGATCGATGCGATTTCCGCTGCGTCTACTGCATGGCGGAAGATATGACCTTTCTGCCCAAAAAGGATGTCTTGTCGCTCGAGGAACTGGACCGGCTCTGCACGGCGTTCATTGACAAAGGCGTGCGCAAACTGCGCCTGACCGGCGGCGAACCCCTGGTCCGCCGGGGGATCATGGAGTTGATCAAGAGCTTGGGACGGCATCTCACGGCCGGGCGGCTTGACGAATTGACCCTCACAACCAACGGCAGTCAACTTGAGCGATTTGCGACCGAACTGGTCGACGCCGGCGTGCGGCGGGTCAATGTTTCGCTCGATACGCGGGACCCGGATCAATTCAAAGCCATCACACGCTGGGGCCGGCTCGACCAAGTACTGAAAGGGATCGAGGCGGCGCGGGCAGCCGGTCTGGCCGTCAAGATCAATGCCGTGGCTCTTAAAGGTGTCAATGAAGACGAAATCCCGTCATTGATCGAATGGGCGCACGGCGATGGGATGGACATCACCCTCATCGAAGCCATGCCCATGGGTGACATCGATGGCGACAGGTCTGATCAATATCTTCCTTTGTCCATGGTGCGCGGAGAACTCGCGAAGAAATGGACACTCGAAGATCTCGATTACAAAACCGGCGGCCCCGCGCGCTATGTTCAAATCAAAGAAACCGGCGGGCGCCTTGGGTTCATTACGCCACTTACGCATAACTTTTGCGAAGGCTGCAATCGGGTACGCGTGACTTGCACAGGTATGTTGTATATGTGCCTTGGACAAGACGATTCTGCAGATTTGAAAATTCCGCTGCGCGCAAGTGACCAAAATGATCTGCTCGACGATGCCATTGATGAAGCGATCGGCCGCAAACCCAAAGGCCACGATTTCGTCATTGACAGACGACACAAAAAGCCGGCTGTCGCACGCCATATGTCGGTTACGGGCGGTTGAGTTGACGTCCCTCCCCTTTATCCTTCTCCACCGTCCAAGACGCCCCCAAGACATCAAGACACCAAGACACCAAGACTGCCGACCTAATGCCCAAAGCCGAAAGACGTATCGAACGCCTTGCCTTTCTCGCAAGTGACGTGCCCGAAGCGCAAGCAGCCCTTGAAGTGCTGCGCGCGAAATATGGCGAGTCGGGCACGGCCGATGCGGACATTATCGTTGCTTTGGGCGGGGATGGTTTCATGCTGCAAACGCTTCATGAAACCATGAATCAATCGGTCCCCATCTATGGCATGAACCGCGGATCGGTCGGCTTTCTGATGAATGAGTATCGCGAAGACGGCCTGCTTGAACGCCTGCGCGATGCGGAAACGGCAACTATTCACCCGCTCAGGATGGAAGCCAGAACGGTAGATGGAAAGACCTACACCGCGTTGGCCATCAATGAAGTGTCGTTGCTGCGTGAAGGCCGTCAGACCGCCAAGATCAGCGTCTATGTAGATGGGAAGGAGCGCCTGGCCGATCTTATCTGTGACGGCATCCTGGTTTCAACGCCGGCTGGAAGCACGGCCTACAATCTTTCAGCGCATGGGCCAATCCTGCCGATCGATGCCGCACTGTTGGCGCTCACACCCATCAGCGCCTTCCGTCCCCGCCGATGGCGTGGCGCCCTGCTACCGCACCGCGCGAAAGTTCGGTTTGTCATTCAAGAACATGAAAAGCGACCGGTCAGCGCCGTTGCCGATTCAAGAGAGACCCGATCTGTGCTGACAGTCGATGTTGCAGAAGACCGTTCGATTGCGATCGATATGCTGTTCGACGCCGGCCATAATTTGGATGAAAGAATCCTCCGGGAACAGTTTGTCTATTGATATCGCCTGCTGAAATTTTCCGCCGCGAGCTTCCAGACGATCAGTACGTGCCCTTTGCACGGGCCTTGGGTTTTGCCCTCTTGGGTGGGGCGGTCTTTGCCTGGGCCGGAGCACCGCTCGCGTGGATGCTCGGGGCTATGCTGGCGACAACGGCGGCTTCACTTGCGGGCGTCTCAACTTACATGCCACCGGGGCTCAGGCGCATCATGATTGGCGTGCTCGGCGTCATGCTTGGCAGCGCTTTTCGGCCAGAATTGATTGGCCAGATTCCGCAATGGTGGTCGAGCGTCATTCTGCTGCTGTTCTTTGTGGCGCTGGTCCAGTTGATCGCATTCCTGTTCTTGCGGTATGTCGCCTTATTTGATCCGGTCACGTCCTACTTCGCGGCGCCGCCGGGCGGACTCACCGAAATGGCTTTGATCGGCGAATCTCACGGCGCCGATTTACGGATCATCAGCTTGGTGCATGCGACCCGCATTCTGATCGTTGTGACCATCATCCCCTTTTATTTCAGGTTCGTCGAAGGTCTGACCGTACCAACACTCCCGCCAAGTGGGATCAGCCTCATAAGCTTTGATCTGACAGAAGGCATCATCTTAACGATCGGCGGACTCGCCGGGTTTGCGATTGCGAAACCTTTGAAAGTGCCGGCGCCCGCCTTGATCGGTCCCATGTTTGTCAGCGCCGGTGTTCATCTCGCCGGCATTTCAACATCACCGCCACCCGTTGAACTCATTGCCGTCGCTCAGTTGATTGTAGGGGGTGCGATCGGCGCCCGGTTCCTGGGACTGACCGCCAGCGACATACGGCGCATCGTCAGTTTCGCCGCCGTGTCAGGCCTGATTATGGTCGCGGTTTCTGCCGTCACGTCCCTACTGGTTTACGACATGCTTGGGAAAAGCGCGCCGGCCATTCTGCTTGCGCTGGTGCCCGGAGGCCTTGCTGAAATGTCGCTGATCGCCCTCTCACTCGACATCGATGTGGCTTTTGTTTCGACCATGCATATTTTGCGCATCATCATGGTCGTCGTTCTTGCGCCTCTCGCCTTTACTTGGACGATTGGGCGGGCTGGATCCAATTAGGCCCTGAGTCCGGCGTTCTAGATATTAGTCCCCGATTTGCGTTAGCCCGCCTGACTCATCGGAACCGACGAAACCGAATAGCCGGCGTCGGCTGGGATGCAAAGATGCATTTCATCGCCTTTCTTTTCGGTCCACGGCAGAACTTCAACAATGTTACGCTTGCCCGCATCCGCCAGTGCTCCTTCGGCTGAATGGCTTTGCCCCAGCATCTCCACATTCATGCGGGTTGGAAAGATGATCGTTCTTTTGCCCGCATCCGCTTCAGCCAGTGCATCCTGCGGCGAGATCCAAATAGAATCAACCGACTCGGTCCCGTCATGTTCCGCAATTTGACCTTCGGGGGCGTGCGCAACATAGAACCAGGTATCAAACCGTTTCGGCATCATAGGAGGCGTGATCCAGTGAGCGAACGGTACCAGTTGATCCACGACCAACGTTAAATCTTCCGACGCGATCAAGTCTGCAAAACTCAGCTCATTGGCATTGAGCTTTTGTCGCTTAGGCTCCAGGTCGCGCAGCCTGTCCGCTGACAAAAGTCCGTTGTCGCCTTTCTGCTGCGCATACAGAATGCCGCTCTCTTCATAGACTTCCCGAACTGCTGCGATGCGGTATCCGAGTTCTGCCTCATTAAACCGGTCGGCGCCTATGCAACGCGACGTCAACACATGGTTTGCGTCACCATCATCGACTTTTCCGCCGGGAAACACCAAGGCTCCCGAAGCGAAGTCGATTTGATGATGACGCACCACCATAAAGACCTCGAGTCCGTCCTTTGCTTGAGACGGCGCATCGCGCACGACCAAAATTGTTGAAGCTGGGCGCGGCTCTGCCGGTTTCTTATCAGTCATATGTTCCCCTCGTGCCGTGACGTTGACCAAACGTAAACCATAAGAAAGAGGCCGTTCAGTCCAATTTGAACAATCATTTAAGGCGGACTTTAAGCGATATTAATTATCGTGACGAGACCATTACCCCAAGAGATCTCGTCACGGCAAATGCGTCTTAGTAATTCAGATATCGATCAAGCCTTTGAACAATTCCAATTCGATGTCCGCCTAGAGCGCGTTGCTGCAATCGAAAGCGCCGAGACAATTGCCTGGGAAACTCACCTGATATGGCGCCACCCGAAATACGGGCGTCTGGATCGCCGAACCTATTTGCCTGCCTTTGAACATGAGGGAAGAACGCTCGAATTGCAGGGACAACTGATTAAACAAGCGACTCAAGTCGGAAAACAGCTTGTTGCTTATACGCCCCAATGCCAAATCAAAGTTCCCATAAGCGCATCGCAGCTCATTGATCAATCGGTTGCCATCTCGCTGCCCTTCACTCTGCGCAGAGCTCAATTGCCCCCTTCGAGTATGATCATCTCGATTGATCCAGGGAAAGAAGATCTTCGGCGCATGATGGATGGCTTGACCTATATGAAGCAGTCGGGCGTTGAGCTTGAACTCGTTTGCAGCTCACACGCACAGCTCGAAATGCATCTCAATGCGCTGCAAATGTTCGAACGTATACAGATTGATTCACAGTCACTGGTCCAAACATCGTTTGGACCGGAACAAAGCGGAGACCATCTCTACGCCAAATCTCTTGCCGCTCTTGCCCATGAAGGGAAGCTATTGACCGCCTCGAACGTCAATACAGCTTTTGCGATCCATGCCGCCAAGCAGCTCAAGTTTGACTGCGTTCAGGGCCCAGCCATCGGTCAAGACCAGTCGCTGGAAACCGTCATCAAATCCTTAGCGCCAGTACTGTCGGCAGACGAATCACGGTCCGCCGAGGGATAGATCCCGGCCCCATTGAACCCGGTCATTTCGAAAAAGCAGCCATTGTCGGCGAAAGGAGATGCGCGCCATTCAGACGGCGGCAAGATCAAGTGATGTGCGCACCAGCAAAGCTAGCAAGCTTCTGCAAGCTCATTTAAATGGCTCAGCAGAAAATCGATATCTGCCGTGTCAATGTCTTCGTATTGCGTCAAAACCCGTTCCAGCATGCGCCGTTCAAATCTCTCCCGGTCTGCCGCGCCACCGTCAAAGTCCATTTCGTGATAGACATTGATCGCGGTTCGCAACGCGGGATACAGGGCCGATGGTAAACCGGAGCGGTCGAAAATCGCCTTCAATCCGAGGTCGCCGCCGTCATGAACAAGAACACCGGCCTTGTCGATTGAAACGCGCGACATCCGCGAAAGAGCGGCTTCTACAAATCGAACGTCGCCGACGAATGCCGCACGTAAGATGACGGAAGATGTCAGACGGTCATTGGCGTGGAGCTGCGCAACAAGCCGCTGAATTTCGGCGTCACTCCGCCATTCCTTTGCCAACAGATCGACGGTCGCGCGCTCCCGCGCATCTGCGGACAAAGTGGCGGCAACAGATTCATCAAGACCGTGGCGCGATACCAATTGGTCTTTTAGCTGACCAGAAACCAATGTGAGCAGACGTTCCGAGATGTTGATCGGCAACTGAGCGCGCGCAACGATCGGCGCTTGAATGGCATCATTGTCCCCGTGGCGATCAAGAATGACATTAAAGGTCTCGCTGTTGATCTTCGCGTCGTTGTTCTCAACAAGCGTCTTCACAACATTGACATTGTCCGTTTCGACCAGGGCCGAAGCGACCGTTTCCGTCACGTCGGGTCGGCCGGCAACAGCAATCTGCTTTGCTTCCGAACCGCCACGGACAAGATCGATCAAATCGCTTTCCGATAAAACATGCGACGCTTCGATAATCGGAATCGCAACTTCTTCAATGTCTGCAGCCAGGGTTACAGCAATGTCCTGCGGAATGTCAGGAACATGGTTGATGCTTTTTGAAACCGCTTTGCGAACACGAACGGCTGCGTCGCGAACCATCGTCCTCAGAATGGCATGTGCAATGTCCAATTCACGTGCATTCAGGCCTTCACGCAGGAGCTGTTTGCCAAGGCGTGAAGCGATGCTGGCACGCACATCTTCTGTCGGATTTTCAAGGAGGGTTTGAACGTCGGTTTGGTCGAGCATGGGGCTCATCACGTTTCTCAAGCGATTTTGACAATTTGCCGAACGTCACCAAATCTGCCTATCTGATGTATTCGGTCATCCATACTCCTAACGCTAGTCCCTAAGCATTAATGAACGACTTACCTGTCAGGCACCAACCGCCAAAACTTCCCGATGCTTTCTCTGATGTTTTAGAAGCGGAAATCTCTGAACTGGGACATAGGGCCGTTCGTCAGTCTATTGACGATTTGGCAACCTTCTATCGCGACAGCAAAGCCATGGGGCAAGCAAAAGGGCCGCCCGCCGATGCACGAACCGCTTGCGCAGCCAATATGGCCAGCCGTGCGCCGGCCACCTTTGCTATCCTTTCTGATTTATTAACAACGAACGCGGCGGAGGCCGGTTTCAGCACAGCCAGAACGATGCTCGACTTGGGTGCCGGCCCGGGCACCGCGACCTGGTCGGCAATGTCGTGCTTGCCCAATCTCGTATCCTTTACGCAATTAGAACCCAACCCCCATTTCAGCCGATTGGCCTACGCTGTGGCGTCACGTTTACGGAAAACTGAATGCGTCACATTCCGGCACCAGCACCTAAAGCAATTGGATGAGGAAGAGCGCCACGACCTTGTTATTGCCTCCTACGTATTGAACGAAATCCCAGGAAGTGACGTTACCGCGATCATCGACAAACTCTGGCGTGTCGCCGACGGAGCTCTCATCATTGTAGAACCTGGATCTCCTTTGGGCTTCCAGCGGATCGTGCAGGTTCGCGCTGCACTCATTGCACTTGGCGCCCACATCATCGCTCCTTGTCCCAATTCAAAACCGTGCCCGGTTGCAGAAAATGACTGGTGTCACTTCTCAATGCGCATTCCACAAACTCAGCGCCAAGTGGTGACAAGCCTTAAGCCAAGAGATTTCAATGACGAGAAATATGCCTATCTGATTGCCTCACGTCAGCCAGGAAATCCCGCGTCGGCACGGCTGATACGTCGGCCGATACACGGTAAGGGACATGTCCATCTCGACCTTTGCGAAGAAGGCGAAGTGCGGCGCCGCACCATCACCCGCCGAGATGGCCCCCTTTACAAAGATGCGCGAAAGGTGCGTTGGGGTGACCCATGGCCGAAAATCGGCTAAGACGCGCAAGAAGCGCAATGCACTGAATAACAAACAAGAGCGCACAACTGCACAGAGGTATCAGATGCTCGACGGGATACGTGTCATCGAATTGGCGACCTACATTGCCGCGCCAGGGGCGGGTGGCCTGTTGTCCGATTGGGGCGCCGAGGTCGTGAAGGTTGAAGCGCCTGAGGGTGATCCTTGGCGATTGATGTTTCAAAGTGCTGGTGTTGACGAGGAAAACGGCAACCCTGTTTTTGACTATGACAATCGCGGAAAAAAAGGAATCATCGTCGACACCTCGCAAGAAGAGGGCCGCGAGATCATTGTGCAGTTGATCAAAAATGCGGATGTCTTTTTGACCAACATTCGGCCGGGAGGACTTGAGCGCGCGCGGCTCGATTGGCCGACGCTGCGGCGTGAAAACCCCAAGCTGATTTACGCGAGCGTCAGCGGATATGGCTTGACCGGCGCAGAACGCGACCGGCCGGGTTTCGACATTGCCGCTTTTTGGGCACGCGCTGGGGTCGGTCAAATGCACACACCTAAAGGACAGGATCCCGTTCACTTGCGCACAGCTGTCGGTGATCACTTCACCTCGATCACTACCGTCAGCGGCATTCTTGCGGCCCTTCTTGAACGGCAAAAGACGGGTAAAGGCAAATTGGTCGAGACGTCGTTGCTGCGTACCGGTGCCTATGCTGTCAGCAGCGATCTTTCCATACAACAACGGCTTGGCCGCCTTGCGTCCGCCAGGCCCCGCCATGCAGCCATCAATCCTTTGGCCAACTTTTTTCAAACCAGAGATGGGTACTGGTTGTGCATCGTGCCACGCCAGGGCAAAGCAGATTGGGCAAATTTCGCTCACGCGCTCGAAAGACTGGATTTGCTGGACGATGAACGGTTCGCAAATCCAAAAGCAAGACGCGACAACAAGAGCGCATTGGTCGATGAAATGGACAAGATCTTTGCGGAACGAGATCTGGAAGAATGGGCAACGCGCCTTGATGAGCGCGATATCGTGTGGTCGCCTTTGCAGACGCCCGCCCAGGTTCTTGCGGACCCGCAAGCCCACGCTGCCGGCATAATCACGGAAATGCCGACCGGGAACGGTGACGATACGGTCCCCACTTTGGCTTCTCCGGTTCGGTTTCACGATGATGACGCCCCACCGGAAATCCCGATAGAAGCCCCTAAGGGCCCCGCACCTGAAAAGGGTCAGCATACGGAAGAAGTCTTGAGGGACTTAGGTTTTGATGCAGCGCAGATTGAGAAGTTGCGCGGCGCCAATATTATCGCGTAATAAGTTGCGCTGCTGATGGCGCTGCACCTTCAGCGAATTCCAAACGCTCCCCGGTCAAGACGTCATAGTCTGAGTGACTCATTTATGCCATCTATCGGCATTAGAACAGTTTATCAACTGAAGTAAGAGAACAAATGTGAGCGCCGCACACACGGCGCCTGCGAAGCTGTAGACGACACAGATGCTATCCCGGATTCCCATACATTGTCGGACGAGGCCATGTCTGCAAATATGGCATGGAAGTGATGTACTTGATTTCCGCGGGGGGCGGTTTTCATGAGATACTTGTTCCGCTTTGTCGGCAAGTTGCTACGGTTTTTGATAGTAACAACCGGCCTATTGGCCGCGGTGATCGTGGCCGCAGGAATAGGCGCCTACTTCTATCGTACAGCCGTTACTGCCACGGCACTTGATCAACTACTGGGCTTTTACGGTTATCCCGATGCTCGTTTCCAGATAGCGGAGCTGTCGGGAGAGCGCCTACTTATCAATGAAATTTCGCTGGGACCGAACGCGGCAACCGTCAAAACGATCGATGTGTCATACGCACTTAGCGATCTTTTAGCAGGACAACTAAAGTCGGTCATCATCGATGGTCTTCATATCAAGGCTGACTTCAATGCTGCCGAGGATCGCGGCGGGACAGTACCGGACTTCCAGCAGGTCGTTGCACCGCTGTTTGACACGGGAACGGCGTTCATGATCACCGATAGCCGGATTTCCTTCATTGGCACGCCTGTGGGGAATGTGGACATCACGATAGCCGGCAATGCTAATTTTTCCGATACACCTGCCGCCATTGAGCTCAGCCTTGAAGCAGTATCACTTGATGAAAGTGCGTCACTCACGGCATTTTCGTTTTCTGGAGGGGGGACCGTCGGCCCCGGCGGCATTGACATTCGCGGACCAACAGAAGTGCGCTTTGCTGATCAGGCCATCGGTGGTTGGAACATCGACCGGTTGGACTATGACGATATCGCGCAATTGCATGTCGAAGACCAAGCCGCACGTTTTGTCCTGTCTGCTCCGATCGACTTGGGCGTTCGCCAAATTTCTTCAACTGAACAGAACGGCGACACCGATCCACTCGTCGTGGACCTGCAAACGGGAACCGCACAGATTGTCGCCGATTGGAGCGAAGGCTTGTCGGGCCACGCGGAGATCATGAACGGCAGCGCTGCCGTTAAATTGTGGCGGCTTAGCGCAAACGGCATTCATCTCGAAGTCCCCTTTGAACGCGACCGCATTTCTGGCGGCTCAAAGCTGAGCGGGATCGTCGTGGACACCGCCGAGGCAATGCGATTTCATCCCCAAAGGCTTGACGCCGAGGTACTCCGAGACGGCGACACCTTTTTGGTCGAGGCCACCGCATCACTCATCGACAAGCCAACAAACATCACTCTTTCCGGCCGCTACACCCTTTCCGAAGGTAAGGGGTCATTCGACATCGGCCCCAGTCTTCTGGCTTTTTCGACAAGTGGCCTTCAGCCGGCAGACGTCAGCCCGCTCTTGTCCAATCTGAAAAACACCACAGGCGCGTTGCGTCTAAGCGGCAACGTTTTGCTAACACCTGACACGCCGCCGACCAGCAGTGCGGTCATGATGTTTCAAGAAATCAAGACCGACTTTTCGGTTTTGTCGTTCGTCGGTCTGAACGGCGAAGTGCGGCTATTAGACATCTTCGAACCGCGTTCGCCGCCAGGACAGACATTGGAGGCGAAGCGCATTACGGCGCCCGTTCCCATTGATGAGCCAAAAATCGCGCTCCAATGGGTGAAGACGGGAAACGATCCCGTCATTCGAATTGAAACAGCCGAAGGCAAGTTTGCCGATGGCACCATTCGGCTGGAGCCCATGTCGTTTCGCTTGGCGGCTCCTGATAATGATTTCACATTGTCGTTTGAGAACCTGTCCTTAGAAACACTTTTCGAGGAATGGGCTGCTGGGCGCGTCAGCGGAAACGGGAATCTCTCAGGGACGATTCCCGTAACCTTAGGCGCCGCAGGTCCGCTCATCACTGAGGGTGGCCTGTCTGCTCAAGACACTGGCTTTATCAAAGTGCACTGGGGTGACGCGCGGGAGTCCTTGATCAAACAGGGCAGTGAAGTCGCGCTCATGGTTCAAGCCCTGGACAATTTTCAATATGAGCAATTGAAAGTGGGCGTTCGCCGTTCATCAACCGAAGACTTAACACTGCAAGTTCTGCTCGAAGGCGCAAACCCTGAGGTGTTGGACGGCCACCCTTTCCGTATCAACGTCAACCTAGCGGGAAATCTGGAAGATGTTCTTACCGCACTGACGAACGGTCAGGCGATGACAGAGGATCTTTTGCGTGCACGCGTTAACAATGCTAACTAATGTTCTCTTGGGGCAATAACGCAGCGTGACAGGAATTTGAACATGCGCATTCCTAGATATCCCGGCCACCATATCAAAATGCCGGAACCGGCGGTTCTGTCCACGGGTTTGGCGGCTTTGCTCATGCTTGGTGCCTGCCAGCCGACCGTCCGCGTCGAAGCCCCTAAGGAACCCATCACCATTAATCTGAACATCAAATTGGATGCGGATGTACGAGTGAAACTGGAAGAACAGGCGCAAGAAGACATCGATCAAAACGATGACATTTTTTAGGATGGCTGACATGCAAACAAGTTGGGTTCACAGCACGTCAAACTGGATTGCCGGAATTGCCGCCATCCTGATGCTCGCAATCTTTGCTGCTCCGGCGATGGCTGACGCGCTCGATCAATACCGCGTATCGGGGGACATCATTGAGCGCTACGACGGGTTGGTCGAGGCAGGACCGTCCGCACCCGCAGGCGCAGTCGCGCTCGTCGGCACCGTCAATTCGAAACGCCAAGATCTGTATAACAGTCGCGCCAGTCAGCAAGGTGTGCCGGCTTCCGAAGTCGGCAAAATTTACGCGATGGAAATCTTTACAAGCGCGCCTGCTGGCACGCGTTTCAGACAACCAGACGGGTCCATCATCCAAAAGTAGCTGCGCGCCAGGCGCTCATCGGTCCGTTGACCATGTGTGAAACGGTTCACGCTAAAGCGCTGTCCCGCTTCGCCTATGGGCGCTTCATGCCTGAGACTTGTCGACGTTCTTATTGTCCTGCCCGCCTGGGATCACTTCAAGCGTCGCCAGCAGTTGCACAACAGAAGGCGACAAAAGAAGACGTTGATCGATAGGTGACATCCCCGGCCCATCCACCATCGACGGCAGAACGCCAGTTGACGCCACTGTTTGTGGTTTCGGCGGCAGCGGTGCCGACGCGCTGTAAGACGGGTAAGCCGGCGGCGCATATGAAGGCGGTGCATAAGCTCGCGTAGATGCGGGGATACCCACCATCTGAACGGGCGGTGCTTCGCCCGTGTCATGCATTCGGCCGAGTTCCGTCACAACCGCGGAAACGGTCTTTGGGTTCCCCGCTCTATCAAAAAAGATGGATTTGTTCGCCTTGGCGGCAGCCGGAAACAAATCGGCCGCAGCAGCCGCCGGGTTCGTCTGATTGGCCTTGAGAATCTGAGAAGCGCCTGACGCCCCAAGAAAGTGGGCAGTATAAAGCTCGCTGGCGGTCGGTTTTCGGCCCAAGACAGATTCGAGCTGGCTCGCCGAAGATTGCGTGAGCTCAGCAGCCATGGTGGCCGCAATTGCCGGATCTTTGCGAAGGGCAAGAATTTCCTGCTTACGCGCGGGATCGGCAATTTGGTACCGGCCATTTGGCAGTTGTTCGATCTGCGCTGCCTCCGCGGCCAAGCCATGCTGAGCGCCGAATTGTTTGACGGTGCCCAACCACGTCTGTTCGATGAACTGAAACAGGCCGGTCGCGCTCGACGTCTTCGCTACAGCGTTGGGATTCAAGCCACTTTCACGCCGCGCGGTTTCGAGCAAATAATCGAAATCCGTACCTGTCGCCCGGCTTGCCTGTTGCAATGCCTGGGTAACCGATAGCGGTGTCGAAACGTGTTGGACCAAAGTCATGGCCGTTACAAAGCAACGCCTATGCCAACCAGTTGGGCGCGCCAAAGCGCCAGCGTTTTGCAGAGAATATTTCGTAAACTTAACGAAACACAAATTTGTGCTGCCTGAAAATCGCCGTGTTGTCGGCAGATCGTCAGTACACAAGAAACGGCACCTCGCTGATTGGGGACGTCGAAAAGACCGGGGGGGGCAAAGGAAACTAGATGGCGCGAGTAAATCGAGCACCTATTGTTGCGTTATTTCTCATTTTGGCTGCGATCGCAGCCTTGGCCTCTCCGGTGACCGCGGAACCTGCCAAAACACACTATGCCGTGACAAATGTGGAGGCATGGGATGTCCTCTACGTCAGAAGCCGCGCCAGCACGCGGGGCGACATCATCGCAGCCTTGCCCCATGATGCCACGGGCATTGCGGTAACGAAATCGAGTGGCAAGAACTGGCTAAAGATCAAATACCGTAACATTGAAGGCTGGGCTGAAACATCGAAGCTCAGCCCGATTCGAAGCGGCGGCATTGCGCCCTGGTTCCCTTCGCATCTTTCATGTTCGGGTCAGGAACCGTCCTGGCAAATCAGTATCGCCAACGACAACGCCACCTACTCGCCCGTTGCTGAAAGCAAAAAGCAATTCAAGCTCGGCGCGCCGAAGGCGGCCGTCAACAGATCAAACCTTTGGGCGATGCAAGCGACCAATCAGTCCAAAGGCGGTGACGCCCTGTTCCTTCTGCAAACCAATCCCAACTGCTCAGACGGCTTATCCGCCAACAAATCGTCCCACGAAATTTTCGTAAATTTCAACGACGGGGTGATGGTCACAGGGTGCTGCAAACTACCGTGATCTAAAGGATAGTTCTGTCTAAGAATTCCATACTGTGAGTCGTCTTCGCGAGGAGCCCAAACATTTTTGGGCGACGCGGCGATCTCAGACCGCACACCATGAGGCAAGCTGATTTGGATTGCCGCGCAGCCATGCGGCTGCTCGCAATGACGGGTGTTTCTTAATCGCCCGAGGGCAAAGTTTCGCTAAACCAATCCAAATATCTGAGACTGTCCTTCAATAAGACTTCGGCAATTCAAGAACCCGCTCACCAATAAAGCTCAAGATCATTTCGCGGCTCACCGGCGCAATCCGGGTGATCATCACTTCACGGAACAATCGTTCAACATGAAACTCTTTGGCGTAGCCCATGCCGCCATGGGTCATGACGGACTGTTCGCACGCATGATAGCCCGCTTCCGCGCCAAGATATTTCGCCGTATTGGCCTCCGCGCCGCAAGGTTCGCCGGCGTCATAAAGTGATGCGGCTTTGAACACCATTAAATTGGCCGCTTCAAGCTCCGCCCAGCATTTTGCCAGAGGATGTTGGATGGCTTGGTTTTGCCCGATCGGCCGACCAAATACTACGCGCTCGCGCGCATAGTCGGCAGCCCGCCGGAGCGCATCATGGCCGACACCAACCGCCTCCGCGCCGATCAGTATCCGTTCGGGATTAAGACCATGTAGAAGGTATTTGAAGCCTTTGCCTTCTTCACCAATCAAGTCTTCTTTGGGAATACGCAAACCGTCAATGAACAAAGCGTTTGAATCAACAGCCTTACGGCCCATCTTCTCAATCTCGCGCACCTCGACCTTGCTGCGGTCCAAATCTGTATAGAAAAGGCTTAACCCATCGGCCGGTCGCGGCGTTTGATCCATCGGTGTCGTGCGCGCAATCAGCAAGATCTTATTCGCCGACTGAGCTGTGGAGGTCCACATCTTTTGGCCATGCACAACATAATGGGACCCATCCCGTTCAGCCCGTGTTTCCAAATGTGTGGTGTCGAGACCCGCATTTGCTTCTGTCACGCCGAAACAGGTTCGATCCTTGCCTTCGATCAGTGGCGGCAGAAAACGCGCCTTCTGATCATCCGTCCCGAACACGACAAGCGGATTAGGTCCAAAAATATTGATGTGGACGGCGGACGCGCCGGTCATGCCCGCGCCGGATTCGGCAATGGTGCGCATCATCAGCGCCGCTTCGGTGACACCCAAGCCGGATCCGCCATATTCCGGCGGCATTGCAATCCCGAGCCAACCGCCAGAGGCCAGATCTTTTACGAATTCTTCCGGGAAGTCGCCCGAACGGTCGCGTTCCAACCAATAATCGTCGCCGTAACGATCACACAGTTTTTCAACGGACCGGGCAACCGCTTGCTGGTCTTCGGTAAAGGTAAAGTCCATTGCCGTCCTTGTTACATGGTGTAGAGCGAGTAGACATATCCACCATAACCAATGAGGAACAACAACCCAACAAGGCGACCAAACTTCGCATTTGTCAGCACAAAGGGAAGCATGAGCACCGCCACACCGAGCATGATCCACGTATCAAGCGTTACTGTCGAAGGAATGGGGAGAGCGACATCGCGATACGTTACGCTCACATAAGCGGCGGCCCCCAATATGCCGAGAATATTGAAAATGCCGCTGCCGATGATGTTACCTGCGACTACTTCGCTGTGACGGCGAGCGGCAGCAACGATCGTTGCCGCCAGTTCCGGCAGAGACGTGCCAACCGCAATCACAGTCAGGCCAATAACAACTTCGGAAACACCCAGCAACTTTGCTAATTCTTCGGCGCCATCGACCAAAAGCCGTGCACCAAAAGCAAGCGCGACGGCGCCGGCCAAGAAGAAAACAATATTGGTCAGTGCACTGCTTGCCCCCGCGCCTTCGACTTCGGCTGCTTGTTCCGCGGCAGCGCGACGGCGCCCTGAAAAGAAAAGACTGAGAATGTAAAGCGCGAGCAACCCGAGCATGATAAGGCCCTGCTCACCCGTTAATTGGCCTGGCAATACCAACCAAACGACAAAGGCGCTCGCAGCGACAAGGACGGCAACGCTCCAAACGCCGACTTCTTGGGACAAAAGCATTGGCCGGAGGATGGCCCCAATGGCTAGAACGAGCAGAATATTTGAGATGTTACTGCCAATGACATTGCCGACCGCAAGTTCGGGCTGACTTGCAAGAACGGCCTGGATGGAAACGATCAGCTCGGGCGCCGACGTGCCGATGGAAACAAACACGACACCGACAAAGAGCTTAGAAACGCCGACAGACTGAGCAAGGCCAATTCCGCCACGCACAAGCCCCTCGCCGCCTATCGCCAGCAGCAACAGCCCCCCAACAATTGACCCAACAATCATTCCATTCCCCCACTCTGCAATGCTGTGAGGTTACACACTCTGGACCTCATTGCAAAAGGAAAGGCGGCTCAGAGCCGCCTCCCCATACCAAAAGCTCATAGAATAAATGTGGGTATCTATCGATTGCTTGCAAGGCGTGATGATATCAAGCGATCAATCGACAGTGGGCCAGGACCCCTGATAATTACCGAGGCCAAAAGCAGCATCCAGGCAAAATGCTCGAGGCGGAAATAGGTCCCATTGATGCCGCCAAGCCAGAATTGAATCACAATAGCCATGCCCAATAAGGGCACCGCCGCATGGCGGGCAAACAGGCCGATCAGTACCAAAGCACCACAACCGATTTCAAATGCAATCGCCAAATACGCCCAAACTTCCGGTGGCAGGACACCCAGCGTCCATTCATATTCATAGAGAAACACGGCTGATTCAAAATCGGTTACTTTTTTCCAACCGGAAAAAAAGAAAATCCAAAAGATGAAAACACGGATACCCAAATCGAGAAACGGTGTGAGCAACCACGCATTTGAAGAAATGATCTGACTACCGAGTGTAATTCCCCGACCTGTCGTGTCTCCGTCATTATCCTGTGCCATTGTTCGCCCCTATTGTGACCATCCCGAATTCTCTTTCGACGCATGCGCTGTCGAAAGGGTCATTCGCTTTCGATCACCCGTTCAAAAACGCCCATTGAAAAAAGTTGCGCGAGGCATTGCTGCAACTCGAATGTTGGATGTTCGGCGCTGACGTTTTCGAGCGCCTCGCCGAGAGATTTTCCATTCGCCAACTCCAGCGTGAAGTCGTATGCCGCCGACGAGAGCTTTTCGTGATTTACGGAATATTCCGGACGCGCGACAATCATGCGGCATCCGCCCGAGTTAATGTCAATGGCTGGAACGGTTTCAAATTCCGGCTGATTGACACGCCAGATTTCATCGATCGGATAAGCTGACGAAATGAGCCGCACCGCAGGGTGAAGCTCGAACTGAAGGCCAATGACAGCTTCCGGCAAAATCCCAGACAAGTGCTCAAGGGTGACCGGAACCGCGTCCCTTTCATAAAAGACTTCGTGCAATGCCCATTCCAATGCAGCTATATCGGGCAGATATTTGAGCGACTGAGCAGGTTCAAAGTCTTTAAGAAAAGCTGCAAACCCGGCACCAAATTTGTGCAACACGCGATCGGTCGGCGGATGCGCACGAATGAAACTTTGCGCAGTATAGGCAAACGGCGCCTCACCGATCAGCCTACGGACGACTGGAAACATCATTTCCATCAAGCCGCCTAACAAGCCAAGCGTGTTGTTTCGATAGACGTTGAGACGATCCGGCGGCGCTATGCCCCGCTCCTGAACCAATGCTTCGAGCTGTTCCGTCCATGGACCGTCCAATCCTTTGTCATGAAGAATGTCGGAACGGAATGTCGACTGAAAATCACGCAACATTGGACTGCGCCCCAGGCGGTTGTTGCGTCAATTGATCAAGAATGGTTTGAGCCTTTTGAACCTCTGCTTCCAATACCGGCCACTTCGGTAGCTCGGCATCCCATTCCACCAACACGGGGCGGGGGCCGGTGCGATGGAGCGCGACGCCGAGAAGGTCCCAAACAGCATCAATGACTGGCCGTGAGTGTGTATCGACCAATATGGTTTCGTTGCCAACTTGCTTTTCGCTGTGTCCTGCAACGTGGATCTCCGCCACCACTTCAGGAGGAATGTTGGCCAAATACATGTGAGGGTCAAAACCGTGATTGGTCGCGCTGACGTAAATGTTGTTCACGTCCAGCAACAATTGACACCCGGTTCGTTTGCATACCGCCCCCACAAATTCCCATTCCGGGCATGTGCTATGCGAGAACTCGGCATAGGTTGAGGGATTTTCAACCGCGATGCTTCTGCCGAGCGCCTCTTGCGTTTTTTCGATGTTGCGGCACAAAACATCGAGCGCTTCCTCCGTATACGGCAGCGGAAGCAGATCGTTCAGGTATATGCCGTCGATCACGCTCCAAGATATATGATCTGAAACAAGTGAGGGTTCGAAGCGATCGACCAGGTCTTTTAGGCGCGCGAGGTGCTGCGCATCGACGCCATCTGCAGAACCCAAAGACAAAGCGACGCCGTGACAACTCAGCGGATGATCTTCTCGGATATTCTCAAGATGACGAAGCCGCGCTCCGCCGGCACACATATAGTTTTCTGAGTGGACTTCGACCCAATTCGCCTTCGCTTCACCGCGCTGGAACGCACCAACGTGGGGGATGCGTAAACCCGCGCCAGCAGCATTGGGTAGTGTCAGAGCCGTACTCACTTCAAACAGCTTTCGCCGGTTCTACATTGAGTGCATGACGCAGCGGTCGAAAAATGCGGTCCGACTCAAATGGCCGGACCGCACCTGCAATGAACAGCTTGAACTTAGCTGTCTTGCGGGGGATTTGGATTGATTCCGTCGAAAGGCTGCTTCTTGCCGTTCATCGCCTCACACGTACCTGCATCGACCAACTTGAAGTCCTGGCCGTTGTAAGCTTCGGTGTTTGAGCCTTGGCAACTGTGACCCGCGCCGGCACAATCAGATTCGCCGACTTTCGAAACGCCATAGCATTTCTCTTTGTCGTCAGCGACCGCTGTTCCGGCACTCATCGTTGCCGCGAGTGAAACTGCACCGGCAAAGGCCGCAGCGACTGTCAAAGCCGAGATTTTTTTGTCAGACATGGAACATCCTTTTGACCAAAATTCGTAACAGTATTAGTGCGCCTCAAGTCTCCCCGGTGCACGCCACCCATATGCTAGATCATCTTGACCAAAGTGAAATAACAATTGTGTGTGCGAACATCATCAACAGAGGCGTGTCAGAAATACTGACCGATCCCTGATGAATGTCACCTGACAATTTGTTCATATTTTTACCAGTTTCGTGTGTCCCTTTGGACCATATGCTTCCAAGCCGAATGCACTATCGCCACATTCTCGTCGCAATTCACAAACGCTTGAACCTTACGAAAAATCCCTTATGGCATTCATTCGGCACCTGCGCGCACAATCCTCCCGCGCAATCCTCCGATGTTTCTTCACAACTACGCTAAGGTATCGCGCGATTGTTTTATGAGAACGGACTTTCTATGAGAACTGATTTGGGCGCATTTACTACCGAATCGATGGATAGTTGGCTGCTATGCCCCTTGCTCAAAGAATTCGAGAAAAGTCCAAATTATCCGGAGAGTTTACGCTTCGGTCAGGGGCTGTTTCCGACACCTACTTCGACAAGTATTTGTTTGAATCCGACCCCATCCTATTGAAAGAAATCGCATTAGGTATGGCCGACATGATCCCGCGAGATACGGAAATACTTGCGGGACTGGAAATGGGCGGGATCCCCGTTGTCACCGTTCTGAGCCAAGTGACCGCCCTGCCCGCGGCCTTCATTCGAAAGAAGCGAAAAGAACACGGGACCCAGAAATACGCCGAAGGTGCTGATCTCCAAAACAAACGCGTTTTGATTGTGGAAGATGTTGTTTCGAGCGGCGGCGCCATACTGGATGCGTTAGCAATGCTGAAATCCGATGGCATCGAACCAGTTAAGGCAATCTGTGTGATCGATCGGGAAACAGGCGGGACCGAAGCATTACGAGAACGTGGTGTTCTTTTGCAATCGTTGTTCACGATGAGTGAAATCGAAAGCGCCTAACGATTTCCATCTTTGGGAAACAGGCGGCGCCCTATTTCTGCACCAACCAGTCGCCGACAATTACGGCATCGAGGCCCGTTGTGTGAAGCATTTGAATGGCGTCTTCGGCAGTATGCAGAATGGGTTTGCCCATGATGTTGAAACTGGTGTTCAACACAATCGGAACGCCGCTTAGTTCATAAAATGCCTTGATCAGATCGTAATAGCGTTCGTTCCATTCACGTTTAACGCTTTGCAGCCGGCCCGAGAAATCCGCATGTACAACTGCGGGGACTTTGTCGCGAACTTCCGGTTTCCATTTGAGCGTCCGCTCCATGTAAGGACTTTCTTGGTATTCCTCAAACCACTCATGGCCGTATTCATGCAGAATGGATGGCGCAAAGGGACGAAAGGCTTCGCGGTATTTCACTTTCGCGTTGATCTTGTCTTTCGCATCAGCAGGACGGGGATCAGCGAGAATGGAACGATTGCCGAGGGCCCGAGGTCCAAACTCAGCACGCCCTTGTGCCCAACCGATCAGCTTGCCTTCGTACAACAGCTTTGCCGTTTCTTGTGCGATCGTCCCCGGCAGATGCCGGATGTTGCCGCTCCAGCCCATTTCGGCCATGCGTTTGACCGGTTCTTCATTGATCGCAGTTCCCAAGTAAGGGGTCGAAAAAGCGGGCGACGGCTTCGCGTCTTCTTGATCTTCATAGAAGGCTTGGAGCGCGACACCCAAGGCATTGCCATCATCAGCCGGTGCTGAGGGCACATAGAGATTTTCGAATCCTGTTTGGCCGACGATCTTCCCGTTGAATGAAGAATTAAGTGCACAACCGCCGCAAAGAACCAGGTTTTTGGAGAGGTTGCGCCCATCGACGTCGCGCAACACTTCAAGCATGATTTCTTCGAACACCGTTTGGCCAGTGCGGGCCAAATCCCGGGCATCCAGCGAATCTGAATCCGTGATGTTCATCATGGACTCGATCTCCTGAATGGCTTTATTGATCGTCGCCTCGTCGGCAAATCGTGGGCGCCCATTCTTGTAGCTGTACATGCGGCGAATGACGTCATACATCGCCTCGTCCCGTTTGCCGTAGGGTGCAAGCCCCATGACTTTCCATTCTTCGCCTTTCGATTGATCGAATCCGCAAAGATCTGTCAGAAGGCCAAACAGAAAACCGAGACTTTCACGGCCGCGGTGGCGGCGCACCTCGTGAACGCGCCCATCTTTATAGTCGTAGATCGCCATCGATCCGGTTTCGCCCATTCCGTCCACAACAAGGCAAGCGGCTTCATCAAACGGACTTGTGTAACAACCAAGCGCCGCATGGGTCAGATGGTGCGAATAGCGTTTAAGCGATAGGCGCGTATGGCCAAACGCACGTTCCAATCCAATAAGAATTCCGAGGCCCGCACGCCGTTGGGCCACATGCAACTGCGAAATGAGCGCCCTTTCAGAACGGATGGGCGTCAGGGAACGGTTAAAGTCACCCGGCAAGTCGACGATATTGGCAATGTCGAATTGACCTATATGCGCGCTGCGATCCAAAAACTCAGCATACTGATCAGCCCATGTGGTCGCGACAATCACTTCGCAATCAGGTTCTAGATACTCTTTGAGCAATGCCGGCATGCGCGTAACCGTGTCCGGTTCGCAATTCACGGCACGTTTGTATTGCAGATAGCGTTCGGTTGCCTCAGCAAACAGTATGTCGCCATCCGGCCCAACGATGGCAATTGCCGGATCATGAAAAGTTGTCGCCAGGCCAATATAGTAGCGCTTCACTCAGCTTCTCCCGACCTTGCTTGGCAGCTCCGCCGAATATGTCTTGAGCGTCCCGTTCACAGATTTGGCCGCCGAGAAGCCCACGGGCTCTCCAACTCGATTTGCGATGCGAGACGGAACAAGGTTGCCTCATCTGCATAACGTCCAACAAACTGAACACCCACCGGCAAGCCCTTTTGCGACCAATGCAGCGGCATCGACATAGCCGGTTGGCCCGTGGCATTGGCCATTTGACAGAAGGGCGAATAGGTCATCAGATTTCTGACATAGTCACCGATATCTTCTGTATCCATATGAAACAGCCCAATGGGTGCAGGCGGCTGGCCAAGTGTCGGCATGATGAACGCATCATACGTCTCGAAGAAGGCCGCAATCTTTCGTGACTCCGCATGAATGGTCTTGACGGCATTGATATAGGACTCTGCGGAAACACCATTCCCCGACTGCGTCATCAGCCAGGTGATGTTTTCAACATCTCCTTTTTGCAGCTCCCGACCTAAATCGCGCGCACGCGCGTTGACGGCCGCAGCCGTATTTGACTGGATGATGGTTGCTGCCGCGTCGCGAAGCTTTTCGTGATCATAATTGGGGGCAACCTCTTCAACACTGTGGCCGAGCGATTTGCAGAGCTGTACGGCATTTTGGACCCCCTCAACACATTCGCCATCGACCTCGGTCCCATTGGGCGACTGGGTTGAAACCGCCAGGCGCAATTTTCCGGGCTCAGTGCCCACTTCCTCAAAGTAAGGCCGTGATGGTGGCGCCGCATAATAGGGATCACCGGTCGCAGGGCCCGCAACCGCATCAAGTAAAGCTGCGCTGTCGCGCACCGAAATCGTAACGGCATGTTGCATACTCATGCCGGCCCAGCCTTCGCCATTAAAGGGGCCAACTGAAATACGCCCGCGTGTTGGTTTGAGGCCGAACAAACCACAACAAGACGCAGGGATACGGATCGATCCTCCACCATCTGACGCATGCGCGGCGGGCACAATACGCGCCGCGACCGCTGCTGCCGCGCCGCCGCTGGACCCTCCTGCGGAATGTTCCGTGTTCCATGGATTGCGCGTGGCGCCGCCATGGCGGGGCTCAGTCGTCACCGTCAGCCCGAACTCAGGCGTATTGGTCTTGCCCATGATGACCAGACCGGCATTCTTGTAGCGCTGGACGATCTCTGTATCCGCCGCCGAAACATTGTCGGCAAACAACCCGCAGCCATTGGCCAGTGGTGTGCCGGCCATGTCGGCGTATAGGTCCTTTAGCAGAAAGGGCACGCCCTTGAGAGGACCATCCGGCAAGCCATCGCTTATCGCCTTGCGCGCTTCATCAAAAAGCGGCGTAACCACAGCGTTAACCTTGTCATTGACCGACTGATACCGTTCCACCGCCGCTTCGAGAAGATCTTCCGCTTTGACCTCGCCGCGGCTCACTAAGTCCGCAAGTCCGACCGCATCAAAGGAATCAAACTTGGCAAAGCCCGTCATATTCGTCTCCAGCTATGTCGTGGAAAGGATAGCCACGCGTGGGGGCCGCGTGCTGTGTGCCAAGTATCTATCAAAGGTCAGGGCGTTTATCAAAACGGGATCAGGCCTGGCCTCAATCCTTCCCCCAGTCCTTTCTCGGGTCAAAAGACGGACCGCCCCGTCGTCTTTCCAGAAAAGCCCGCAATTGTTCGTCTGTCTCACTGGGCAACACGATTTTGAGGCGGACATGTTGGTCCCCTCGCCCAGCGATGCCTTTTCCCTTCAACCGAAGAACAGTGCCGCCGCTGGAATTCTGCGGAATCTTGAGCGTCACCGAGCCATCAATGGTCGGCACAGCAATCTTGGCACCCAGCACGGCCTCGTCCACTGAGATCGGCAGCTCAACAAGAATATTGTCGCCGTCCCGTTCGAACAAAGGATGCGCCTTCACCGACACGGTCACCAACGCATCACCAGGACGACCGCCATTGGCGCCGGGTCGCCCTTTGCCTTTTAGGCGCAGCGATTGACCATCGCGAAACCCCTTTGGGATACGCACATCCAGCGCATCCCCACTGGGCAAAATGATCCGTTTTTTTGATCCATTCACCGCCTCGAGAAAGTCCACGGACAGTTTGTAGGACACATCCTCGCCAGCAATTGGAGCATTGCTGGCGCCGGGCCGCGTTCGCTGTCCAAAAATGTTTGAGAAGATATCGCCGATATCGTCGCCTGAAGCACTGCCCCCAAAGCCGCCTTTAAAACCGCCACCTTGGCCGAAACCACCTTGATATCCAAAACCACCCGCACCTTCGTGGTGGAAGGGCGATTCCGCCCGTTCGGTCCCATCCGCATCAATGAGACCTGCATCGAATTTTCTGCGTTTTTTGGGATCGCCGATGATGTCGTACGCCTGATTGAGCGCCTTAAAGCGCTCTTCGGCCTTGGCGTCGCCCCGGTTGCGATCCGGATGATATTCCTTCGCCAAGCGGCGAAACGAGCTTCGGATCTCCTCGTCGCTCGCCGTTCGGCCTACCCCCAATACGCTGTACGGATCTCGCGCCAAAATCTGCTCCGGTCCTCAGGCCAAAAACGACAATTCGGCAATGTGGTTCCTGGTCCGAAATGTCAAATATCGATGCGACCATCTCCACTGGATTTGGACGGCACCAGACCTCTTTTAGAAGGAAAGCTTGACAAAGTCCTCAAGAACTTAGAGCGCATCCACTAAAGTGGGAGCCGGTTTTGTGAAAAGAAGCGCGATAATTCAAACGCGCTCTAGGGTCCCAACCTTTTGTAGGGTCAGTGGGACTCAAGATTCATTTTCTCGACCACACGACAGCCAATGGGTGAATACGGCAGACTCCGCCTGCCGAATTGATCAGTCGCGTCTCGGCCAATAAGCTCCTGTTAATCAAAATAAGACCGCGAAAGAGACACCATGTTCAAAAAAATTAGCATTGGCCTATTGGCCGTTCTCGTGCTCTTTTTCGCGACCAGCTATTTCTTCTATCTGAGCTTTCGCACCGAACAGCTTGCGTATCTGAATGAAAACAGTCGGATCGCTCAAACCTCAGCTGGCAAAATTGAATACCAACTCATCGGCGACGATGGACCTTTTGTGCTGTTTCTTCATGGAACCCCAGGGGGTTACGACCAAGGAATCACGATGGAGGGCGCCCGCGTTCTCACGCCGTCTCGGCCCGGTTACTTACGAACGCCGTTGGAAGTTGGTCGTACGCCCGAAGAGCAAGCGAGCGCCTACGCCGCTCTGCTCGACACTTTAGAAATCGACAAGGTGGTGGTTACGGGCGCATCTGGCGGAGGCCCCTCGGCGATCGCTTTCGCTGCCGCCTACCCTGACCGCACGGCCGCTCTGATCGCAATTGAGGCGGTATCCCAAGCGATGCCCGAAGATCGGCCCGGATTGCCGCCCTTCATGCAAACAGACTATTTGCTTTGGGCGACACTTTCCTTGATGAGCCTTGGGGGTCCAGAAGCACTGGTCGGTATGCTGGTCCCCGATCCCACAAACCGGAAACTTATTGCGAAGAACAATGAAACAACCGAGAAGTTTGAACAGCTTGTTTGGTCTATCTGGCCCATATCCTTGCGAAGGGTCGGGCTAGAAAACGACACGATCCAGTTTGAAAACCTGAATCTGCCAAGCGAACAAGTCACCGTCCCGACATTCATCATTCATGGTACGGAAGACATAAACGTTCCCATTTCCCATAGCGAAACACTCGCCGGCCAGATACCAAATTCTACCTTCCACGTGGTTGAAGGCGCCGATCACATGATGCCGCTTTCGCACGCACAGGAGGTTGATGCCGCCACCGCGCGGTTCATTGCGGAACTCCAACCAGAGTGAGCTATGCGCTTAAGTGATCCCAGCTTTCGTTCATTCGAATACGCTACAGAAAATGGATGACTTGTGCAGAATTCGCCCGCCGCATTGATTTGCAGCGCCAGAGCCAATAAAGGAGCTATCAAACAACCAAAACGCCGGAGGGGCCGGGAGAATGAAAAACGACACAAACAAACAATGGCTGGTCAACGCTCAACCCGTGGGCAGACAGCTTGAAGACGCCGACTTCAAATTACAAGAAGTCCCTTTGACAGCACCCGGTGAAGACGAAGTCTTGGTCAAAACCCTCTATCTCGGCTTTGATCCTGCCCAGAAGGGTTGGATGGAGAACATCTCAAACTATGTGGACCCCCTCAATGTGGGCGACATTATGCGCGGTTCGGGTGTTGGCCAGATTGTCGAATCCAATTCGCCCAAGTTCAAAGAAGGTGACCTGGTTTCCGGGATGCTGTGTTGGCAGGAATTTGCGACTTTGAATGCGGCCGCTGTGAACAAAGTGCCTGAAGGGTTGCCGCCCACGGCCAGCCTTGGCGTCCTCGGCGCGACGGGCATGACAGCCTATTTCGGCCTTCTCGATATTGGCAAGCCGCGGGCCGGCGACACATTGGTCGTCTCGGGCGCCGCGGGCGCAACGGGTTCCGTTGTCGGACAGATCGGTAAGATCGCAGGATGTCAGGTGATCGGCATTGCCGGCGGCACCGACAAATGCAAGTGGCTGGTCGACGAATTGGGATTTGATGCAGCCATCGACTACAAGAATGAGAACATCCCCGATCGCCTCAAAGAGCTTTGCCCCGGCGGCATTGATGTTTTCTATGACAATGTCGGCGGCTCGATCCTAAATGACTGCCTAAGTCATCTCGCCATGAAAGCCCGCGTGGTCATCTGCGGCGGCATCTCGCGTCATGAGACCGGCCGCATGCCGGCTGGACCTGAGAATTACTTCAACGTGGTTTTCAAGCGGGCGACGATCGAGGGCTTCATCGTGCTTGATTACATGTCCCAATTTCCGGCAGCCGGCCAGCGAATCGGGAAATGGATCGCCGAAGGCAAGATCAAATATAAAGAAGATGTACAAGAAGGGTTTGAGAACACCCCCCGTACCCTGATGCGCCTCTTTGAAGGCAAGAATTTCGGCAAGCAACTTCTCAAGATCGCCGATCCAGTCTAGGTCGCGGTGCCCCGAATGGAGGCCGGCTGGCGATGTTTGTCAGCCCAATCGTGGGTCGCTCAACGCGCCTCTAGCGCAAAACAAAACGCCCGGTCATCCGGCCGGGCGTTCCACATCGGCTCTTGTGCAAAAATCAGGCGGCGGCTTGGCCACCATCCGCTTCTTTCACAGCTTGAGCGGCAACGACTGGCTCGACTGTTGCGGTCGGCTGCTCTTCGCGGTTGAATTCAACAACCGTCTCAGCTTCTTCACCGGTCTCAATCGCATCAATCGCCGCAACCGTCATCCAAGGCTTCGCACCCGTTTCAATCAAACGGCGCCATCCTTCAAACGGATTGAGCAGTAAGGAAACACGCTGAGCGAAAAGATCTTCAGCCTGTTGCTTGTCGAGAGTTTTCTGGGACACCTGGTCCGCCTCCAACACCTAAGGGTTCTTGTTCAAATTGGTCGATTGATACCCGCGACTTAAGCGTTGTTAGTCGCGATTTCAATGCGACAGAGTATCAGCCATGCTCGCTTAACTTGGCATGAACAATTCATAACGTTTAGGTGACTCCGAAGCAGTAGCGCCGGTCACAAAAGACACGCGAATCGAGGAGGCGCAGCCCAAAACAAAAGGGGACCCGGCTGGGTCCCCTCAATGTGCGTTCCCATTTGGAACTTAGTTTTGAACTTAGTATTGCACGCCTTTTGTGAAGCCACCGTCGACAATGACATTCGTGCCGGTTGTGAAGCCGGATGCGGGGCTTGCGAGGAACGCGACTGTATTCGCGACTTCTTCGGCCGCTCCCATGCGGCCCATCGGAATAGCGGCCAAGGTCTGATCGTAGAACTCGGTCATATTGTCTTTGATGAAGTTCCAAGGTCCGCCCTTCACAAAGATGGGGCCCGGCGACACGGTGTTCACGCGGATGTTTTTTGAGGCAAGACCATTGCTCATGCTTTTCGCATAGTTGATCAGGCCGGCCTTCATCGCATTGTAGGATGAACCTGGAGGGCCAAAAACTTCCAAAGCGGCTGTCGTTGAGATAGCGACGACTGAGCCTGAGTCTGATTTTTCCAAAAACGGTAGCGCTGCTTCAAGGCTGTGAACGGTACCCAGCACATCGCCTTCAAAATTGGCACGCCAGGCATCGTCGCCCGATCCGCCGCCGCCGCCCGAAACGTTGGCGACGAGGATATCGATACCGCCAAGATCGTTGCCGGAACTGGTCACCCAATTGGTCAGTTCGTCAGACTTAAACACATCGACTGCCGAGCCGATGACTTTTGTGCCTTTCTTGCCGAGCGCTTCGACCGCTTCGTTCACCTGATCAGCATTCCGTGCGCAGATCGCTACATCAGCTCCTTCAGCAGTTAGGCACTCAGCGATTGCGCGACCAATCCCGCGTGTGCCGCCCGTGACGAGCGCCTTCTTTCCTTTCAATCCAAGATCCATGTCTCACTCCTGTGTTTATTGAATTGGTTTTCCAACGCCGCAGAGCCAAAATCTTTGTTGTGCGACTACGCGTGAATGTCATTTACACCACGGGCGGCGACGGAAAGCCAGGGCCGATCGGTTGTAGTTTTTTTTGTGACACGATGACTGAAATCACTTCGTCTTTGATTTGCAGTTCAATCGTGTCGATCCCTTTGTATGCGGGCGCACCAGCGCAATCGCCGGTTTTCACGTTGAAGCGCGCACCGTGCAAAGGACAGATGATGAACTCCCGCCGCAGCTTGCCGCCCGCCAATGCCGCCAGCGCATGGCTGCACAGATTTTCGATGGCGTAGAAACCGTCAGCGATATGGCAAATCAGAATGTCCCGGCCATTGACTGTAAACTCTCGATACTCGCCCAAGGGAATTTCGTCGGTTTTGGCAACTTTTACCGGCTGTGGTTCGTCTGTCATGCTCTACTCGATCATCAGTCGTTCAGCGTTTTACACCATTTCATTGGCACGCATACACGTAAATGCTAGGTTCCACCGCTTAAACGCTCCGCATCCGGATAGCACAAAGCTAAGCATTGTTTTAGTTCTGCAATTTATAGGTTGGGTGTGCAGTTCAGGGAACAGAGACAACAGGTATTAGTGACAGATGGACCTTTCGCTTAAAGAAGAAGACCGCGCGTTTCGTGACGAAGTCAGAGAATTCATCAACGAAAATCTAACCGATGAACTGCGCCACGCGGCCAAAATCAATGCCGGGGTCTTCTCAGACGCACCCATCAGTTTGGCTTGGCAGCGCATTCTGCATGAAAAGGGCTGGGCGGCCCCTTCGTGGCCCGTCGAATATGGCGGCACGGGCTGGAACGACATGCAGAAATACATTTTCGCGTCCGAGCTGGCCCATGCCGACGCGCCGACCATCGCCGCAATGGGTATCCGTATGGTCGCTCCAGTGATCATGAAATACGGAACACAGGAACAAAAGGACTTCTACTTGCCCCGCGTTCTTTCGGGGGAAGACTATTGGTGCCAGGGTTATTCGGAACCTGGGTCCGGGTCTGATCTGGCCTCGCTTCAATGCCGCGCCGTTCCTGATGGCGATGATTACATCGTGAACGGAACAAAGATTTGGACAACCCACGCGCAATTTGCGAACCGCATCTTTTGTCTGGTCCGCACTTCGACAGAAGGAAAGCCCCAAGCAGGCATTACGTTTCTGCTTATGGATATGGACATGCCAGGTATCACGGTCGAGCCGATCATCACTTTGGCGGGCGACCATGAAGTCAATCAAGTGTTCTTCGATGATGTCCGCGTTCCGCAAAGCAACCGTGTCGGCAAAGAGAATGAAGGATGGACAGTCGCCAAATATCTTTTGGAGTTTGAGCGTGGCGGCGCCTACGCGTCACGGCACGAAGTTTCACTCGGCTCCTTGCGCCACATGGCATCCATGGAAAAGAGCAATGGCGAAAGATTGATTGACGACCCCGCCTTTCGAAAGAAGATCGACGAGGTTGAAATTCACGTTGAAGCCCTGAAATTCACGGAGTTTCGAGTTCTGTCAGAAATGACAAATGGCCAAAACCCGGGGCCGGCGTCGTCGATGCTGAAAACTTGCGGCAGCGAAACAACCCAAGCCATCCTTGAGCTCGGCGTTGAAGCGATCGCCTACTATGCAGCACCTGATCAAGAGGAAGCACGCCATCCGGGTTTCAATGGGACAGTTATTGGACCGGAGCACGCGCTGACCCCCATGCCGCGCCATTTGAACTTCCGCGCCTCCAGCATCTATGGCGGATCTAACGAAGTGCAACGCAATATCATGGCAAAAGTGGTCCTTGGCCTCTGATCGCCATCAGCAGGCCATTTATTCTGCCTGCTGACTAATTGCTGGCTTCTCATGTAATCAGCGCAACTGTCCGGCTGCTTGGCTGGAAAGAGGCCGCGACCTTGCCATCAAATATCGGTGATTCCGGATACCTTGTTGGCAAAGGCCCCACCGCCTATGATCGGCAAATCAAAGATCGTGTGCGTTTGAAGGAGAAGATCATGCGTTTGGGCATTGCGGCGTTTTCGGCAGCATTGATACTGACACCAGCGATTTTCACATCTGCTTTGGCAGGCAGCACACCTGCGCCTGAAGGCGCTAAGGTGTATTTCATCGCGCCCGAAAACGGAGCGAGCGTGAAAAGCCCCGTGCTGGTTCAATTTGGGCTGTCCGGGATGGGCGTTGCGCCGGCAGGTACCGAGAAGGAGAATACCGGACACCATCACCTTCTGATCAATACGCCCATGCTGGAAGGCGAAGATCTCGATTTCTCAATCACCGATGACGAGAACCACCGTCACTTCGGCGGAGGACAGACCGAGGTGAAGATCGAGCTGCCTCCCGGCGAACACACATTACAGCTTCTGCTTGGCGACAAAGATCACATACCGCATGACCCGCCCATCGCGTCGGAAGTGATTACCATTACCGTAGTCGAGTAATACCGCCCCTTTAGTGCCGGATAGGCTGGCCTGCGAGCCGATAGGGTAAATAATTTCTGAATGTGATTCCCAATGCGGGCCGGCGCAGTAAGCCGTCTTCAATAAATTGCGCCTTTAATTCCTTAGTTTCGGCAAAACTGATTCGGCGAAAAGAGATACCCATATGGCCAAGCCTATCATCGGTCTTGCGCTCGGCGGCGGCGTAGCGCGCGGCTGGGCCCATATTGGTGTCATGCGCCGGCTTCTTAAGTTGGGCATCGTGCCGGACATTGTCTGCGGCACTTCAGTAGGCGCGCTTGTCGGCGGGGCCTATTTGGCCGGACATCTGGATACGCTTGAAGATTTTGCCCGCAGTCTTACCAAGCGGCGGTTGCTGGGCCTTCTTGACCTTCATTTTGGCGGCAGCAGCTTGATCGGCGGGAAACGGCTCATCAATTTGATGCAAGAGCACTTGGGCGATCTGGAAATCGACGATGTCGATCGCCAGTTCGTGGCCGTCACAGCTGAATTGGCCACCGGCCATGAGATCTGGGTTCGGCAAGGCCCAATGGTCGAAGCCATTCGAGCATCGTTTGCCCTGCCCGGCGTCTTTTCGCCGGTCAAGGTCGAAGACCGCTGGCTGGTCGATGGGGCTCTGGTCAATCCGGTGCCGGTCTCGGTCTGCCGTGCCTTAGGCGCGCGGTTTGTAATTGCGATTTCGCTGAGCGCAGACACATTCGGCAAGAGCACGATTGAAGAGGGCCTTAGCCAGGGGACCGCTACATTTGACGACGGTGAAGAGTTTTCGCGCAGCGTCCTGCGCGCCGCTTCCCGGCCAGACCGCCTGATGACACGTCAGTTGTTCGGTTCAGGGGCGAACGCGCCGGGCATGGGCACCGTCTTGCTTAGTGCCCTCAACATCGTCATGGAGCGGCTGTCACGGTCACGGATGGCCGGCGACCCGCCGGACGTTCTGATCAGCCCCCAAGTGGGCCATATTGGGTTGCTCGAATTTGAACGGGCCGATGAAATGATCAAACTCGGCGAACAAGCGGTTACAAAAGAGCTAGAAGCCATCCACGAGGCCATGACCGTCCTCCATTGAGGAACGGCTCTGCCATTCGGTTCAGCAAAACTGGTGCTGCGGCTAACCGCAACGGACAGCCCGTTGCAGTCACGTTATTAATCTGTATACGTCCTTAAGACCTAACAGGTTCAAGTACGACTATCCGGTCGCAATATACTCACGCATCGCCTGCGCTTCGCGTTCCGTATCCTCAATCCGTCGCTTGACGACATCGCCGATCGATACGATCCCACGAAGTCTGCCGTTCTCGACAACGGGCACGTGACGAAACCGGCTGGCAGTCATGAGTCCCATAACATGATCGAGTGTGGCCTCTGGATCGCACGTCACAACTTTAGATGTCATGAGATCGCTTATGGGCAACTCAAGCGCCCGTCCGCCATTCTGCGCAATGCCCGCAACAATATCGCGTTCAGATAACACACCGACAACTGAGCCTGTGTCTGAGATGACGACAATCGCACCGATGCGCCGTTCAAAAAGGACCTTTGACGCATCACCGATTTTTTGATGAACGTTTGCTGTACAAACGTCAAAGCCCTTTTCCTGCAAAATTGACAAGACCGTCATTTTACACCTCCCTATTCCGCGCCAAAGCACGCCGCGGGTAGGAGCCCGCTTGCCGGGCCTGGCTCTGTCAACACTGCCTGTTATGGATCGCACACGCAGCGGTTTCCGCGAAATTCTCTCGCGGTTCCATCCGCTGGCGGATGATCTACGCTGACATTACCAAACAGTGTGGGCTGGGATTCAAATTTGAGCAAGAAAAAATTTCGACTTTTGCCACGATCCGCCAGGATTTTCCGAATTCTAACACCAGGTTAACTGTAAATCGCGCGAACGGTATACCGACGGAAGAAAAACACTCATAACGGGCATCTAGACTGACCACGTCTTCCGCATGAAAAAGGGGAAGAAGAGAATCCCCATAATGAAGCCACCCAAATGGGCTTCCCATGCAATGAGACGCGTTTCGCCGGTTGGGTCCAAACCCACGATTCCAAACAACAGATTGATGACAATCCAAACAGCGGCGAAAAGCATAACGCGGCTATCGAACAACGACGTTAGCGTTGGCGGCACACCGGGTTCAACTGCAGGCCCCGCAAAGATAAAGCGCGCGGCGCCGCCCATCATGCCCGATATCGCTCCGGACGCGCCGATCATGGGTAAGAACGACGTCATGTTAAAGGCAAGATGTGCGAGCGCGCCGGCCATGCCGCACAGAAAGAAGAAAACCAAAAACCTTTGCTTTCCAACCAGACGCGCCACAGGGCTGCCAAAGGCCAAGAGCCAAATGGAGTTAAGGCCGAGATGCAAAAGGTCGGCGTGAACGAGGGTGTGGGTGAACAGCGTCGCGACACCACCGAAGACATCAAGGAATCCCTGAGACGTAACAGGATCGACAACAGACAAAAACCGCAGCGGGATAAACGCCATCGCCACGACAAACTCGCCGTCCCAACTGTCCGGAAGGACAATACGAAAAACATGAACAAGAATGAGAATGCCGAGCATGGTCGACACAATGGGCGGCGAATTGAAGAACGGCTGTGGTTCGCGATCTTGATACGAGAATCGCCGGCCCAGCGTTCCATTAAATCGTCGTTCTGGCGGACGTGTCACGAATACTCCTTCAACGCATACTCAACCAAGGGAAGGCGGTCATTACCAAAATACATATCGGTCCCGTTCACAAAAATCGTCGGAGATCCAAACCCGCCGCGGTCTATGAGTTCCTGAGTGGTACCACGCAACCGTTCTTTGATATCTGGGCTTTCAATACGTTCAAAAAAAGAGGCACTGTTTAGACCCACCCTGTCACAAATGTCTTTTAGGACGTCGGCCTTCGATATGTCCTTCAACTCTCCCCAATAGGCCTCAAACACAGCCTGCGCATATGGCACGAGCAAATCTTGCTCAAGCGCAACATAGGCGCCTCTCATGGATTCAACGGCGCGAACTGGAAACACCGGGGGCTGCCCGATTTTCACGCCGCAATAGCTCGCCCAATCCTGCAAATCTTTGAGATAGTACGGGCCTTGGACCGGATCAGGCGCGGCTCGCCGGTCATAGACCGTCTGGTTAACGGCGTTAAAAACCCCTCCAACCAAAATCGGTTTCCAGTGCACTTGGCATTGGGTCCGCTCGACAACACCGTGGATTCTGGAAAAAGCGAGATACGTCCAGGGACTCGAACAATCAAAAAAGAACTCAATCTTTGCCATCCCAATCACTTTCTCCCGGCCCATACGATCGGTCCGTCAACCATGTTGCCAGAAGAACCAAACCAGTCGGAACGGCTGGGGCGACAGTTTCCAATTTAGACACTAAACTGGGTCGCAGGTTGATGAACAGAGTAAACGATAGCAAACGGGGCGGTTGAAAATGGGGACAGGCGTATGATTCCGCTCTATGACGAGAACCCGACCTATTTACGGCCTTACACGACAATCACCCTGCTGGTTCTCAACATTGCCGTGTTCATTGGCCAAGTCCTGCTCCATCCGGATGCCATGGAGCGGGCCATTTATCTATTTGGTTTTACCCCATCGTCTCTGTTCGATGGCACGGGTACGGTCGGCGTCCCCACCCTGTTCTCGGCCCTAACCATCTTCTCTTCCATGTTTATCCATGGGGATTTGTTCCATCTTGCCGGAAACATGCTGTTTCTGTGGATTTTTGGGAACAATGTTGAAGACGCGATGGGCCATCGCAAATTCCTGGTGTTCTATCTGTTGTGCGGCGTGGCCGCGGCGCTTGCACAGGGCTATGTGACGCCCGACTCTGAGATCCCGATGATTGGTGCATCGGGCGCCATTTCCGGTGTCGTTGGCGCCTATTTCCTGCTCTACCCACGGGCCAAGGTACTGGCCGTTGTTCCCATAACTTTCCTCATAATCCCGCTGCGCTTGAGCGCCGTCTGGCTCCTCGGCATTTGGATGGCGTTTCAATTGGCCTGGGCTCTGGCGACCGATCCTTCCGAACCCGGTATCGCTTGGTGGGCTCATGTCGCGGGATTTGTCGCCGGTCTTATTCTTGTCCTGTTTTTTCGGCGGCGCGGTGTTCCGTTATGGGGCGAAGTCGATGTGGTCCCCAGTGGCCCATTTTCGCGCGCCGCGATCCAAAGGGGTCTGCATAAGGATCGCAAATAGGTCATATTGGGCCTATCCGGGCGAAATCTGGCCTAAAACCGCACAATTCTGTGTGGCACATTTTCTGCTCCTCTCCTCCTTGAAAGCGGTCGACGTTCTTCACCTGTGCCGATGTTGCACGGGGTTTTGTCGCCGCGCATAAAGGCGACGCCCCCTAATTCAAAGTCGCCAATGGGACCTGAGGCGACGATGGAAAACGAGATACAACAAAAGACGACGCAGCAACGGTTCGCGCGGCCAGAATCAAAGGTTCTGTTCGACTATTGGAATGCCCTGCGCAACAGCAGGCCGGCCCCGCTGCGAACGGAAGTCAATCCCTGCGCCATCAAACGTATTTTACCAAGCGTCTTCATTCTGCAAAGACATGACCGAGATCACATTGTGTTTCGGCTTGCTGGGACACGGCTTTGTGCGGCGTATGGACGTGAGTTTCGCGATCAGAACGTATTGTCGCTTTTTTCCGGCCAAAGCCGAACGGCCTTTCGCAACCTGGCCAACGCTGTCATTGAACAGTCTGTTGTTGGCCGCGCCACGTGCCGGGCCTGGTCGCTGTCCAAAGAACATGTTGATGCAGAGATCTTGCTTCTGCCGCTGGCGGACGAGAATGGCGAGATCACCCGGATCCTTGGATCCACCTTTGTCTGGGATCACAACTTTCCGTCATACTGGCAAACCTTGGTTCGCCAACAGATCACCCGCACAGAGATCATCCACAAATACCAAACGGATGTAATTCCGGCGAACGATACGGAACAAGGCGATGCAAGCGAACTGCGCCGGCCCTTCTTGTATCTCGTTAAGTCAGACTAATCGGCTTCGTCGGCGCGTCTTTCGCGGCGCCTCTATTGAAAGATGCCGAAGGCCCCTTTGTTCAGGCGATTGTTCGGAACCAGATCGTCTTGAACAACAAAACGCTGCCGGAATTCGATCCGCTTGCGGCGTTCATTGAAATAGTCCGTCTCGAATTGTTCAATTTTTTTCCGCGACACGCCGAAGCTGATCAGATCACCTTCTCGCGCTTCTTGGCAACGTTCCATGTCATAGCGTTCGATACACCATTGCTCAAAGGTGATCGTATCCGTGTAGTAAGTTGGGATGCCCTCGGAATAGAAAATCGCAATGTCATCGGCGTTGGCCTGCGACGCGCTGAATGCCATCATCGCGGCCGGAAGAAGTAGAAGCTTTCGGAGTTTCATCTCAAGCTGGCCTTTCAAGGATAGGTTCGACATGCCCCGGCACTGGGCACACGCCGTATGATGAAGATAGATTGACTCACGCGATACGCCAACCTGCTCACACCAATAAATATGACATGTGTCGGTCACGACACGATCACCTTTCCTCGATTAACCTTTACCGTTAAGGCTCGCCAAAAAAAGAGTCTTACGTGCGCGAAGCTAAGCGGCGTGCGAAGGCACATCCTCCGCAACTCGGACGACCTCAGGCTGCAAGGGCTCGCGCCCTAGGATTGAGTCAGAAATCTTCTCCGCAATCATGATGGTGGGTGCGTTCGTGTTTCCGCCGACAAGCGTCGGCATGACCGACGCGTCGACGACACGAAGATTTTCAACGCCGTGTACCCGGCAATCTCCATCGACAACAGCCATATCGTCATGCCCCATCTTGGCGGTACCCACCGGATGATAGATCGTTTCGGCCGTTCGGCGGATAAAGGCATCGATCGCTTCATCATCCTGGACATGCGCCCCAGGCCAGATCTCCGGGCCACGATAGGGATCAAATGCCTTCTGACCCAGCACGTGGCGGACGATTTTGACGCCTTCGCGCAGCACATCCAGATCGCTTTCCGCTTCCAGATAATTCGGCTGTATGAGCGGGGCGTCCGTTGGGTCCGTCGAACGCAAGGCGATGAAGCCGCGACTTTCGGGCCGTAACTGACAAACATGAATCGTATAGCCATGACGATCGGGCGGCTTGCGGCCATGATCAAACATCAGGGCGCCAACCAGATGAAGTTGCAGATCGGGAATCTCCAGTTCTTCACGCGACTTGAGGAAAGCGCCAGCCTCCAAACCCTGCTGCGTTCCTGTACCGGTTCCGAACAACAGATATTGAAGCCCGGTTTTCAACATACGATCAGGCCGGACTTCGCTATAGAGCGTGATCGGTTGAGGACACTCGTATTGAATGCTGCAATCAAGATGGTCTTGAAGATTGTGGCCGACGCCCGGTAGATCCGCCACCACCTCAATGTCGAACTTTCGCAAATAATCCGCCGCGCCGATCCCCGAAAGCAACAATAGTTGCGGGGAATTCACCGCCCCGCCCGACAGCAGTACCTCCTGCTCGGCGCGCGCCGTTATGCGCTTCCCCTTTTGCAGATATTCAACACCGACAGCTTTTTTTCCTTCAAACAGGATACGCGTGGAAATCGCTTCCGTTGCGACCGTCAGATTTTCCCGGCCAAGCGCCGGATGCAGGTAGGTAAAGGCAGTGCTTTGCCGGCGCCCATCCCGGATAGTCAGTTGGTACTTACCGAAACCTTCCTGTTGATACCCGTTGAAATCGGATGTCAGCGCATATCCTGCTTGCCGACCCGCTTCGATGAAGGTCCGGAACAAGGGATTCTGATTTGGACCATTGGAAACCTTCAGCGGACCATCATCACCGTGAAAATCATCGGCACCGCCTTCCCAACTTTCAGCGCGTTTGAAGTAAGGAAGCACGTCGGCAAATGACCAGCCCTGCAAATCCAGTTGGCGCCAATGGTCATAATCGCGGGCATGGCCCCGAATATAGATCATCCCGTTGATCGAACTCGACCCGCCTAAGACCTTGCCTCTTGGCCAAAACAGGCGTCGATTATTGAGTTTTGTCTGGCCCTCGGTTTCGAATTGCCAGTTATAAGGGCCACCTTTGATCAATTGGCCCGCGCCCGCCGGCATGCGTATCAAGACGCTGCTGTCCTTCTTTCCCGCCTCAAGCAGCAAAACGCGTGTATCAGGATTTGAGGTCAGACGATTTGCCAACACACAGCCGGCGCTGCCCGCCCCTACAATGATGTAGTCAAATGATGTCACGTGCTTACCTTCGTCTTCCTTTTCGGGGCCCAATCACCCATATAATGACGGCAACGTCACCTTTTAAATACGTCTTTAGCGCAGCGGGCAAATTCTTTCGGCTGTCGTGCGCCAATTAGCGAATAAGGTCTGCCCATGACCACAGCTTCTCCGTTCATCCGGCTCGCCCGCCGAGATGATCTCAGCCAGATCCAGCAAATTGAGATCGCGTCGGGGCAGTTGTTTCGTGAAGTCGGATTGGATGATGTTGCCGATCATGATCCCGATGACATTGAAACGCTGTCCGATTATGTGGACCGGCAGCAAATCTGGGTGGCAACCGGACCAGACGATGCGCCGATTGGGTTCATCATGACGAAGATCTTGGATGGCAAGATGTACATCGCCGAAGTCTCCGTGCATCCCGACCATGGAAAAAGGGGCCTTGGCCGCGCCTTGATGGGGCATGCGGTCGAAGAAGCCGCCAAACATGGTTGTCAGAAAGTAACCTTATCAACTTTTCGCCACGTGCCTTGGAATGCGCCCTTTTACGAAAAACTAGGATTTGTTGAGGTTTCATGTACGGAACTGGGTGCCGACCACATAGTTATTCAAGAAGCTGAGCGAGAAATCGGCCTGGACATGGCCCAACGCGTCTTTATGTGGCGACCGACAAAACGCTAGATTTGAAGGAAGATCAGTGGAATGACGGACTCAGAGCAATTGGAAAAACGCAAATATCCACGCATTGAACTCGTCATTCAGGCCCGTTTTTTGACTGAAGATGGTGTCGAGGATCGGGCAACGGTCGAGAATATCTCAGCGGGGGGTATCGCCCTTCATTGCGAAAAACCGCCGGCGCGCGGCACCAAGCTCATCATTTACGTTGATGATATCGGACGGTTCGAAGGCAAGATCATACGACAAACAGAAAGCAGCTTTGCGGTCGAATTCAGTTCTCAGGAACTGAAACGTCAGCGCACGGCGCGACGCCTTGAACAAATTGACGGAAAGGACCCGGCCGCCGAAGAAATGCCTCCGTCTGCGTTCACCGTAAAGCGCAATGAAGCGACCCATCTGTGCCTCTCCGATGGCAAAGAGCTGAAATGCAAAGTTCTAGATCTTTCTCTTGGCCAGATTCTGTTGGGCGTTCTTCCGCGGCCGCCCATTGGAGAACGTGTCCGCATCGGACAGATGGAGGGGCGTGTCTCCGCGCATCATGCACGAGGCGTTGCGGTGGAAATTCCAAATGTGCAGCCTCAGTGGGGTAGTCTTGCAGAGAATTCAGATTAACTCGGTCTGAAAAAGCTCGCTTTGTAACCTAACCGCTCTCAAAACGATCTGGATGCCAAGGCTTGAGATACACCAAGTATGCCTTTGACCAGCCGGACTGTTTTTTCCATGTCAACGCTGTCGGGCAGTACATCGTCGGGATGATGAAACAACGCATTCGCGCCGCCTAGGAAAGAAACATAAGTTCCACCGCCCTCATGAATGTTGCGCGCCTCGCCCAAGGGGCGTTGGCCAACTTGTGTGATTTGTGGATCTGAAAAGCCTTCCCGTGCCATCTCAGTAAGGCAAAGATCCAAGTGCCTTTCAGTAGAGGCTTGAGCCAAGAATTCGGTCCCTTCAGGCACGGGAAATCGAGCCCCAAGATTGGCGCCAAGGTGAATCCAGGCATGTGCACCGCTCACCAAGCCAGGTCGCTCATCAATGAAATGATCAAGCCCCACATGGCCCAATTCGTGGCCCGTATTCGCGGTAAAAATCACCGTGCGGTCGGGCTGCGACGACGAAAACAGTCTTATCGCTGCGAGCCACGCGCAAAGACCACCACCGCGTTCAGACGTACAGGTCCACCAAGCACTGCGCGGCGTCATGACAACCAGCGGTTTGAGATCTGATTCTCTTCCTTCGATCCGAACCCCCACATTTTCCGCTGTCGTCTGTTTCATACGCGCATGCGCAATGACCCGTACCATTGAACGGTCGGCTGCGGCATTTTCAAGTTCTTGCCCATGCTCTGTTGAAACCTGCAGAACAGGTGGTCCGTATACGGACATATAGGAATCGGCATTGAGCAAAGCCAGCCCTGGCCGTACCAATTGACCGTCGGCAATGGCGACAATCGCTTTGTACCGGTCTTCTTTCCGGGCCTTATCCAGCTTCTGCGTCAAAGGATGACTCCAATGCGGTCCATAGCGTGTGACGGCAATGTCTCCTTCTTCTCCGAGTGGCGCCAACGTTCCTTCGACGCCATCCGGTTCAGTTAGTCCCCCATCGAAAAGAGGGACCCCGGAAATTATCTGAGCGCTTACCTCGACGACACATGTCCCCAGGTCTCGGCGCATGAAGGGAAAGGTCTCAACCTCCGCCGTCTGCCCCGTGGCGTTGATTTCATCCGCCAGCCACGCGGTCGTCTCGCGATCCCCTTTTGTTGCCGTGCGGTGGTTTTCGATGGCGTTCCATTTGGTCAGGTCACGTTCCGCATGTGCACGCAGCGTGTTTTCCTCTGACGCCAGCAAGCGGTTCTGGGTGCCGAAGATCAACAAGGGGGCAAGTCCTGTTGGCAGGGAAACGATGAATCGCCGATCGAACATTCTGCAATATCCACAATTTTAGACGCGCTGCGCTTCGTTCAAAGGGCAGCCAAACGATCAAATCCGACAGCTCTGGTGCAATCAAGCCTTTGGAACATTTGCTAAAAATTGAAACAAACAAATCAACATTTTTACTTAAATTACAAAATAAACTGAAATAAAAAATCACATAATTACAATAAAAGGTCGGATTTTTACTTGAAATAGTCGAAATCTATATTTGCAAGACTTCTGTCCATCGACGGTACGGGCAGGAGTTTAGCGATGGGCAGGCAATTCTTAGCAAGGATATGCACGACCTTCACAAAGGGGCGCGCACTGACCGCCCTGATTATCACTTCATTGTTGGCAGGCTGCGCCGGGGCACCGCCAGTTTCGAACAAAATGCCCATTGGCAAAGAAACCCGTGCCCCTTCCGGATATGTCGACTTTTGCGAACGCCACCCGGGCGAGTGCACGTTCACGGCCGCCGCGGAAACATCTGCCATACTCAATTCGGAGCGATGGTCCGAACTCAACGAAGTCAACTTCAAATACAATTCCAGCATCCGCCCGGTGACGGATCAGCAATTGCTCAATCGGCGTGAATATTGGCAGTACCCTGATCGTGCAGGAGATTGCGAAGACTATGTGCTGGCGAAACGCCGGGAACTCATTGCCCGTGGCTGGCAGGAAACCGATCTGTTAATCGCGACCGCTCGCAATCGTCGCGGTGAGCTTCACGCCCTTCTTGTTGTCAGCACATTGCAAGGCGACTTTGTGCTCGATAACGTAACCAATCAGATTCACGCGTGGGACGCGGCCCCTTATCGTTGGGTCAGCCGACAATCGCAACAAGACCCTCTTGTCTGGCAGCGTGCCGGCAGACAAGCTGCGGCAACGACTTTGGCGTCACTGCAGTAACAACTGCAGGCTAAAAAACAGGAAGCGGCCGGACTTTTGTCCGGCCGACTTTTTTTCTGGAACTGGATTTCCGGAACCAAATTGAAGTTTACTTGCCCTGCCAGTTCGGTGGCCGCTTTTCAGCAAAAGCACGCGGCCCTTCAATAAAGTCTTGGCTCTTCACCATAGCCTGCACCGCGTCGTAGGAGCCACTCATCGCCTGTTCGAGCGAGGCCACATCCAGGCCCTTATATACCGCTTCCTTTGAAGCACGAATGGACATCGGTGAGCATTCCATGATTTGGCCAGCCCAGTTCTTTGCCGTCTCCATCAGTTTTGCTTGCGTAACAACTTCGTTGACAAATCCCAGTTCAACCCCCTCGGCGGCGGGAACGCGCCGACCGGTCAGGATCATACCCAAAGCGCGCTTCGTGCCGATTTGACGAGGCAAGCGATGCAACCCGCCCGCTAGCGCGGCCAATCCAACTTTTGGTTCCGGCAACGCAAACACGGCATTGTCCGAAGCAATGATCAGATCACAGGCCAGCGCGATTTCGAAACCGCCCCCCATCGCCACGCCGTTCACAGCAGCAATGACAGGCTTCTCCATATCGAAACGCGATGTCAGTCCTGCAAACCCAGAGCTGGCGGGTTTGACCCGCGGGCCTTTGTGTGTGGCTTGGTACTTCAGATCATTACCCGCACTGAAGGCGCGATCGCCGGCACCGGTGACAATGGCCACCCATAGATCCGGATCCTTTGCGAATGCATCGAACACGTCATGGAATTCCAGATGGGCTGGCGGATGGAGCGCATTCATCACATCCGGTCTGTTGATCGTAATACAGAGGAGCTTGCCGTCTCGCTCTGTTTTCAGGAATTCGTAGTCGGCCATCGGCTTCCTCCATTCATTGTGGGAGACTTTTATTGGAACGCGTTGCGTGCGGGCCTAATCCATCCGCACGCGCAAGTCTGCCTGAAAACGCTGCCAATTCTTCACATACACATCGGCTGATAGCTTCAGCCCTTCAGCTTGTTCTTGGGACAAGGTGCGAACGACTTTGCCCGGCGAGCCCAAGACCATTGAATTGTCCGGGATCTCTTTTCCTTCCGGCACCAAACTGTGGGCGCCGATCAGACAATTCTTGCCGATTTTTGTGTGATTTAGGATCGTGCTGCCAATGCCGATCAACGAATTGTCGCCGATCGTGCAGCCATGCAACATCACCTGGTGGCCAACGGTTACGTTCTTGCCGATGGTGAGCGGCGCCCCCGGATCGGTATGCAAGACACTATTGTCTTGAATATTCGACCGTTCACCAACGGTGATCAGCTCGTTATCCCCCCGGAGAACGGCGCCAAACCAAACGCTCGCGTCGCGTTCAAGCCGGACCCTGCCGATGACACAAGCGTTGGGCGCTACCCAGTAGGCACCGTCTTCCGGCAGTTGAGCGGTCTCTTCGCCCAGAGTGTAGATAGTCATACAGAACCCCTAGCTCCTTGATTTCGGCGCGCAATATGGCATGCGCCACCCGGCCTGGCGAGGTGAAACACCAAGAGAATCAAGACCGGGCCCTTCCATCCAGGAACGAACTGGCAGATCGGTTCAGATTGGCTATAATAAGAAAAAAGCCTTGAAGATGAGGCGAACTCCGCGATGGACATCGTTAGAACGATAACAGCCGCGCTTACAGCGACGGCTCTGCTCATTGTTGGTGGGCTTTTGTTCCAGCCACTTGTCGGCGTGCGCGCGCCCATCGAAATCAATCAGAAACTGCAAACTAAAGTCAGCCCAGAGCTGTTAGGCCAGAAGATCTCGGACGCCGCCCGCGAGGGGCGCGCCGAAGACATCGAAATGTATGCTGGCATTGCAGAGCGTATCGGCGTGCCCCTGCCGACAGCGGTCATCACGCAGTTGCATCGCGCAAATGGAGCCAACGCAACGCGGCTTTCAGTAGCGTCGACGGACCTCTTCGCACCGGATCTGCACGATGTGCGAAATGAAAGCACCAAAATGATTTCGGGTGAGGCCTATAGCGAAGTCATTTTGGGTCTATCCGTTCTCGGCGTGGGGGTCGCACGCCAAGTCATAATGGAAGATGAAGTCAGACTGACACACGAGAGTCTTGCCTTGCTCAAACAGGCAAAACGGCAACGCGCGCTTACGCCGGAATTCTCCCGTATCATTGGAGGACAGCTCCGCGACACAATTGATTTTCGATCCTATAAACGCACGCTTCCCAGCGCACCGCTGGACAACGCCGATGCTGCCCGCATTGCTTTGCGCACCTATACCGAGCGAGACAAGAAAGCGCTGCCCTTTGTGGAACTCGAGTCCATCGACAAACTGCGCAAGAATGTGGGCCATGGCGGAACGATCAGCTTGTTGTCCCTCGTCAAAACAGGCGAAGACTTGGAGACACTCGCTGAGATTAGTGAAAATTATGGCGAGCAAACCCGCGGGGTTGTTGAACTGCTTGGCGCCTCGGTGCTCGAGCAAAATCCGGCATCCAATGGCTTCGTCGATTTTCTTAGGATAAACGGCGTTTCGTTGGTGTGTTGGGCACTGGCTTTGGTGATCATTCTCTACGGACGAAGGATCGTGTGGCGGCGCTCTTTCGGAAGACACGCCTACGCTTCGACCTAGAGCGCGTTTACGAATCTTCGAATCGCAAACGCGCTCCAAGCCTTTGATTTATCGCGCATCTGTTCACAAAACCGGTTCCCACTTTTGTGGATGCGCTCTAGTTCATCTTTAGAATAAAGCAGATTTAGGCACTCAAACCGGCGCATTTGACGCCGTTTTGAACTCAAGTTGTTTTGTGGAAACAACAAAGCAAAGTAAAGACTATGAAGTCTTTATGAATCCCACAGATTTCGTTAGGCAAGTTTCTTTTTCCGCGATAATTTTTACTCTGATGACCTGATTCGAATGATTGTTGCTTAGAACAATCACGCTTTATCTGTTTACGGAGTATTGAATGGGAAGAAAGTCGTCTCGTAAAAAGAAACGCTCACCAGATTTCAACTCACCACATGAGATTTACGACGAAGAATTTGCCGACTCTCCCATTAGATCCCTCATCTCCAAAAAAACGAATTGGTCCCCCCTCAAAGACGAACAACCACGTGACCAGAAATATGTCAGACATATTCGGCCACGCAGCGCCAATCAGAGCCAGTTGATCCATGCGATCGATGAGCACAATATCGTGCTCGCAGTCGGTCCTGCCGGAACCGGCAAAACCTACATTGCCATAGCTAAAGCCGTTGAAGCGCTGGAGAATGGCGAGGCGAGCCGGATTCTCCTCTCACGCCCTGCGGTCGAGGCCGGTGAGAATCTGGGGTATTTGCCGGGCGATCTTGAGGACAAGCTCGCGCCCTATCTGCGTCCGCTTTATGACGCTTTGTCCGATCGGCTTGGCGGCAAGCGCCTTAAATCCCTTTTGACGGACGGCACAATTGAGATTGCGCCGGTCGGCTTCATGCGGGGACGCACATTGAACAACGCTTTTATCGTCATCGACGAGGCACAAAACTGCACCTACGGACAAATCAAAATGCTGCTCACGCGGCTGGGCTGGCATTCGACCATGGTCGTTACGGGCGATCCGGATCAGTCGGATTTGCTGCCTGAGCTGTCCGGGCTGAAACCGATCGCCGAACGCCTGGACACGCTGTCTGACATTTCTGTCGTCAGGTTGTCAGAACAGGATATTGTCCGCCACCCGCTGGTCGCGAGTATGCTGACCGTTTTGTAGGGAGTTGACGCCCTTACGCGAGGCCCGCGTTTGGGCCCTTAGGCGGAAGTGGTGATGCTTTGGGCAATGATGACAAAGCCTAGAGCCAACGACCCCATATAAGCCGCATAGGCCGTTCGGCGCGGATACGAAGACGGATCCAAGACGATGTCTTTGGCAGCCTTAAACAGGTGGCTGCCTTCACGAACGCCCAACTGATAACCTGTGTAGAGGACAACGATCGCAGCCGCGAAGAAAAACGCGTTTTGCGGCAACAAGACACCTGTCTCATAAGCCAGAAAGGTCAATGTGCTTGTGAGCACTGCTGCAATATTCACGAGATATGAACGCATATCTGTCCCCATTTTTCCGCACTGCAAAACAAAATTGATGCGGCGCACTAGATCTCATATAAGCTCCCTGAACGATTTTCCAAGTACTTAAATGACCCGCGCGTCATTTTTTCGACCGAAATCGTCACTTTTTATGAAATCTGCTCGCAAGAGCGCTGAATATGCCCGAATGACAACAATGAAGGATTAAAGTTCGGATTTGATTCAACTTATAAGCGTTGATGTTGCGATGACACAGTGGTCCGCAAACCGTGGTTAACGGTCCCGATTGAACTCGAATTCACGCTGAATTGGTCCTAATCTTGATTCGCGTCTGCAATTTCGGGGTACTGGGTGATTGAATAATGGGCTGGAACGACAACAGCTCCGATGATGATGATCTGGATGGCGATGCCAAACAAGAACCCAGTTGGGCCATCCCGCTCACAGTGTTTCTGATCACCGGCGTTCTGTCTTTGGGGTTCCTTGCTTACTATTTTGGCCCCAGCGTCAATGAGATTTTGGGTCAGGCGCCGAGCTCATCGGAAGAAGATGTCCCGATTGAAGTCATCATCGGAGGGACGGCGTTTCAGATTCCAGAGAATTTTACCCGATATGAGCTGGATCGGCGCGGCGGCATACAGGAAAAATTTGCGCTGCACGCTCTGCTCCCCAACTTTACGCCCTACACACCGGATCAGGAAGCAACGTTCAACGACAATTCAGCGCAATCGCCCGTCATTCGTTTTGAAATCGAAAAGATGGGTGACAAGTTCGAAGAAAAACAGCGGTTTGAAAAAATCTACAAACGTGTCGTCGTTGACCCGGAAGGCGAAGAAGGCCCCTACGGGTTTCGTGTCTATCAATTCAGCGAATACAGCGGATACAAAAAGGAAGAGCTTTTTGTTCATCACAACGAAGATGGCACTGTTGTCATCATACGATGCTTCAAAAGCGTGCCCGAAAACACAAGCCCGAGTTGCCGGCGGGACTTTAAACTCGACGAGTCAACCGGCCTAAGCTACCGGTTCAAAAGACCTTATCTTGATGATTGGCAAGAGATTGATGAAGGGGTGAGCTCCCTTGTCCTCTCGTTTTTGCAAGACCGCTCTTAGAGAGCGCCCAGTCTCTCAAGATCTCTAACGAAAGATCCGCCAGCGCGGCAGACCGTGTGTCCCCTTAGTGCTTTGGGGCGTGATCATCATGTCGAGTGCGACTTGCGCTCGAACGGGACCGTTTTAAACGCACCCGGTTGGCCCCATCATGATCAAGCGGCTATTGAAGGTCGAAATCTAAAATTGCCATTTGAAATTGGTAAGAGATGTCGCCGTCTTCATCGTCACGATAGAGAACGCCAATAAACTCGTCGCCGATATGAACTTCCGCCGAGTCTTCCTTGTTCAGCTGCGGCCGGATCGAAATCGTGTCCAAACGGAACTTGTTTTGGAGATAAGTCTCCACGCGTTTCATTTCGGCTTTGTCCACAGTGATTTCCCCTAGGCGGCCCGACGATTACGCCGATCAGGCCGGACTGATGCATTGATGCAACATTGAGCGAGACGCAAATAGGCGCCAATTCACTTTAAAAGTCAACGAATTGGCCATTGCTGGATTGATCGTGCAGTGCAGCATGCTTGGTTTCAACGATTGCACACGAGCTATACCGTTCGTGCGGTTCGGACTAATATTCCAAGTGACGTTGCCATGCAATGTGCCTGGCCCGTTTATGACTAAGCGCGGCGTTTTTCACTTACGAGACGCCGAAACAACACGAGTAAACCGCTGAGCACTCGATGCTCAGAAAAAAACGCGGAGGTAACAATGAGAGGATTAGTTTGGTCTCTCGCACTAATCGCCGGCCTGTTGGTCGGCGCAAACTACTACGGCTCGATGAACGGTGGTGGCGTGATACCGGCAGCAGACGACGCCGCCGATGATGCCGCCATGCCAGACGCGGCACCGGAAACAATGCCGGAACCACCCATGGAGGACCCGGTATCCGAACCCATGCCGTCAGACCCCATGCCATCCGACCCCATGACATCGGACCCGATGACGGATGAACCACCGGCCGATGTTGAAGCACCGATGGTGGATCCCGATTTAGGTGACGTGGTCGATCCAGCCGCCGAAACCGGTGCCTCAGACGGAAGCGCTGACGTAACGATTGAAACACCATCAGCAGATGATATTGGCGCTTCAATCATGGAAGACGCCGCGGAAGCCGCTGCCGAAGCGACAGGCGAATCTGCCGAACCGGGCGCCTCGACGCCAAGCGAGTAAAACCAGCGAGGGGGCGCACAAATGTGATGCGCCCCCTCCAACGACAGGCGCCACAATCTAACCACATGCCTCCTTTAAAAGGTTACGGTCCGGCCGGCACCCAAGTGTGGCGAAGACACGGTAATGCGCAGGCGGGAATGTAAGGAAATAGTAACCAGACCTTGATTTACGTTAACAATGATCTTGCTGGCTGATGAACTGATTTCGGCGACGCAAAATGGAAGCGGCCATCGCCGCGAACGTTTCGCCGCTCAACTGTGCATCGTGTGGAAACTCGAATGTCGCGCTTCTTGAGTCAAACCATCCGCATGCGGACAATATGGCATTTGCGGTCATTCGCACACGTTGCGCTCGCGCTTTTGGCCATACAATTCATCCTGCCCGCGTCAGCAGAAGATTTCTCGGCAGGGTCGATGACCATCCAAGATCCTTGGGCTCGCCCCACACCGCCCAACGCGAAAACAGGGGCTGGGTATTTCAGGGTCACCAACAACGGCGCAGCGGCAGATCAGCTTCTGTCGGCCTCATCGCGGATCGCGAGCCATGTTGAAATCCATCGTCAAATCCTGGACGGAACGGTGATGCGGATGCGGCGGGTTGATTCGATCAACATCGCCCCGGGACAGACACTCTCGTTCGAGCCCGGCGGCTACCATGTCATGTTCATTGGCTTGACGCAGCCATTGGTCGAAGGCGATGCCTTTCCAATGAGCATCATTTTTCAAGACGCCGGACTGGCAGAGGTCTCGGTAAAGGTCCGCGCACCAGCCCAATAAACACGCAACGCGTCTTGAATTTGCTTTGAGCACCCGCGACTGTCTTAGACGATTCAGATTGGTTCACGAAAAAACACAGTCATTGCGAGATGACGCGCAGCGTCAGCGAAGCAATCTCTACCGTTCCACCAAAACGACCCTTCGAGATGGCCACGCGGACTTTCGTCCGCTCGCCATGACGAAGGCGGGCGATGGACTGAGTTGATGGTGGGTCAATACCACTCGGAAAAGCTCTAGATGCCGGAGCCTTCGGAATCGAGCAAATGATTCATTTCATGTGCTGGTTGCTCGGCACCGGCACAGCCAACAATTTTGGCAGGCACGCCAGCCGCGGTGCAGTTCGACGGCACGTCCTGCAATACAACGCTGCCCGCCCCAATCCGCGCACACTCACCAACCTCAATATTGCCGAGGATCTTAGCGCCCGCGCCGATCAATACACCCTTTCGAATCTTCGGATGCCGATCGCCGCCTTGCTTGCCTGTGCCGCCCAAGGTCACTTCATGGAGCATAGAAACATCGTCTTCCACAACGGCTGTTTCGCCAATGACGATGCTGGTCCCATGGTCCATAAAGATGCCTCGGCCGAGATAGGCCGCAGGATGAATGTCGATGGCGAACAGTTCTGAAATCCGGTTTTGGATGTAACGGGCCAACAGCCGGCGGTTGTTTTGCCACAACCAATGTCCAATCCGGTAAGATTGAATTGCGTGAAATCCCTTGTAATACAGGAACGGTTCAACATAGGTCTGCGTGGCCGGATCCCGCTCAAGCACCGCCGACAGGTCTGCCCGTATGGCGGAACCAACTTCAGGTTCCTTTTCGAACACTTCGTCAAAAACTTGTCGAATCGACATCGCGTTGACGTCAGCCGACTCTAGCTTTTGCGCTAAATGAAAGCTCAATGATTGTTCAAAGGAATGATGGTTGAGAATGGTCGCGTGCAGAAAACTGGCGAGAACCGGTTCAGCGCCCGCTATCTTCTCCGCCTCTTCGCGAATACGTGTCCAAACTGGGTCGCATGTTGCGACCTGAGCGGCTGTTTGAGACATGCCCTTCTCCTTCGTTCCACTCAATCCCCAAAACCGCTCCCGGAAGTCATTGGGAGAAATCTGCGGGTATATGTCTTCACCTATTCTACCGCGACCGGACAGCAGCGCCAAGCGGTGGCCCTATGACGTTATTGTCATATCGTCCGCGAGCTGAGGGCCGTCAACCAATCATCCGCCAGAAGCGTCTAAAATCGAGCGGGAAATATCCACCGGCAACTCGCCATTTTGCACCATGATCTGGATCTTAAGGATAGCGGCAACCGAAATCGCATCTGTGATGTCGCCTGCCAAGGCCATTTCCAGTGCTTCGGTGAAATGGACCTTTTTAACCTTAAGGATTTCTGTCTCTTCCGGTTCCGCCCGGCCCTCGGTCAAATCGGTCGCCAAATAACAGATGGCCGTTTCATCGAAGATCGAGTTACTGGTGTCGAGTCTCATGAACTCACGCCATTGTGCAGCTTCCAATCCGGTCTCTTCTTTAAGCTCACGCCGTGCCGACACGACAGGATCAACGCCTTTTGCGCCGCCGCCCTCCGGAATTTCCCAACTATAACAGTCATGGGGAAAGCGATGCTGTCCAACAAGAACGATATGTCCATCTTGAAACAGCGGTACAATCGCCAGTGCCAAATTCTTGGTGCTGACGACGCCGTAGATGCCTTCTCCCGCCTTGTGATGCTGGACTTGGTACTCTGTGACACTGATCCACGCATTGTCGTATACGGAGCGTTCCTCAGTTATTGTCCAAGGTCCGCGAACAAGTTTTGGCATAAAAGTCCCCTGGCATGCGAAACGCGGTTGCAATGCTGTCCGCGTGCGAGAGGCCTAACGCGTTTTAGTCGTTTTGAGAAGTCACCAACTGCGCGAGCCCGCACCGGTTTCACGGAAATAGCGGGCGCGGTTGAAAGCCTTCTCTAGGCGTTCACTATGGCGCGTTCCCCAAATGATCCGATACAAGCCCAAAAGTACGAGGCAGATCACGACGCTGAAGAGAAATGCCAATGCTGCAAATTCTAGGTTCGACATGGTTCTTTCTCCCCTTAAGGGACAATAACGGCCATGCTCCACCCAAACACGCTGTCGCTTCTGAGTATGCAAGAATACTGAGCGGCACAAATCGCATCAACTGAACTTGCTCCCCATGGCAAAAAATGACTTAACAGATTTCGTAGAATTGTCGTTTCATTCGGGCGCGCGACGCCTGGAAAGTTTTTCAGGAGGCGAAATGTCGGAACCGGCACAAGGTGAACAAAACCATAAAGGCCAATGTCACTGCGGGGCGGTCGTATTCGAGCTGATTGCCCCTGCAGACTTGATCGCACATGAATGCAATTGCTCGATCTGTTCTATGGTCGGGTTTCTGCACATCATCGTGCCTGCCTCCAAATTCAGGCTGCTAAAAGGCGAGGACAAACTCGTCAGCTATCGGTTCAATTCAGGCGTTGCCAATCATTTGTTTTGCGGAACCTGTGGTGTGAAACCCTATTACATTCCCCGATCCAATCCGGACGGTTTCAGCGTAAATGCACGCTGCCTCGATCGCACGCACATTGACAATCTGACTGTCGAACCATTTGATGGCCAAAACTGGGAGAAGAATGCAGCCGCCCTCGCCCACCTAAGTTCCGAATAATTTGGCACCGCACAGCGCATTAAGGAATCACCTATGGATCAAGAGATGAAAACTTCAACCGAACGCATGCGCGCCAAGATTGCCGGCCATACCGGTCATGTGATCTTTAACAATCCGGAACGCCACAACGCGGTGTCTCTTGATATGTGGGAGGCGATACCCGCGATCCTCGATACGTTTGAAGCAAATGATGGGGTCCGCGCCATTGTACTGAGCGGCGCCGGCGACAAAGCCTTCATCGCCGGCGCGGATATTTCTCAGTTCGATAAGCAACGCTCGTCGCCGGAAACCGTTGCACACTATGATAAGATTGCCGGAAATGCGCAAAACCGGCTGCGCAACACGCCGATGCCGACGATTGCGATGATTGACGGCTATTGTATTGGTGGCGGTCTGGGCGTTGCTCTGACATGTGATCTACGGATCGCGTCTGATCGGTCACGGTTCGCCATTCCCGCCGCGAAGTTAGGTCTGGGTTATGCCCATCTTGGTATCAAGCAATTGATGGATGTCGTCGGCCCGTCGTTTGCTAAAGAGATTTTTTTCACGGCACGCCAATTCTCAGCTGCAGAAGCGATCGACATGGGCTTGATTAACCGGTGTGTGCCTACGGGAGAGCTTGAGGCCTATGTTACCGACTATTGCGCAACGATCGCGCGCAACGCGCCCATGACCATCCAAGCTACTAAGCAAATCGTCCGTGAGCTGACCAAACCGGGAGATCAAATCGATCATGACCGCTGCACGCAATTGGTGGCCGACTGTTTCGCGAGCGAGGACTACAAGGAAGGGCGCAAGGCCTTTGCTGAAAAACGCACACCCAATTTTCGTGGACGATAGATTGGCCTACACACAAAGACAAAATACACAACGACTCAAAACATTATCTGAGGCTAGCCCAAAGTAAGATGAAATGAGGTTCGACCACCTCCCATCGTCATCGCGAGGCCGCACAAGCGGCCGTGGCGATCCAGAGCAGTTAGCACCAAGCAAGTGGCTCTGGATTGCTTCGCTCCGCTCGCAATGACAACGTAATACCTGGGCATCTCTTGAGAAGACAGGAACCAACTTTTTTCAAGCTGCTCTTACTCCAGCACGCCACCGCATCATTGCTGAACAAGCAAGGCAAGCTCTTCTGCGGCGGATGCCAGGGGTTCTTCCCAATGGTGAAGCTCGCTTTGCCTCAAGAGGCGGACGGACGCGTACCAGGGCGTTTCAGTCCCTTCGAGCCCCCAACGCCAGTCCGGTACTTTCGGCAGCAAGATGAGTGTCGGAACACCGAGCGCACCGGCGATATGGGCAGCGGTGCAGTCGGTTGTAATCAACAGATCCATGGCCGCAATCTGAGCGGCAAACCCATCGAGATTTTTCATCTGATCGATGGATGAATCCGAAACAAGCTCGCAGTCAAAACACTTCTTCGCATCGTCGATTTCTTGAGCCACATCGCCATATTGCAGGGAAACGAAAGTGCAGCCCTTTTGCGTCAACACATCTGACCACTGATCAAGAGGAATGGAGCGCAAGGCGCGGGTTTCTGCTTTGGCACCGCCACGCCAAGCGATTCCCACAAGCTTGTTGTTTGTTTTCCGGCGGTACCGTGCCGCTAATTGCTCAGTCAATGTCGCGTCAGCTGAAAAGAATACGCTGCCATCGCCAAGTTTATCGGGCTCAATACCGAACACGGTTCCCAGTTCGCAAATGGGCATTTGGTGTGTCACCCACGGAAGTTGGTTTCTGAGCGCCAATGGATGCATGGGCGCCACACATTCAACACCAGGAAACGAGCGCCCCAGCAGAGGCACAAGACGTTCGTCACAGACGAGTACATTACGATCAACACGTTCGATGACATGCGGCATGAGACGCAGAAACATCACTTGATCGCCAATACCCCAATCACCCCACAGCGCAAGCCCACCGTCACGCAAATCCTGACCCTGATATTCTGGTAAGGGCACACCAAACCATTTGCGCGATTGAGCTTCAAAACCCCAGCGCAAGTCTGAAACGGCGGATGTATCGCCTTCAAGCAATTTGTTTTGGCACAGCATCATGCGTGCAATGGACAAAGTTGGTTCGAGCCGGATCGCCGTTTCAAAGGCTTTGGTCGATTCTTCAATGTGCCCCGCGTCGCGCAAGACGTTCGCAAGGTTGTTGTGACCAATGCCGACTTTCGGCGCCAACTCAACCGCCTTCAGGTGGGCTTTGACCGACTCTTCAACTTTGCCCGCCAGCGCTAAACAATGCCCAAGATTGCTGTGAAAGCTTGGTTTCGTTTCATCGGCTTCAATGGCGGCCCGCAGCAATTGCTCACCTTCGTCCAAATCACCGCGATCAACGGTAATCATCCCAATCCCATGAAGCGCGTCTGCGTTTCCCGGCTCCGATTCCAGGACCCGCTCATAAATGGGCAGCGCTTTGTTAATTTCGTTCTTCCGATGAAAATTCAAGGCGAGTTCAAGGTCACCTTGCACGCCGTCCGTTGCTTGGACGGCGTTCTGCGGCGGCGCGATCTCGGGACTTGCTGCCGCTGCACCTTGAGCGCCGTATGTTGCGGGTGCTTGAACCGCCCCGGCGAACAGGTGAAGCCAGTGATGACCGGTCTCTGCATCCTTGGCGATGCGGTTATCTAAGACGGGAAATCCGGCAGCCGCGAATTGTTGCATCCACCATTTCGGGCTATGCGGTGATGCTGGCGCGTCGTTCTTATTGGCCATGGCGGCCAGATCAATGGTGCCGAGATCGACTGAGAAGTAACCAAGCTTACGTGTTTTGCTGCGCAGGTTGCGTAAGACAACAGGTACTTCTTCGACGGACAACTCGGACAAATGGCCCCTCGAGATGATTGCATCAACCGGCCCCGGGATCTGCTCTTCATGGAGCGGGGAGCCGATTTGAAAGTGCTTGCGCGCACCATTGCTTTTAAAGAAAGGGAGAAGATCATGATCGGTCTCCTCCATACCGGAGGCATCGAACTCGGCGCCATATTGATCGATCAGATCACGAACCAGCGCACCGGTTCCACAACCAACTTCCAACACTGACTGAATTTTATGCAAACGAAACGTCGCAACCAGGTCACCAACAGGAAGAGACCGCATCGGCCGAACTCCAACAAAGCGCTACAGAAAAAAACAGGCGGTGGTTAGACTAGCAGGCGGCCCATAGCGGAGCGTTAAAGGCTCGGCCTCCCTCACTTGGGCAAAGTTAGCTTTCCCTTAACGCCCGGTCCATGGTCTCGACAATCGGCTTGGCAAGGTAGCCAAACAAGGTGGTGGTGCCGGTTTGGATGTAAGCTTGGGCGCGCATACCAGGCTGCAGTTCAGCCCCGTCCAGCATCTCCGCCGGGTCGTCCAGGATCTCAATCCGTCCCAAATAATAGGCTTCGCCGGTCCGCTCGTCGGTCAAACTGTCTGCTGAGACGGAAATCATTCGGCCCGCAAGCGGCTGAAAGTGACGCTGACTGAACGCCGTAATCCGCACCCGCGCATCCATGCCTTGGGTTACATGTTCGATGTCGTCCGTGTTGATGCGGGCATCAACGATCAAACGTTCATCGCTCGGGACAATGTCCAGCAGCGGATCGCCCGGGGCAACCACGCCGCCTGCAGTATGCACACGCAGTTCGACCACGCGGCCGCTGACGGGGGCAATCACCTCGGTGCGCAAAAGACTGTCCTCGGCTGCCATCAATTGCTCGCGGATTTCAAGAAGCTGACCATCGACTTCCTGCAGGCGGTTCGCGGCGTCATTCACACGTTCCGCATCCATTTCGGAAATGCGAACGGTCAGCTCTCCGATTTTCTGTTGAGCGCGGGCAATCGACGCTACGTTAATTGCGATGTCGCCTTCCAATTCCGATTGGCGCTGTTGCAGCCGTAATAGGCGCGAGCGTTCAACAAGCTGTTTGGCGAGCAGTTTTTTGACCGTTGTGATTTCTTCACCGACCAACCGCGATTGCTCGTGCTGAGAGTCGATTTGTTTGGCCAGCCCCGTGATCTCTTCATTGAGCTGGGAAACTTGCTGATCGAGTATGGCTGCCCGTTCTGCATGGGAATTGCGTCGGGCGACAAACAAGTCCCGCTGGCTCGCCAGCGTTACCTTGACTTGGTTATCGTCGATATCTTTGAGCAGCTCATCAGGAAACGGAATTTCTTCAAGCCCGTCCCGTTCGGCAGCAAGGCGCGCGCTCCGTCCCTGCAAGCTGCGATAGGCCGCTTGTAGTTGCGCAAAGCGCGCCTGCGCGCGCACTTCGTCCATACGGAACAGAACTTGTCCTTGCTCAACGACACTGCCTTCGCCGACCAATATGTCTTTAATGATCCCGCCTTCAAGATGTTGAACGGTCTTACGCTGGGTTTCGATGGTCAACGCGCCGGGTGCAATAACCGCGCTGGCCAGCGGTGCTAATGTTGCCCAGCCGACAAAGCCACCGAAGAACACCGCGATAACGATCAATCCGATCGATATGATTCGGGCCAAGTCATTTCGGCCTTCGGTTGGGGGCACGAGCCAGTCGGGGGCATTGTCTGCGTTCATGATCGATCCCCTCAAGCCGATCCCGGTCGTGGCATGACGTGTACGGAACGGTCCCCCTGGGGCGCGACATTCAGCAATTTCGGCAGCACGTCTTCCCGTGGCCCAAACATCGAGACTTGTCCCTGGTTCATCACCAGCATCTTGTCGGCATGCTGCATGATGTTCGGGCGGTGGGAAACGATCACGACCGTGGCCCCATGCGCCTTTAAGGTTTGAACCGCGTGCGCGAAAGCCGCATCGCCAACTTGATCCAAGTTCGAATTGGGCTCGTCAAGCACGACAAATTTCGGGTCACCGTAGGCCGCCCGCGCGAGTGCTACCTGTTGGCGTTGACCGCCGGACAGCGACGCGCCGCCATGGCCGATCTCGGTCGCGTAACCGTTCGGCAAAGCCAAGATCATCTGGTGCGCCCCCACCAACCGCGCGGCTTCCACCACCGGCGCGGGAACAGATTCTTCGGACCAAGCCTCTTCGATGCGCATGCGGGCAATATTTTCAGCCACGCTTCCCGAAAACAACTCAACGGTCTGGGGTAGATAGCCCATGAATTGTCCGCGCTCTTCCGGTGCCCAGGCGCTCATCTCCACACCGTCGAGCCGGATATGACCATAGTTCGGCGCCTGCACCCCGGTAAGCAGCCGCGCCAACGTAGATTTCCCGGCCGCGGCCGGTCCGACAATGCCGAGAATGTCTGTTGGCTCAAGCTGAAAGGAAATATTCCTGAGGATAGGCTCCTGCTGTCCTGGATACAGAAAGGTCACATCCTGAACGTTCAGCGTCCCCGTGGGTTCCGGCATGCCCGACGCGCCACGATTGGCGAAGGGATCGGTCTGCAATTGCGCCGTCACCCGCCGATAGGCACCAAGCGCTGTCGTCGCCATGCGCGACTGACCAATGGCCATGTCGACCGGCGCTAGGGCACGCCCCACTAAAATGGACGCGGCGATCATCGCGCCCGGGGTCATTTCACCCTGAAGCGCAGCATAGGCACCGACACCTAAGACGCCGATCTGAAGCGCGAAACGAAAAGCCTTCGACCCGCCGGAGAAACTGGCATTGGTGAACGCGGCCCGCGTTTGGGCTTCCCGTGCCGGCGTATTTTTGAGATGAAAGCGGCGCACAACGGACGGCAGCATGCCCATGGCTTCGATGACGTCCGCGTTCTGAACACTCAGATCGGCATTGCGTGTGGCCTGGGCCTCTTCGCTTGCGGCCTTGAGCAACATGCCGCGCGAAAAATATTCGTTGGCAATGGCCGCAGCAATCAAGATGACGCTTCCCGCAATGGCGAGCCAACCGACCATCGGATTCAGAATGAAAACCGCAGCCAAGAAAACCGGGATCCACGGCGCATCCAACAAAGGGATTAATCCATTGCTGGCCAGAAAACCGCGCAAGGCTGCAAGATCACGAAGCGCCTGCCCGCCCGGCTGGCCGAACTTCGCGCGGGAAATGACCGACTGGGATAACGCATAACCACTCAGTTGGCTCTCCACCTCCCGCCCCAGCACGGTCAGTGCCATGCTGCGGATGGCATCCAAAATACCCTGCACAAGCAACGCAAACAACGCAATCGCCGACAGGACCAGCAAAGTGTCCATGCTTTCGCTGGCGAGCACGCGATCAAACACCTGCAACATGTAAAGCGGCAGCGTGAGCATCAACAGATTGACGGCTAGGCTGAAGACACCGGTAATAATCAGTATACGCTGCGTCATCGCGCGGACACGCGCGAGCGGGCTGGCATCTGGGCTGGGGGCTGAAGAAGGGGTACGCATAATTACACGTGATTAATACCTCAATAACCCTTCAAAACCCTTACACGATGCTGCCGCTTTCGTCCGGGAAGACGAAGAAATCTGTGGGAAATGATGAATTAGGAGTAAGCTCTACGTCCCGCGTTAGAATCACACTTCCTGCGGTCGTTAGTTTGTACAACTCAGTACCGAAGGTCATTGTGTCTGCTTGGAAGTAGAGTTCGCCACCAAATTCAATGAAACCGAAAGGATCGGAACTGGCAGAACCAGTATTGATGTCAGCAACCAATACGACACTTCCGGAGGCCAGGACCTTATACAATTCGCCTCCAAAACTTGATGACGTCGCGCTGAAATAAAGCTCACCACCGAACTCAAAAAACTCCTTTGGAATCGAGTCCGCAGCCCCGACGTTTATGTCAGCTGCAAGTACCACGCTACCACTTGAAGTCACTTTGTAGAGTTCACTACCGAAAGTAGTTGAGAACGCTCTGAAATAGAGTTCTCCATTGAACTCAACTGAATCGTATGGGCTTGAGGAGCCTGATCCAACGTTGATGTCCGCTGCCAAAACAACGCTGCCACTGGAGGCGACTTTGTAGAGTTCTTGCCCAAAACTTGAAGATTGGGCGCGGAAGAAAAGTTCACTGTTGAATTCCCCTAAGAACTCGAGGAATGATCCATCCGTTCCGGCAGCAATGTCCGCCGCCAACATGACGCTGCCCGACGATGTGATCTTAAAGAGCTCGAAACCAAAACTTGACGATGACGCTCTAAAGTAGAGCTCTCCGTTGAACTCTGCATATTCAAGCCCGCTTCTTGGACTCGTTAGGCCAGTCAACTCTACGATGCTACCTGATGATGTTACCTTATAAATGCCTCGACTAAAGCTACTACCGGCGGTGAAATACAGCTCACCACCAAATTCTGTAAAGTCTCCTGGTTCTGATCCAAAAGTTCCGGTGACAAACTCCGCCACGAATAAAACACTTCCCGTAGACGTGATTTTGTAGAGTTCTTCGCCTATGCCCGCGCCGGTAGCCGAGAAGTAAATCTCTCCATTAAACTCTGTGAAACCGGTGGGGTTAGAGTTTCCGTTGGTATTGATGTCAGCCACCAGCACAACGCTGCCCGCAGAAGTAACTTTGTAGAGTTCTGTTCCAATGCTTGTGCCTGTCGCGGAAAAATAGAGTTCTCCGTTGATTTCAGTGAATTCTCGCGGGAATGAACCTGCGGATGGTGAACTACTGTTGATATCATCCACCAATACGATGCTGCCCGATGACGTGATCTTATACAGCTCGAATCCGAAGCTCGGAGAAACAGCGGCGAAGTACAATTCGCCGTTGAATTCTGTGTATCCACCTGGATTGGAGCTGTTTGGGAAATTTACAACAACACCCGGACGAATATCGGAAGCGAGAATGACACTTCCCGCCGTAGCAACCTTGAAGAGCTCTCTGCCGAAACTGAGTGACGAAGCCGTAAAAAAGAGCTCGCCATTGAATTCAGTGAACCCGGTGGCGCTTGAACCTCGCGTTCCGGAATACGGATCGGCCGCCAGCACGACACTACCTGTGCTCGTCACTTTATAGAGTTCCGTTCCGAACGTGACGGAATTTGCTCGGAAAAAAAGTTCCCCCTCAAATTCCGCAAAATCAGCCAGATTTGAACTTGCAGATCCTGCGAGGATATCTGCAACAAGCACAACGCTGCCAGTCGATGTCAACTTAAAGAGCTCACGACCGAAACTCGTTGAATTCGCTATGAAGTAGAGCTCACCATCAAATTCAATGAGATCAGTTGGAGACGAACCATCTATCCCAGGGATGATATCTGAAACCAAGAAGATGCTGCCCGCAGCGGTCAATTTGAACAGTTCTTGCCCGAAACTCGAAGATGTAGCTCGAAAATAGAGTTCACCGTTGAATTCTGTCAGATCCCGCGGACTGGAGGAATCTGCACCAACCGCAATATCGGTTCGTATTACGCTGCCACTCGCCGTAACTTTGTACAGCTCAATACCAAAACTTGAGTTTCTGGCTTGGAAGTACAATTCGCCATTAAACTCAAGAAACTCTGTCGGAAAGGATGATGAACTACCAGATTCTATATCCGCCACCAGTTCAACATTGCCAGCCGCTGTAATCTTGTAGAGTTCACGTCCAAAGCTGGCGGATTGGGCCTTAAAGAAAAGTTCCCCATTGAATTTGGTAAATTCCTCGGGGAAAGCAATTGGTAGACCCGTTCCCGATTGAGGAACTGGCACAACGCTACCCGAAGACGTCAATTTGAACAGGCCTCCATTGAGGCTCCCGGTTGATGCTTGGAAATAGAGATCACCATTGAAGGAAACAAAGTTCCGCGGTGATGAATCGCCCCCCCCAAAAATATCGGACACAAGTACAACGCTGCCGGCAGCGGTCAACTTATACAGTTCCTGTCCGAACGAGCTTGTATAAGCAGAGAAATAGAGCTCTCCGTTGAATTCGGTTAGCTCAAAGTCACCGGAAGCGAATCCGGATCCCTGCAGATCAATCTCTGGTGCCACTCGCACGATGCTATCAGCCGCAGTGATCTTAAAAATCTCTCGGTCAAAGGAATCCACGTCGGCTGTAAAGTAGATCTCACCATTGAACTCTGTGAAGCCGCCAGGATCAGACGCATTGCTGCCTTCCAGAACATCAGCAACGAATTCCACACTACCTGAGGAATCCAAACGAAATAGCTCTCTACCCAATGAGGGTGTACTTGCAGCAAAATACAGAGCGCTTTCCAGCGCCGGGTTTACCGTCACATCGATCGTGTCAGAGACCGTGTTCGTCGCACCGCCACTAGACTCAGTGGATGTCATCGCGACAGTAAGCGTGAAATCCGCGAAACTATCCGCCGGCGGTGTGATCGTGAGGGTACTCAGGTTCCAGCCCGAAATATCCGCTGTCGTGTTTCCTGTGGTCGCTATAAAACTGTTCGTCCCGTCGGAAAGCGTTGCGCCAACAGGAATGCCTGACACTTCTGTGGTTAGCGTTTCCGAGCCGTCGGTGTCAGTAAGGCCACCGGAAACACTAAGCGGGATTGCCGTGTCCTCATCGCCCGTTGCATCTGAAACGACGAGACTTGGAGGCGAAGCCTCCGGATCAAACGCAAAGAATTCGCCAGGAGCTGAGTTTCCACTCCCTGATTCAATGTCTTCCGCTAAGACGACGCTACCGGCAGATGTGATTTTGTAAAGCTCTTCCCCGAATGTCTGAGAATTTGCTCTGAAATAGAGCTCACCATTGAACTCGGTGAAACCTTCTGGATTTGAAGAAACATTCCCCAAATAAATATCGGAGACCAACACAACACTGCCCCCCGAAGTCACTTTGTAGAGTTCCGTCCCCAAACTATTCGTGGTTGCCGTGAAATAGAGCTCGCCCCCGAATTCCGTAAAGTTGCTCGGTCGCGAGTGAGACAGGCCCGGTGCAGTGTCGATGTCTGCAACTAGAATCGCGCTTCCGGACTGCGTTATCTTGTAGAGCTCGTAGCCCACACTTGTCGTGAAGGCGCTGAAGTAAAGTTCATCACCAAACTCCGTGAACTCCGGCAGATTGGCTTCGCTTGTGCCGCTCAACAAATTACCGACAGTCTCCAAACTGCCGGTACTTAGTATTCTATAGATTTGCGTCGGAGAACTATTTGCCGTGGCATTGAAGTAGAGATCACCGTTAAAAACTTTAAATGCAGCCGGATTTGAATTACCCGTTCCGACATTAATATCCGCCACCGAAACAATGCTGCCAGACGAGGTTAATTTGAATACCTCTCGGCCGAAACCGGAACCAAATGCGTCGAAATAGAGCTCACCGTTGAAGATGACATATTCGGATGGTCCAGCCCCCCCAGCACCCGGAACAAAATCTTCGACCAGTACCACACTGCCCGCCGATGTAACTTTGTATATCTCTGAGCCAAAGCTTCCGTTGATGGCAGTGAAAAAGAGTTCGCCATTGAATTCGATAAAGTCTCTCGGACCAGACGACAGCGGACCGACCCACAAATCTGCGGCAAGAACAACGCTCCCGGTCGATGTGACTTTGTAAAGTTCTCGACCGAAACTAGGGGAAGTCGCAGAGAAGTAGAGTTCGCCGTTGAATTCGGTAAACTCCTCTGGGCTGCTCGAATTGCCCGCAATGTCAGCAACCATGACGATGCTGCCCGATGCAGTCATCTTATAAACTTCACGGCCAAAGCTTGATGTTGCCGCGCTGAAATACAAGTCTCCTTGGAATTCCGTGAACATTGTCGGGCCAGAAGCAAGCGCACCAACGTTTATATCATCGACCTGGATCACACTGCCCGATTGCGTCACCTTGTAAAGCTCTCGGCCATCGCTAGCTGTGGTCGCCGCGAAGAACAGCGCACTCTCGGGCACACCATTCACGGTCACCTCGATGGTATCCGCTTTAACAGACGTATCCCCGCCATCCGTTTCCGTCGCTGTCGCTGTGACAGTCAATTGGAAATCGTCTTCGCTGTTTGACGGTGGCGTGATGGTCAGCAGGCTGAGTGTCCAAGCGGACACATCTGCGGTCGTATTCCCTGTTGTGGCAGTGAAGCTATTTGTGCCGTCACTCAGCGTTGCGCCCACGGGGATTGCGGAGATTTCTACAGTGAGGAATTCCGAGCCGTCGATGTCCGCGAGCACCGCCGACACATCGAGTGCAATGGCTGTATCTTTATCGCCTGTTGAATCCGTCACCGTCAATGCCGGCATGTCCGCGACGGCGTTGACCGTCACATCGATCACATCCAGGGTTTGAGCCGTATCGCCGTTCGAGGCTTCGGTGGCAGTGACCGTCACCGTCAGCCCGAAGTCGTCATCCGCGTTCGTGGGAGGCGTAATCGTGAGCGACGCCAACGTCCATGTGGTAATGACAACACTGGTCGATCCGGCTGAAGCCGTGAAGCTGTTGGATCCGTCGGACAGCGTCGCACCGACAGGGATGTTTGAGATTTCGATCGACAGGGTTTCGGACCCATCCGTGTCGACCGCAGCCGCGGACAGGCTCAATGGAATCGCAGTGTCTTCATCGCCGCTGGAATTGAACACAATCAAGTCAGGCGGATCATCGGCATCGGCGATCACTTCAACATCAATCACGGCAATTGTTTCCGCCGTATCAGCCGGGGTCAGGGTTTGCGGTCCGCCGTAGATGACAAAGGCCTGACCTTCGCGGTCCGTTACCGGATCAGCTTCCGGCGCGCCCAGAATGATGTCGTCATAGCCGTCATTATTGATGTCACCTGCGCCGGAAACGGAGAAGCCCGTATCTGTGAACGCAGCAGGTCCTTTGATTTGGAAGCCTTGGTCCGGGGACAGATTTTCAAGGTCAATACCTGCCGACAAGTCATCGGTCGTGCCGAAAATCACATAGGCTTGGCCTTGATTGACGAGCCCTTCGGGGCGCGCCACGAAATCGCCGATGATCAGATCATCAAGTCCGTCGCCATTGAAATCCCCTATACCGGAGACGGAGAAGCCAAGCCGGCTGAGCCCGCCGCCATCGAAGATCTCGAAACCATTCGTGCCGTTGAGACTGTCCAGATCGATGGTGGCAGCAAAACCTTGGTCCGTGCCAAACACCACATAGGATGTGCGCACCGCGATTGGATCGTTGGGCTCGTCCGGTTCGCCAATGATCAGATCGTTAAACCCGTCACCATTGAAATCTCCGATCCCACTAACAGAAAAGCCAGCTCTCGAATTGCCGGTGGGGTTGAGCAGGGTGAACCCGTTCGACCCGTTTAGGGTTGCGAGATCGAGCTCGGTTCCAAAGCCGCCGCTGGAACGGCCAAACACGACATAAGCTTCGCCCAAACCTCCCGTGCCGCCCAATTGTGCACCAATGAGAATGTCATTGATGCCGTCGCCATTCACATCGCCCAGGCTGGAAACAGAGGTGCCGGCCCGGTCATTCCCAGTAGCGCCGTAGATTGTAAATCCTTCAACGCCATCCAGCTCCGTATTGCCGACAAGCGGAATCTCGGTTTCGATCCGCGCATTGAAGGCGCTGCTTTTCCCGAAGATAACATAAACCGCGCCATCTTCGCTGTTAGCCGCACCGCCAATCGGATCTACGGCAGGCCCACCAATGGCCACATCGTCAATACCGTCGCCGTTAATATCGCCAACCCCCGCGACGGACCACCCTGCCGTTTCTTGGCCCGCAAAGGTGAAGCCATTGCTTCCGTTCAGTGTACTGATGTCGATTTCGGCGGGAAGCGCGCTGCTTGTGCCAAACACAACATAGGCTTCGTTACCACTGGACCCAATGATGAGATCGTCGATCCCGTCATTGTTTACGTCGCCTGCGAAATCCGCCGACCAACCGAGATCGCGGCCAAACTGTGCGCCGATGAAGGCAACGCCATTTGTGCCGTCAATATCCCCCAAGCTAAACGTGCTGGGGAACCCGGTGCTATCGCCGAAGATAAGGTAGCCGATGCCGGCGCTGTTACCGGCAAGTGTCGTGGCGTTGGGAGCGCCGACAAAAAAGTCATCAATGCCGTCATTGTTGAAGTCGCCCACGTTGGACACGGCATAGCCTGCATTGCCAAAAATCTCACCGTTTATGGTGAAGCCGTTGGTGCCGTTGAGGTCTGCCAGATGCAGCATACTGATGTTTTCAGCACCGATGGGAAGCTGGCTCTCGGTCGCCTTCGCCCGCACCGTGAGTTGGAAGTCGGTATCCGAATGAAGCGGCGGTGTTATCGTGAGAAGGCCAAGGTTCCACGAGGAGATATCAGCGGTGGTTGATGTCGCTGTTGCGGTGAAGCTGTTGGTCCCATCGCTCAGCGTCGCACCCTCAGGAATATCCTCGATGAGGATCATCAGGGATTCCGAGCCATCCGTGTCCGTCAGCGCCGCAGAGATGCTGATTGGAATCGCCGTGTCTTCATTGCCTGAGGCGTCGCTCACATTAAGAGTCGGCGGTGAAGCTGTGTCATCAACGTCGGTTACATCAATGACAAACGATTCAGAGCTCGTTGATGTGTCACTCGAAGTTGCGGTGATCTCAACGGTGATCGTCGATTCGGTTTCGAAGTCAAAGCTCGCGCCCGCCGCAACGGTCACGACACCATTGGCGTCAATCTCGAAACGCGCATCGTCGATGGAATAAGAAACTGTGTCCGTGCCGTCCGGATCGGTGGCAAGGCCCGTTATGCCAACGAAGGCGCCGGTGGTCGCGTCTTCCGCAATTTCATTCGCTGCCGCGTCGTCGTCTGTGACAGGACCGACCGGCGCTTCATTCACATCCGTCACATCGATGACGAAGCTCTCAGAACTCGTCGACGTATCAGAAGACGTCGCCGTGATCTCAACCGTGATCGTCGGTTCGGTCTCATGGTCAAAACTGGCACCCGCCGCAACCGTCACGACACCATTGGCGTCGATCTCAAAACGGGTGTCATCAATCGAGTAGGAAACCGTATCCGTGCCGTCCGGATCGGTAGCGAGTCCCGTTATGCCAACCACAGTGCCGCTGCTCGCATCTTCGGCAATCTCGTTCGCTGCAGCGTCGTCGTCTGTGACGGGGCCGACCGGCGCTTCATTCACATCCGTTACGTCGATGATGAAGCTCTCAGAGCTGGTCGACGTATCAGACGACGTCGCGGTGATCTCGACCGTGATCGTCGGTTCCGTCTCATGGTCGAAACTGGCACCCGCCGCAACCGTCACCACACCATTCGCATCAATCTCGAAACGCGCATCGTCGATTGAGTAGGATACCGTGTCTGTCCCATCCGGATCGGTGGCAATGCCGGTGATCCCGACGACCGCGCCCGAGGTGGCATCTTCGGCAATCTCATTTGCTTCAGCGTCGTCGTCTGACACAGGACCGACCGGTGCTTCGTTCACATCCGTCACATCGATGACGAACGTCTCAGAGCTTGTCGATGTATCGGAGGACGTCGCCGTGATCTCAACCGTGATCGTTGGTTCGGTCTCGTGATCGAAGCTGGCGCCCGCCGCAACCGTGACGACGCCGTTTGCATCGATATCGAAACGGGTATCATCGATCGAGTAAGAAACCATGTCCGTGCCATCGGGATCGGTGGCAAGGCCCGTAATACCGACGACCGCGCCCGTGCTCGCA